>ERZ507075.30-NODE-30-length-154242-cov-22.1593_pt1 | contig 154242 bp, 134 predicted proteins | sample MGYA00512863_ERZ507075 | MGnify/ENA metagenome assembly ERZ507075 | reverse complement strand
TCAAATAATCCCCTTGCCTTTCGTATTTGCCGCCCAGTTCCTCAAATAATGATTTGTATCACTGTTCTTATTCTCTATTTTATCAGATATCACCTACAGTTTCCATAGCTTCATGGCTCAAAATACTCCATTCACAAACCATTTAGCTATGTAAAAGGGACGGCTTCTCAGCCGCCCCTCAGGTCAACACAGTCTTAATTAGACAGGTTCATCATCCGATTCCGCTTCGTAATCCTCGTTTACATCCACTTCTTCGTCCTCGTCACCGTCATCCTCCGGCAGCTGGAGCGCGTCTTCATCCTCATCGTGATAATCCGCATCAGGGTCCGGTTGATTTTTCTTAGATGCAGGCTTTACGCCCTTCATCTTGATATAGAGATAACCGCCGACACCGGCTGCACCAATCACAAACAGAAGCAACATAATCATCGGAAGCGGAGACGCTTTCTTCTGCTCGCTCTCTGTTTTCTGCTCTTCCGGTGCAGGCTCCGTCTCCTGCGGCTTTTCGGTTTCCGCAGGTTCCGTGACTTCCGGTTCCTTCTCCTGATACTTGGCAGCTTCCTCTTCATCCATCAGAGCAAGCAGATCGGCCTCATCCACCATATTCAGGAAATGCACATTCTGGTTGCCGTCTTTATCGCGGTCGATAATCAGATAGAAGGTGTTGCCCGCCTTTGTCACCAGCGTGATGAACTGCTGGCTGGATTTATCTTCTTCCTCACCGATATCGTCCACCAGCGTCATATTACCTTCCGGAGTCAAAGCTGCACTGTATTCCTTCTCATCCTCGGATGACATTCCGCCCTGCATCAGATCCAGAAACAGCTTCAGAGCATCTTCACTGAACATGCTGCTGTCTTTTGCGGAATCCGTGACATTCAGGTACTTTCCATGTGCATACCCGGTTTTGCCGTTGAAGTTCACCTTATACCAGTCACCGCATTTTTCGACAATCTCCACCGTATCACCGGAATGCAGATATCCGATAATCTCCTGATCCATGCCGGGACCGGAACGGAAATGCAGGCTGGTGATGCCCGGCACCACCGTACCCATCTGCTTTTGGGACTTTTCGCTGCCGATGTTGTATTCCTTACCGCCCACCGTAACGATCAGGTTCCCATCCGCATCCGTAGAGACCTCATAGCCATCCGGCAGCACCTGCATATCCGGGTCGATTTCGATGCTGTCGGTATTGTCCGTTTTCCCTGCATTTGCGCTTTCTGCTGCATCCGCTTCCTGCGCAGCGGTACTGACAGATGTGTTCTTCTGCACATCATCGCCCGTATAGGCAAATGCAGTGGTCGTAAAGGTTCCTGCCGCCATCACACTGGCAAGCAGCATTGCCATCATCTTTTTCATTCCATATCCTCCGTTTCTTTCTCATCCAGTTTCAGGTTCTCCGGGTTGGGAACCGCAGCCTGCGCCATCTGAATGATGACTGCCAGCTGTTCCGGGGTCAGGCTCTGGGCATGTACCATTTCACAGATTTCGCTGTTTTCCTGCTCGTGGTACTTTCTGTCCCATTCTTTTCTGCGCTCCTCCCACTCATCGCGTTTTCTGCGGGCTTTCTCACGCTCCGCAGCAATCTTTTCCAGTTTCAAGCTCATATCGTTTCCTTTCCGGGCGAATAAACGCCCTGTTTTTATCGAATTCTTCCCATGCAGTAGTAGTGCTGCCGCCAGTAGTTCGTCTCAATGGAAGCATAGGAAATTGGGTTGCCGCAGTGGATCATCATCCCGTTGCCGACATAAATGCCCACATGGGATGCTCCGCTGGTGTTATAGGTTTTCTGGAAGAAGATCAGGTCTCCAGGCTTTGCTTCACTCTTCGGGATAATGTCGCATTTTCCCATCAGACCATTGGCCGTCTGCCTGCCTACATTCCAGCCATTGCCGCAGTGGTTGATGACCCAGCTGACAAAGCCGGAACAGTCAAAGCTGGTACTCGGCGAGCTGCCGCCCCAGACATAGGGATAACCGAGATATTTCTCTGCTTCGGTAATCATCTTCCGGAATTTTTCATCCGTCAGAGCTTCGCCCGGAATGTCGTAATCCTGATATTCTCCGCTGGAACCCGCGCCGTCCGGCGTTGCAAAAGCGATGCCTGCAAACAGATCATCCCGATTGCCCCGGCACTCCAATGTGACTTCGTAGCGTTGCAGCTGGTCATCTGTAAGACCGGAATTTCTGGCAACATAGTCCACACCCCGATTGAGCAGCGTTACATTGAGGATTTTATACTCATACTGTACCGTCACCTGATAGGTGTAGGTGTGTCCGGTTCCGGTGATCGGATTGTAACTATAACCCACACGGGTTTCTTTCCTCGTCCGGATTTCCACCTTTTCCTCCAACTTCAGCTCATACTGTGCATCAAAAATACTCTGGAGCCGCGCCTGTACCTGGCTTCTCGTGTAGTTTTCAAATTCTACGGTCAACAGAGAAGCAAGCTCATAGGGATTGTGACCAATCTCTGCCAGATTGTAGCGATACTCGTCATAGCCCGGATGGTCGGTTTCAATGCGGTCGATTTGTTTGCGAAGTTTATCTTCCAGCTTGGTATAATCCGTCTCCACGCCTTTCAAATCTTCATCTTCTGCCGTGTAGGAAGTCCCCAGCACCACATTGCCGCCGCCATTGATCAAGACGGAGCATGACGAAACCGACCCGGCAATCACCAAAACAAGCAGTCCCACGGCTGCGATACAGATGATGATATGCGAGTGGCTCTGCACAAACTGAAATGCCTTTTCCGTTATACTGACAGTACCCTGCGCAGCTTTGGCTGTGCCAGATGCTGTGTTCTCCGCAGCGGCCGCACCTGCCTTCGCAGCGGCATACTCTTTTTTGATAGCCTGCTTCTGCCGCCATCTGGAAAAGAAATTCGAGCCAGCCTGCGGATCAGACTTCATGCGTTCCGCAAAGATGGAATCCACGGCATCTTTATCTGCCTTTTTCTCCAACCGCTCCAGCTTTTTGTACTGCCGCAGCTTTCGACCATATTGGAACCTGGAACCGGCACGGGCTGCACCTTCCGCTGAACCTTCGGTAAAATGCGCTGCCTCCACACCGGAATTATTATCCTGGTCGGCATTGCGCACACTCTGATGCGCTTTGGCTGAAAGTACATCTGCCGCAAGATTTCCCGGCTTCTTAGGCTTTCCGCCCTTTTTCTCGGAAGCGGCCGCATTCTTCTTCGCCTTTACCTCTTGCTCCGATTTCAGCTTCTTGCTGCGCATCTTGGCAAGATCGGCCTCGTGACGAATCTGCCTTCGGTGTTCCGCTTTTTTCTTGTTGCTGTCTCCCGTACTGCTATCGGCGGTTTTGTTCCTGGAATCGCGAAGGGTGTTCTCCGCACCCTCGCGCTCCTGCCGCAGCTTGTCTCCGAGATTCGGATTTTTCTTGCCAGCCATCGCTTACACCCCCTTTGCTTCCTGCACTTCGGTTAATTTTGTCGTCATAATCCGGTACAGTTCCAGATCGGTCGGGAAACGATCAACGAACGGCAAAATCACATTTCCGTAGAACAGCAATCCTTCGCCTTCGCCGGAGTGGGTCACATAGGATAGCTGGTGCGGGCTGATGTTCAGCTGATCCGCCAGAATCTGACGGTCACCGGCTGCCTGATTCAGCATATAAATGAAGTCGCTGTTTTCAAAAATGTTCGTCACTTCGCGGGAAGAAAGCAGGTCTTTCACATTCTGGGTGATGCCGGTGGGAATACCGCCCCATTTACGGAATCGCTTCCAGATTTCCACGCTGTAGGCCGCTGTCTGCTCTTCTTTCAAAAGCAGATGGAACTCGTCCATATAGTAGCGGGTGGCTTTACCGGCATTGCGGTTGGCGGTTACACGCCCCCAGACCTGATCCTGCACCACCAGCATACCGATCTTTTTCAGCTGCTTGCCCAGCTCCTTGATGTCATAGCAGACCAGCCGGTTATTGATATCTACGTTGGTGCGGTGGTTAAACAGGTTCAGCGAACCGGTCACATAGATTTCCAGTGCCGTTGCCACATGGTGTGCTTCCTTTTCATCCTGCCGGAGCAGTGCCTCGTACAAGTCCTGCAACACCGGCATGTTCTCCGGCACCGGATTCTCAAAATAGGTCTGGTAAATCTGATGAACACATCGGTCGATGACCGTCTTTTCTACCGGCTGCAAGCCTTCTTTTCCGCCCACGATCAGCTCACACAGGGACAGGATGAAATCTGCTTTCAAGGCAATCGGATTATCCTCTTCCGAATAGTTCGCATTGATGTCCATCGGGTTGATATACTGCGTGCTGGAAGGGCTGATTTTAATGACCTGCCCCTCAAATTTCTTCACCAGTGCCGTGTAATCGGCTGGGTCAGCGGTGTTACCACCGCCTTCCCGCCTAAGAACCGTACGTGACAGTTTCCCGTCATACGGCTCAAGCATTTCATCACTTTTTCAAGCGGTTCTCAGCATAAATACGCTGGCAGGAGCAGTGAACGTAGCGCATATTACGAACATCTTCCGTGCCAGTCTTTGCCTTTGGTGCAAGGTAGAAGATCTCTCTTTCTTCCGTTACATCCATCGGCATTCCGCAGTGGTAGCACAGCCCGTTCTGGTTTTTCCAAATCGTCTTGAATTTTCCAGTCAGCCGGTGCATTCCTTTATCGAATTTCCTTTTTTGGAAATACGCCTCATCGAGGAACGGATTTGCAGTAGCTTTTATCTTGGTATGTCGCACAATGGCTGTGCTGTCCACCCGTATCAGCTCCTTGTTTTCCGTAGAGAACACCCAGTTCCGATTACCGACACGATGCCAGTATCTCGTGGAAATCCACCACTTGTTCTTCTTTGGGTGCCGTCTTTTAGCCCATCGCCACAGCAGTTCGTACAGGACATAATCCAGATGCGCGAACGCATCACTTGCGCATACGGACTGGTGGTAATTAGTCCAACCTCGAATTTGTTCATTCAACTTCATAATCAGAACATCTTGCTGCCACGCTTTTCCTCTGCGGAGAATCGTGTCAGAGATATTGGAAACGATAGCCTTAACCGCCTTTTTGGAAGGCTTGATAATCAGCTTTTCGTTATACTTTCTGAAGTTCCAGCCGAGGAAGTCGAAACCATCGTCAATGTTGGTGACAACGGTCTTTTCATCAGAAAGTTCCAATCCGCGTTCAGCGAGAAACTCTCGAATCAGCTCCTTTGCTTCAAGAGCCAGTTCAGGTGTTGCCGCTGTGACCACAAAATCGTCTGCATAGCGGACGAAGTTTACTTTGTGGGCATTCTTAAATCTTAAATCGACCTTGCCGAGCGCGTTTGTGTGAAAGCGTTCGACCAGCTTCTTCTCGATACCATCCAGCGTCATATTCGCCAGAATGGGGGAGATAATACCACCTTGCGGAGTTCCTTCCTCGGTAGGAAAGAGTTCGCGCTGATAGATAAATCCCGCTTTTAAGAACTGCTTCAAGATGTTCTTGTCCATGGGGATGTTCGCCAGAAGCCAATCATGGCTGATATGGTCGAAACAACCTTTGATGTCACCCTCCAAAACCCACTTCGGAGAAATGTGCTTGCGCGACAGTGCATTGAACAGATATTCGCAGGCATCCTGTGCGCATCTTCCTTTTCGGAAACCAAAGGATTTCCCATCTGCTGTTGTTTCCGCCACCGGCTCCAGTGCCAAAGCATAGAGAGCCTGCATTGCGCGGTCATACATTGTAGGAATGCCCAATGGACGCTTTTTCTTCTTGTCCTTCTTTTCGATATACACTCTACGGAGAGGACGCGCACGATACCCTTTATCTGTCAGCGATAGAACCGCTTTCATTTTCTTCGCCGGGGTGTTCCAGAGAACACCATCCACACCGGGAGTCTTGCGCCCATCGTTGGTAACGACACGCTTAACAGCCAGTGCTTTGGCGTAAAAGGAATGTGTCAGAAGATACTGAAGTCGTTTTACTGCGTTGTAGTCTTTTTGCTGAGTTGCCTTGACAATCCTGATTTGTAGCCTGTTGACTTCCCGCTCTGCCTTATGCCAATCAATGCTTTTCCATTGGGCACTCAACATAGCTTCGTCCGACAGCTTCTCAGAAGTTTTACCTTCCGTCGTTGAATACTTATCGTTCACAGGAATACCTCCAATCTTGCCATGAAATACCCGGAATAAGTCAGCACCTTTTCAGGTCAGGGCAAATTTTGAACCCCTATGCTCACCGTTACAGTGAACCGTTCGCTTTTTATTCCATCTCATACCCTCTGCACCGTTTCTCCCTCTTGCGAGGTCGATACCTTTATCAAAGGAGTGCATAGGGTTTTCCACGTTCCACGTAATGCATAATTCTCGAATGCCTTAGCCGCCATCTTTGAACCGGGAGGATTTGTGTCCATTTGCTTCGGGGTACAGAAAGGCCCCTCGGCCACCTCCAACACCTTTTGGTGTAGGTGTATCAGCCTTATTTCACCTATTCCCTGTAACGATCCTTACGATGATTCACATTACGTTCGGCATAGCATTCTTTACCCTAACAGTACATCCGCTTTAGGCTGGCAGATTTCCCATATTGTCCTGTGAGCTTCCCAACGCCGGCTTTTGACCAGTGCAGGTCACAGTAGGGTTACTCCAAATGGATAGAGTAGCGTTTACACGCAATACATTACGCGACTTCGTGTCGCACCTCGGCTTCAGGATCGCACACAATTACATCGTCATCCGTCACCAGGAACGCATTGGCGATTTCTCTCTTGGCAGAGAAGGATTTACCGGAACCGGGAGTACCCAGAATCAGCCCGTTGGGGTTTTTGAGCTTTTTCCGGTCAACCATAATCAGGTTGTTGGACAGAGCATTCAGCCCATAGTACAGAGCCTCTTTCCCGGTCTGAAACAGTTCCTGGGTGGTAAACGGAACGAAAATTGCCGTGCTGCTGGTAGTCATGCTGCGCTGAATCTCAATCAGGTTCTGTGCCAGCGGCAGACAGCTCATCAGCCCCTGCTCCTGCTGAAAGTCCAGACGGCGCAGGTTGCAGTTGTACTTCTGTGCAATGCTGGAAGCCTGAAACACGTTGGTCTCCAGCTCCTGCTCCGTCTCGCCAGTATTCATCACCAGAAAGGTCAGCAGGAACATACGCTCATTCTGGCTCTGCAATTCTTTCAGCAGTGCCTTTGCGTCCTTGCCGTAAGTTGCCAAATCTGACGGAATGATGTCCATATCGTATCCGGAACGGACAGCTTTCTTCTGTTCCTCAATCTTGGAACGATCCAGCTCCGTAATGGTGTGCTTAATGGACTTGATTGCTTTATTCTGGTCTACCGACTGAATGTGCATGGTCACAATCTGGCTGGATTCCATATCCAGAAAATCCTTCAGCAGCTGATCCGACAGGTCGGAAGCCGTGATCTGAAGATAGGACATGGAGCCATACATCCCACCCATCTGAAAAATACGGTTCTTCGGAAAGGCAAACCCGGTCGGTGCAATAAAGTCCTTTACCGACAGCCCGCTCTCCGGCAACCACTTCCAATCGAAATTGAAACGGTCATGGTCACCCATGTGGAACATATCGTGCATCAGATGAAGCCGTTCCTTGCCGTTCAGCACTTTTGCCCGAACACCCAAGCGTTTGAAGTTGTTCATCAGGTCGATCTCGATGTGAATGAGCCTCGGCTTTGCCTGCTTCATGGATTCCGCCTCAATGCCAAACGTCAGGTACTTCGTCTTGGTCAGGCCGTTGTTGCCCTGGGCAAGCTGACGGCGGAGCATGGTGCTGTACTCCGTGCGCACCGGATTAAAATGATCCTTCTGGTACGGGATACGCACCATCTTCTCAAAATTCGAGGCATCCGTAGCCATATTCATAAAAGAAAGCTCGAAGCGGATGCTGGAATCAAAGAAGTTCAGGAAGCTGCACCATTCCTCAAAGATAGCTGTCTGATCTTCCTGTTGTGCCAGCTGGTAATTGATGTCCTGAAACTGAATGGTTTTGGTATAGTAGTTGTCCGTCACACGGCAGATACCATCCGGGAACATCCGCTGAAAGGGAATGCTCTCCTGTGCCGAGTGCGGAACCGTGCGGTCACCCCTTGCACGGTCGATCACCGTCTGCACTTGTTTCTGCTCTGCGGCTGACAGATGAGACGGCATTCGGATGTCATCCTGCTTTTTATTCTTCGCTGTCAGCTTTTCGAGAATTTTGAACAATGCGATTTACCTCCATTTCCACGTCTTCCTGCTGTACCAGCAGTGCATAGTAATTTTTTGTTTTGTAAGGCCGCGTTTTCGGCCTCTTGAACTTTGCCTCATAGAAGTGCTTTGCCACCACTTCCAGCGGCTGACCGTCTTTCTCGTACATGGCAAGAAAGAAAAGCGGCAGCATTACTGCCATCATGCCAAGTGCGGCAAGGCTCAGATTCCCGCTGGATTTGAGCAAAAAGAAAACCGGAACGCCAATCAGCGCACCGGCTCCGAAGCAGAGAATCTGCCGTTTGGTCAGGTTCATAAAGACCTTGGTTTTGACCTTTGAAAGGTCTCGCGGCACAGAAATATAAGATGCCATGAATCATTTCTCCTCTCTTAGTGCGCTGCAAACACGGATTTCGCGAGGCTTCCCGTCTTAAACAGCGTAAATGCCAGCAAAACCGTATATCCCAAAACGCCCCAAATGCTGCTGATAATGTTATCCGAAAAGGACAGGTTCTGAATCAGAACTGCATAGATGCCTACACAGATCATGATAAGAAAGCCTTGGAATCCCAGTGCAAACAGGGAGCGCAGGTAGTTTTGACCGGTATGGCTCTGCTCATGGTTTCCAAAGGTTGCGAATGGAATCGGCGCAAGGCTCACCATGAGATATATTTCCACCATTCGGCCATACACGATAACAAAGATGATAGCCGACAATGCCAGCATCGTGACCTGAACCACAAATGTCTGCAAATACAGTCCCAGCAGCGGTCCCAAGTCCATGCCTTCCAGTGTGGCCTGCATCGCTGTCAGGGTCGCATCGCTGACGGACGTACTGCCGGAAATCAGACCGCCGCTTCGGGAGATCACTTGCTGCGCTACATCAAAGACAGCCATCGTGATATTGAATGTGTTCGAGATCAGGGTCACTGCCAAAAAGGTCTTAAAGACCCATTTGAAAAATGTCCATGTCTCGAAATTTGCCAGATTGTTATGCTCGATGAGCATCTGGATCAGCTCATAACAGGCGATGAAAGTCAGCACCATTCCGGCAATGGGCAGGATCACGGATTCCGAGATGTTGCGGATCATAGAAAAGACCGCAGGTGAAAAGTTCGCCGGTGTGGTTCCCACATCGCCTGCGATCTGTCCAACCTGCTGGTTGACCGAATCGAACATCCCTGAAAGATTTCCCATGATACCGCTGATGATCATGCTCTTGAGCCAATCTGTGATCTGTTCAAGGATACTCTGCATGAGCCGCCTCCTTCCTTACGCAAACACGCCGAACAGCTTCGCCATCCGGGACAGAAGCATGAACAGCTGTGAGAAAAGAGACAGTGCCGATGCAGTTGTAGTAAGAAACGCCATAGATTTGTCCTCCTGTAACTTGTCCGGCCTATCAGCCGGTGCGATTCTAAACTGCGGTTCTGCACCATACTTCCAACATGTGCACCTGCCGGAGAGCGCAGAAAATAGTCAGCTGCGGAGATTGCCTGCACCTGACTATGTAACAGGCAGCTTTCGCCGCCCGGTCGGAATCTTCGCTCCGACAGCCTTTGCTTAACCGAACAGACCGGAAAGCAGCGGCACCAGAGTCGTGCCGATCAGTGCCACGCCGCCGCCAGCCATCAGCTGTTTCATACCCTGAGACTTGGCACCAGGGTTGTCGTTGCCGTAGCCTTCCAGCAGGTTGATCGCTCCCCAGATGCCGAGGCCGGCACCCAGTGCGATAACGAGGGTCTGAAGAACGGTTACTGCGCTGTTGAAAAATGCCATAAATGTGTACCTCCTTGTACGTTGCGCCCTTATGGGCTGATGAATAGTGATTTTCCATCTGCATGTGCACCTGCAAATGGGCAAACATATAGCCAGATTTCCAATCCCAATCAGAAACCTGGCTATGTAAAGAGGCGGCAGCTCGCCGCCCCTTCTTATTCTGTTGCCAACAGCACACCTATGACATCTTCGTCACCGGAACGAACTTACTTGGCATGATCTGCATCAACCACTTCGTACTTATCACCGGGCTTTAGTTTCAGCCGATGGTCAAGAAACGCCTCGATGCTGAACGTGTTTTTCTTATCAGCACCGGCAGTGAGCTTGTAGTTCGGATGCTGGGTCAGATCATATTTATCTGACTTGAACGGTCTCACACCGCGCAGCTGCAAAATGCACTTACCGCCATCCAACACAGACAGTTCATCCACCGAGGCCAGGTCATGCCCGACTTTTTGGTAATTGGTGCCGTAGGATGGGCTATTACCTCTGGTATCGGAAGTGTTGTACAGATCAATCGTTTCTTTCCCCAGTGCCTGATTCAGCTCTTTCAGCGTAGTCGGCTCCGAACCGCCAAGAAAAATACGGGAATCCATATTGCCGATGATGGTATCGGCATTGTCCTTGTAGATTGCCTTCAACTGGCTCTGTGCCTGAAGCACCAGACACGCCGAGATTTCTCTTGATCGGATGGTGGCTACCAGCTTTTCCAGATTCGGAATCTGACCAATGTTCGCACACTCATCAATCAGGCAGCGCACATGCACCGGCAGTCTGCCGCCGTAAACATCATCCGCTTTTTCGCACAGCAGGTTAAACAGCTGTGTGTAAATCATGGAAATCAGGAAATTAAAAGTCGGGTCTGTATCGCTCATAATGAGGAACAGAGCCGTTTTCTTATCTCCCACCGTATCCAGCGACAGCTCATCGTACATAGTGATATCACGGACTTCCTCAATATCGAAGGGAGCAAGACGTGCGCCGCAGCTCACCAGAATCGACTTTAAGGTCTTGCCCGCCGCCAGCTTGAACTTGGCATATTGACGGACAGCAAAGTGGTTCGGTTTTTTCTTTTTCAGAGCTTCAAACATCTGATCCACTGGATTCTGAAAGGTTTCATCATCCTCGCGTACTTCCATCGCATTCAGGAATTCAATCAGCGTTGCAAAGTTCTGCTCTTCCAGCGGTGCCTCATAGTGGATATAACCAATCAAAGCACAATACAGCAAGGTCTCTGCCTTCGTCCAGAATTCGTCACCGGCCTTGCCGTCCCCTTTGGTGTTGGCAATGAGGGTTGTGGTCAGCTTCAAAATATCCTTTTCGCTGTGAATATACGCGAAGGGATTATAATGCATCGACTTTCTGAAATTGATAGTATTGAAAATCCGGATACTGTATCCGTTCTTCAAAAGGGCTTGGCCGCAGTCGATTACGATATCGCCTTTCGGGTCAGTGACCACATAGGAACTGTGGCATTGTAAAAGATTGGGTTTAAGCCAAAACCGGGTCTTGCCGCTGCCGGAGCCGCCCACCACCAGCACGTTTTTGTTTCGGGCATTTGCCGGATTCTTCGGGCGGTTGCCCATCATCAGCCGCTCCGTCCGGGTCAGTATCACATTGTTTGCAAACACTGGATCTTCAAACGGTTCGATGTCTTTCTGCGTACCCCAACGAGCAGAGCCATACTCCATGCCATGGCGATATTTCTTGGCATTTTTGCCTTTCAGATACACAGCAAGCCGCAAACCCGCTCCGCAGCACACACCAATCAGCAAATCCATCGGATGCAGACTTGGCATCGGATTGGAAAAGGCTGCACCCAGGGCAGAAAGAAAGCCGAGGAGCTTTTCAGACATGTCTGCGCCCTCGGCAATTCTCCACGCTTCTCCCAGATTGGTACATACAAGACCGGCAATGAAGTACGGCAGGTTCAGGAGCAGCTGCTTCTTTGTCTTATTACTCATAGATCACGCTCCTGACTTTTGTGGCGAACCTTATCCGGAAGAATTGCAGCAACCAGCTCTTTGAGCTTGTTAAGCTGCTCCAGAACACTCGGTTTTTCCTTTGTTTTCAGCTTTCGGTTGGTGAATTCCTCAAAAGCGGAAGTCAGTGCATCCGCATCCTTCGCCTTAAAGAACACCGTGTACTTGGGTGGCATTACATTTTGGTCTTTCGTAATGGCATAATCCACACCATATTTCCGTGCCACCTGTTCAAAGCCTTTCAAATCCGTTTTCTCAATGGGGATACTGCTGACTCCCTGATTCTGACCGATCAGTTCTTTGATGCTCTGCTTTCCAACCGGCAGCTGCGCTGTTTTCTGAGCCACCTTTGCCTGATGGTGCCGTTTCCAGGCATTATAGCCATTCACGATGGTGCGAAAGGTCAATTTCGTGGTGCTGATTGCCAGATTGACGGTACGATTTTCAACTTCTTCCTGCATGAATCTCCGCCTCCTTCCTTACAAACTATCCCGGTCCGGTGCAGGTTTGCTCTTTTCTTGGGGCTTTGCAGCCTTTTCCTCCATCTTCTTCACCATGTCATCCGGAACCGGAATCGCCATGATGCTGCGACCCATACGAACGAACATCTGGGGCTGATGGAACTGTTCCTCAAATTTCTGCATCTGCTCCGAAGTCAGAGAACCAAAGTCATCCTCTGTCAGCCCTACCACCAGAAAATCACCGGCATAAATGTCCTGCATATCCCCGTCTTCGGTGTAAATCGCACGGTTCAGCGGCAGACCATTGATTTTGCCGGATTCATTCAGAATAATGGCCACTTCATCCTCAAATGGATAGGTGACTTCAATATCGCCGCCGACCATGGCCTGCAAATCTTCCAGCTCCGTGCCAACACTGATTTTCTTCGGATAGGCATTGGGCTGTACCAGCAGCACATCCATTGTCCTGGTCTCTGCCAATTCATGTTCTCCAACGGTCTTGAAATCCACACCGGTGAAATCGCCGGAATCCAGAACATAGTCCTGATTGTTCCACGCCTGCGTCACCATGCGTTCCGCATCTTCCTGTGAGGCAGCTTCCACGGAAACCTTTCTCTGGAGAGTCTCTGTAATCTCCACATCAAATTTCTTCATAGGCACCTCCTTAGATCAGGCGCAGTGCCGGAACCAACTCGCCGCCAATGGAAACCACCGTCAGGTTCTCGTTCACATAGTCGATGGTGCGTTCCAGCGTAAACAGATTGATGCTGCATTCGTTGCCGTTCTGGTCGATTTCCGAAACCTCCGCAGCTCCCAACAGATAGCGGGTTCTGTCAGTCTCGATCACATCGCTCTTATCATAATGGAGAAGCAGTTCCCCATCTGCCACCAGATCAGCCTCCATCTCATCGTAAACATCCTCAAAGATGTCTCGACTGCCAGCCTCGGTCAGAAGTTCGCCGCCAGCCCCCGGCAGGATCACCATCACAATGCGTTCCTTCGGGTGATCTTCACGGATTGCCTCCAGAATCACCCAGTTATGAAGCATCGCAATGGACTTCTCAAACATGGAATCATCCATCGGATTCGGCTGCGATGCACCATTCGGGCAGTTCTTGCAATCCATACTGCACACTGCGTTGTTCTGATTCTTCTTAAAGTTCATCATCATAAAAATCTCCTTCTCATCGTTCCATATCTCGTTGTTTACTTCGCTGCCACTTTTCCAGCAGCCGGATAATCGTGTCCTGCATCTGCTTCGGCGTATAGGATTTCGGGAAATACTTCCGAAGAACCTCGTTTTTAATCGTCACATGGTCAAGCTCATCCTTTTTGATTTCATTCATCACTTCACACATGGCATCCAAGGTACAGCCGCCCTCCTGCGAGAGCTTTTTCAGCCGCTGTGCCTGCGACAGGGATGGAGATGCCTGTGCATAGTCCATTGCCTCCAGAAATTCCTTCTGTTCAGATGGTTTCAGATAAGACAGCTCTACCGCCGGATTGAAGGCGATTTTCTTCTCATCCACCATGTCCAGAATTTCAGGAATCAGATTGGTAAGGCGGATAAACCGCTGAACCTGTCGTCCGCTTTCACCTGTTTGCTCTCCGATGGTATCCGCAGCTTCTAACTTCCCGACAACTTGTCGGGAAGTTGTTTCAAGGTCGTTTCTTGTTCCCTGATGTTTCATCGCCTCCAACTTCATCTTGTAGGAAAACGCTCTCTCGCTGGGAAGAATATTCTCCCGCTGCAAGTTGCTGTCCACCATAAAGATGATTGCCGCATCATCATCCATTTCCTTAACGATGACCGGCACTGTTTCCAAGCCTGCCAGCTGCGCTGCATGAAGTCTGCGGTGTCCCGAAAGAATTTCAAATCCGCCTTCCGGGTCAGGCCGTACAATCAGCGGTGATACTACACCGATCTGCTTGATGCTCTCCACGGTCTGTTCCATCAGCTCATCGTCCAGCACCTTAAAGGGATGACCTTCAAAGGGATGCAGGTCAGAAAGCGGCATCTCCGTCCGCTGCTCCTTAGCCGCAGCGTCGGCAGCTGAGCCACTGCGGTTTTCTGTTGTAATACTGGTTTTTGCTTTTGCCATTCAGCTTCTTAACCTCCTTCCAGCGGTGATAGATATCATTCTTACCTGCGAAAAACGCCTTTTTTGCCTTGCACTTCATAGGTCAAGTACCTCCTTAACAACCTGCTGTTTTTCTTTTCCAATGCTCTTTCTACGGTCCTCTCCGCTGATTCGCACCGGCGTACACATTTCCAGAATCCTGCTGTAAATCCGGGCGTATGCCACATCCTGCGGATTGCGGATTTCTGCAATCTTCAGATTGGTTGTGATAATAACCGGAAGCCCGGACTTGTACCGCTCATCAATGACAGCGTAGACCTGCTCCAACGCATATTCGGTGCTGCGCTCAATTCCCAGATCATCCAGAATCAACAAAGAATAGTTGGAAAACGAAGCAATATACCGGTATCGCTCTTCCGAATACATGGCTCCCATCTGATTCAGGATTTTGGAGAAGTTCGTCATCAAAACCGGAATGCCCTGTTCCAACAGCGCATTGGCAATACATGCCGCCACAAAGGACTTTCCAGTTCCGACATCTCCCCATAGCAAAAGGCCAAGGTTTTCAGCCTTGACCTTTTTCCACTGCTCCACATAGCGTTTTGCCATCTGGATATCCTTATTATCTTCTGCAACGGCAAAATTCCATTCCAGAAGATGCTTTTCCTGAATCCCAGTTGCTTTCAGCTGCCTGATTTTACGCTGCCGCTCCACCAGTTCATCCTGGCGTTTCTTTTCCGCCATCGCTTCCTGCTGGCATCTGCAAAGGCAGGGAACAATCTTGTCTCGGCCCCAGAGCTTTACCCTGCACTGCACCGGAGTATGACAGTTCCGGCAATACAGCAGTCCGTCCTCGCCCTGGTATTCCCGCTCTCCGGGTTCTTTCGGCGTAAAGAGCGAATCCAACGCCGCATTCAATACTTCAGGCACCATGTTGCTCATAGGCTGTCTCCTTCCTCAAATGTGTAGTCTGCCGGGTTATACTTCGGCTTTTCTCTCTTCGCCCAACTCCGGATTGTGGCAAGGTGATTTTTGTAGCTCCTGCCGGTGGAAGCCATATACTCAGAGAGCCGTTCCACCCGCATCTGATAATCTCCTGGGAACTCCTGCCGGAGCTTGCCGTATTCCGTGTCAGAAAGAAGAACATTTTCGTATGAGCCATACCGGTGCTGGATTTCCTTCTTCTCTCTTTTATTGATTGTTTCAATACTTGTTCTATTAGTACTTAATTGCGCGGGATTTTCCGTAACCGGTGTGTCCGTATCCGGATTTACCGTATACGGCTTTTCCGTACACGGTGATTCCGAACACGGCTTTTTCCTTGGCATCTCATAGATCACATACTCCGCTCTGCCCATCCGACCGTTACTCTCACGCTGCTGGTTCCTTTCCAGATATCCAAGACGTTCCAGTTCTTTCAGAGCTGTAAGCACCCCATCTACGCCATCCGGTGTAATCGAAGATAATCCCCGTACCGAATAGTTCCATGTGTCCGGTAAACTAAGCAACATAGAGAGAAGTCCTTTTCCTTTCAGGCTGAGACCCTGATCCCGCAGGTGGTAATTGCACATCGTTGTGTAATTGCTGTTTTTCTCAACCCTGAATACCGGCATGGTGCTCACCATCCTTTTTCGCAGGCTCCGTTTTTTTCTTCGGACATTTGCGCGGACGATCTTCGCTGTCCTCCCGTCGATGGTATTTGCCGGTATCCTGCATCATGCGTTCAAACGCCTGAAGGCGTCCCTCTGTAAAAAGCGTCATTCGATCACACCCCATTTCTTAAACAACTTGAAGAGATGATTCTTTCCCTTGCAGGTTACTCTCGTCTGCTGCACCAGTTTTCCACTTCTGCCGTAGCAATCCCGGACAATAAAATAGCCCCTTGCAGATTTGTCTGCAAAAGGCATCAGCCAGCCGCTTGGACTGCGGTACAGATAGCGGTGATCCAGTAAGAGAGCTACTGCCGTCTTCTCTGGGATTCCGATTTCCTTACAGAAATTCCGGATGCAGGTGCAGTCCTCCGAATTCACAAAGGTATCAAAGTAGTCTGCCTTGGGCTGTGCCGCATCCAGCTGTTTGCGGATACCTTCAAGCTGCTCCCTCTCGGCTACAAGCTCCTGCGCCAGGGTGTAGATGACCTCCGGGTGCTGAATCACCTGATCCAAAATGGAATCGCTCATATACACACCATGCTTTCGGATGGACGGGAGAACTTCATCAAACACCCAATGTTCAAATCGTTCTGCCGATGGCAGTTTGCTGTGAACGATCAGCCGGTAAACATCGCCTTCCGTGATAAAGGAGATTTCAACGACCTGCTCTCCAGCATCCCCATACTGATTCACCTTCTGAACGACCCCCTCGCGTTTCGTTAGGGGGTCTCTGCAATGACGTTTCACTGCGGCGTAGGGATTCACATACCCCAACGCTTTCGCCACATCGCTTGCACAGAAGAAGGTCTTGCCTGCCTCTTGTAACAACCGGATCGAACCAAACTCCTGGTTCTCGAACACCTCCATCATCTGCCTCGACTGTCCGCCATGACTGCCCACATCGGTATCATGGGTCTTCTGATTGAAATCCGTCATACCTGTTACCTCCTACTCAAATTTGTCTCGCCGGATTTCGGGCGAAAAAAAATAGAGCCTCGACCCATTCTCGTTTTCAAAGAATGAGCCAAGGCTCTATGTAACAGGATACCTGATATTATTTTTTTGCAGAATTCGTCAGAACTCGCCAAACGATCCTGACACTGTTTTTCATTCCATTTCAGCCGGATTTTTACCGAAAATCTGTCAAGAATATGGGGCTAATTTCCCCTCCAAAATGGCCTTCTGTAAACCCATTTTCCCACCCATTAGGCTCAAAAATAGGCCGTAAACCCATGGTAAACCCATCAAAATGGGCTAATTTGAAGTCAAATTTCCTCAAATTTCACCATCGGAATCAGGTGATTTTAGGCATAGAAAAAGCCCGGAAAATGGCGTATTTCCGGGCTTTTTTAGCATTATTAAGCTGTAGATTATCGCTTGCTGAACTGAGGTGCGCGACGAGCGGCTTTGAGGCCGTATTTCTTACGCTCTTTCATTCTAGGATCACGAGTCAGGAATCCTGCTTTTTTCAGAACTGGTCTGTAGTCGTTATCTACAGTCAGAAGGGCACGTGCAACACCGTGACGGATTGCTCCTGCCTGTCCTGTGTATCCACCGCCGTGAACGTTTACAATCACGTCGAATTTATCAGCGGTCTCTGTAGTTGCCAGAGGCTGACGAACGATAACTTTCAGGGTCTCCAGACCAAAATACTCATCGATGTCTCTTTTATTGATGGTAACTTTACCAGTTCCCGGTACAAGATATACTCTTGCGATAGATTTTTTTCTTCTTCCGGTTCCGTAATATTTTGCGCTAGCCAATGTTCTTTACCTCCCTATTAAAATGTTAATACTTCTGGTTTCTGAGCTGCATGAGCGTGCTCTGCACCAGCGTATACGTGAAGTTTCGTGAACATCTGTCTTCCAAGAGGTCCTTTTGGAAGCATGCCTTTAACTGCAAGTTCAACAACCTTCTCCGGTTTCTTAGCCATCATCTCACGAAGAGTAGCCTCTTTCATTCCGCCTACATAATCGGAGTGGCTGTAATAGATCTTCTGATCCAGTTTTTTACCGGTTACTGCTACTTTATCAGCGTTGATTACGATTACGTAATCACCAGTATCTACGTGCGGAGTGTACTCCGGTTTGTTTTTTCCACGTAATACTTTTGCTACTTCAGATGCCAGACGTCCTAATGTACATCCTTCTGCATCAACAACATACCATTTTCTTTCAATCTTATCTGGATTTGCCATAAAGGTGTTCATGGATATAACCTCCTGTGAAAAATTCAATTTACTGTTTCATGTATATAGGAAACCGCCTTACCGGGGCTTATGGCATCGGCGTTTTCAAACTACGTCACACATTTAGTAATTATATTATACGGATTTTGGAATGTCAACTGTTTTTTACCCATATTTTGCATTTTTTCGTAAACTGCGAGTCCCGTTTTGCGGGAAATACGGACCACTTATGTCTTTACTCGAAATCCCATTCGGGATACCGGATCTGCACCAGGGTCAGACCCTCCGGCCTGGCCGTTGCTCCCGCCATTTTTCGATCCTTCGCCGCAAGGATTTCTTTTACTTTCTCCGGCGGATAATCACCCTTTCCAACCTCAAGCAGTGTTCCGGTGATAATCCGCACCATATTGTAGAGAAAACCGTTTCCGGTGATCCGGAAGCGGATCAGATCGTCTTCTTTTTCCAAACTCGTTTCATAGATGGTACGGACCGTGTCGGTCACCTCCGGTTTTGCTGTTGCAAAGCTTTTAAAATCATGCATGCCAACCAGATACGATGCTGCCTGCCGCATCGCATCCACATCCAGTGGGCCGTACCAGAAATAGGAATTCAGTCTCCGCGTCGGATCTGCAAAGGTGCGGTTCAAAATCCTGTACTCATATGTTTTGACTGTTGCGGTAAAACGCGGGTGAAACTCTGGCGGCACTTCGGATGATCCCTGAATACGGATATCTGCCGGAAGCCGTGTGTTGAGTGCAAATGCGATACGGTCCGCCGGCATTCTCGCATCCGTATCAAATACCGCAACATTGCCGAGAGCATGTACCCCGGCGTCGGTCCGGCTTGCGCCGATGCAGGCCGTTTTCTTCGCAAAAAGATCGGAAAGAGCCTGATTTAATACTTCCTGTACTGTAATGCCGTTTGGCTGCACCTGCCATCCACAGTAATTTGTGCCGTCATACGCTACAATCAGCTTAATTCTGCGCATTCTTCTCCTCCGTTTTCGTCAAAGTCAGAGTCCGCACACGCGAAGGCCGATACTGCAAACAAGGTATGTCACAAGAACGCCATACGCTGCATAATCGCGCGTCTGATACCGAAGCGGTTTCATCTGTGTTCTTCCCTCTCCTCCATGATAGCAGCGTGCTTCCATCGCCAGCGCCAGATCATTTGCACGGCGGAAGGCTGAAATAAACAGCGGCACCAGAAGCGGCACCATGTTCTTTACTCTCTGGATAATATTTCCGCTCTCAAAATCCGCGCCGCGCGCCATCTGCGCTTTCATAATCTTGTCTGTCTCTTCCAGAAGAATCGGGATAAAACGGAGCGCGATTGACATCATCATGGAAATCTCATGCACCGGCACATGGATTTTTTTCAATGGTCCGAGCAGGCTTTCGAGTGCATCCGTCAGCTGGTTCGGTGTTGTCGTCAGCGTCATCAGCGAAGAGCCGATCATCAGGAAAATCAGACGCACCGACATACGGCATGCCATAGCCACACCCTCACGGGTGATCGTAATTTTCCAGATACGGACGAGCACCTCACCCGGCGTAAATAGGATGTTAAATACCATCGTAATCGCAAGCAGCACAAAAATTGATTTCAGACCCTTCGTGATAAATTTGAACGGTACCTTCGACAGTTTAATCATCACCGCAAGGAATACGGTTCCAAGCAGGTAGCCCCAATTGTGGAACAGAAAAAGGGAAATGACATAAACGAGCGTTCCCACAAATTTTACACGCGGGTCAATCCGGTGCAGAATGGAATCTGCCGGGTAATATTGTCCCAGAGTAATATCTCTTAACATACTTCTGCTCCTTTTTTCCCGTTTTTCTTCTGACTTTCCAGTGCCGCAAGAATCGTATCGCGCGCCTCCTCAACCGTCGTCGCCGTTACGTCCACGTCCATGCCGTGTTCCTTTAGCGCATGCATAATATACGTCATCTGCGGCGCTGCAAGGCCGATTTTCTCGAGTTCTTTATAGTGGGCAAAGACTTTCTTCGGAGTATCGTCAAACGCCACATGACCGTGGTTCATGACAATAATCCGCTCTACGTATTTTGCAATATCCTCCATGCTGTGCGATACGAGCACGACCGAAATGCCGCGCGTCTTATGCAGCAATGCAAGCTGATCGAGGATTTCATCGCGTCCCTTCGGATCAAGGCCTGCAGTCGGCTCGTCAAGCACCAGAAAATCCGGGTTCATTGCAAGCACACCGGCAATCGCAACACGACGTTTCTGACCTCCGGAGAGTTCAAACGGCGATTTTTCATACATTTCCTTTGGAAATCCGACATGATCCAGCGCCTCTTCCGCCCGTTTTCTGCATTCCTCCGGTGAAAGTCCCTGATTTTTCGGTCCGAAGCAGACATCTGTGATCACATCCGTCTCAAAAAGCTGATGCTCCGGGTACTGAAAAACCAGTCCTACATGGCTTCGGAGCTCTTTTAGCGGATATCCTTCTTTCCAGATATCCTCTCCGTTATACAGCACCCGTCCCAATGTCGGGCGGATCAGACCGTTCAAATGCTGCACAAGCGTCGATTTTCCGCTTCCCGTATGGCCGATAATCCCAACAAACTGGCCATTCGGAATTTCAAGATTGATATGCTCCAGGGCGTGCATTTCATATGCCGTTCCCGGGCTGTATGTGTACGTTACATCTTCAAGTTTCAATGACATAATGCATTCACCAGTTCTTCAATGGTCAAAATTCCCTCCGGGAGATCTACACCATTTTTTCTCAATTCATAAGCCAACAGTGTCACTTGGGGTACGTCAAGACGGAGTTCTTTTAATTTCTCCACTTCGGAAAAAATCTCCCTTGGTGTCCCCTGCATTACCAGCTTACCGTTGTCCATAACGAACACACGGTCCGCAAAAACAACCTCTTCCATGTAATGCGTAATCAGAATAACCGTAACGCCCTTTTCTTCATTCAGCTTACGCACAGCGCGAAGAACCTCTTTTCGTCCGTTCGGATCCAGCATCGCGGTTGGTTCATCAAGAACAATACATTCCGGCTGCATAGCCATCACTCCTGCAATTGCAACCCTCTGTTTCTGACCTCCCGAGAGCTTATTCGGAGAGTGGGCCCGGTAGGAAATCATCCCGGTCGCCGTAAGGCTCTCCTCCACCCGTTTCCAGATTTCATCGGTCGGGACACCCAGATTTTCCGGTCCAAAGCCGACATCCTCTTCCACCACATTTCCGATGATCTGGTTATCCGGGTTCTGGAATACCATACCGGCTTTCTGGCGGATCTTCCAGACATCCTCCTCATCTGTCGTCTTCATATCGTCCACCCACATGGTGCCTTCTGTAGGCACCAGCAGAGCGTTGATATGTTTCGCAAGCGTTGATTTTCCGCTTCCGTTATGCCCGAGCACCGCGATAAACTGTCCCTTCTGGATTTCCAGACTGACGTCCTCGATCGCTTTTGTTACTTCCGGCTCCTGTCCTTCCTCCTCATAACGGAGGTATTCATACCCAAGGCCTGCCGCACGTATCATACCCATGACATTATTCCCCGCTTTCTTCTGCATCCGAGCGGATTTCATCAATCAGATTCCAGATCTCCTCGCGTCCCTGTTTTGTCTCTGCAGAAAACGGAATCACAATCGTATCTTTCTCAACCTCCAGCGTCTCGCGGATCAGCTTGATCTGCTTCTGAAGCTGGCTGCGCTTGATCTTGTCCAGCTTCGTCGCAATGATGATCGGCTGATAGCCGTTTCGAAGAATCCAGTTGTACATGATGCGATCGTTGTTGGACGGTGCATGACGGATATCAATCAGAAGAAATACTGCGTGCAGCATTTTTGACTGATGCAGATAATCCTCGATCAGCTTGCCCCATTTTGCTTTAACCTCCTCGGAGGCTCTCGCAAAACCGTATCCCGGCAGATCCACCAGATACATTTCCTCATTGATGTGGTAGTAGTTGATCGTCTGTGTTTTTCCCGGCTGCGCACTGGTACGCGCCAGTGATTTCCGATTCATCAGGGCATTGATGAGAGAAGATTTTCCAACATTGGATTTTCCCGCAAATGCCACTTCCACCTGACCGGTATCCGGCAGTTTACTGGTGATTCCGCAGACATGCTGCAGCTCTACCTGTTTAATTACCATACTTTTCTTCTCCTGTTTTTTGCATCTTCTGGCCTTACTTCTTTTCCACAAGTGCCAGTTTTAATACCTGTTCCATGCTGCCGACAAATTCGATCTGCAGTCCGTCTGTGATCTCCACATCCAGTTCTCTTACATCCGGCTCATTTTTCTCCGGAACGAGAACCATATGGATACCGGCTTTCTTTGCCGCCAGCAGCTTCTCTTTTAAGCCGCCGATCGGAAGCACACGGCCGCGGAGCGTAATCTCTCCGGTCATCGCAACGTCTGCTTTTACCGGAACCTTTGTGATCGCGGAAACCATCGCCGTCGCCATCGTAATACCGGCAGACGGGCCATCTTTTGGAACGGCTCCCTCCGGAATATGAATATGGATGTCGTGTTTCTCGAAAAATTCTTTCGGAATCTTATACTGCTCTGCCACGGAACGAATAAAGCTGATGCCCGCCTGCGCAGACTCCTTCATCACATCGCCGAGCTGGCCGGTCAGCAGAAACTCTCCTTTTCCCGGCATCACATTGACCTCGATCTGCAGCGTATCGCCGCCGACTGCCGTCCAGGCAAGACCGCGCACAATACCAATCTCCGGTTTTTCGTTGGCCGGCTGGAACTCATACCTCTCTTTTCCGAGGAACTCTTCCAGGTTTTCTTTCGTCACAACAACCTCTTTTACCTGTTCCTCGAGAATCTTTCTCGCGCTCTTTCTGCAGATTCTGCCGATCTGGCGCTCCAGGGAGCGGACACCGGCCTCTCTGGTGTAGCCGCTGATCACTTCCATCAGCGCCTCATCCTCGATCACAAGCTGTGCTTCTTTCAGACCGTTCGCCTTCTTCTGCTTCGGAACGAGATGTTCTTTTGCGATATGGAACTTCTCGTTTTCCGTATAGCTTGAAATTTCAATCACTTCCATACGGTCCAGCAGCGGACGCGGAATGTTCTGAATATCATTTGCGGTTGCAATAAAGAGCACCTCCGAAAGGTCGATCGGAAGCTCTACGTAATGATCGGCAAATTTATTATTCTGCTCGGAATCGAGGACCTCAAGAAGTGCGGAAGAGGTATCTCCCTTGTAATCTGCACTTACTTTGTCGATCTCGTCGAGCAGCATCAACGGATTTTTCACCTTCGCCTGATGGAGTCCCGCCGCAATGCGTCCCGGCATCGCGCCGATGTAGGTTCTTCTGTGGCCGCGGATCTCCGCCTCATCCCGCACACCGCCGAGACAGATGCGGACGTATTTTTTATTCAGGGCTCGCGCCACACTTCTCGCAATCGAGGTCTTACCGGTTCCCGGAGGGCCTGCCAGGCAGAGAATCGGGCTCTCGCCTTTCTTCGTCAGGGTGCGTACGGCCAGGAATTCGAGGATTCTCTCTTTTACTTTCGAAAGACCGTAGTGATCTTCCTCCAGAATCTCGCGTGCTCTTGCCAGATCTTGATTGTCACGGGATGCCTTATCCCACGGAAGCCCCAGCAGTGTCTCGATATAGCCGCGGATCACGCCTGCCTCGGACGGATTGTTGGCCGAATTTTCCAGACGGTGGATCTCCTCGGAAATCCGCTCTTTTACCTCTTTGGAGGCTTTGAGCTTCTCAAGCTGCTTCTTATAATTTTCAATCTCGGTCCGGGAATTGTCCTCGCCGAGTTCCTCGCGGATGACTTTAAGCTGCTCGCGCAGAATATAATCACGCTGGTTCTTATCGATCCGCTCTTTGATTTTTCCCTGAATCTCCGAACGGATCTCCTGAATCTGAATCTCGTTGGCGATCATGACGCAGAGCGTATCATACCGCTCGGAAAGCTCCACAGCCTCCAGCAGTTTCTGGCGGTTTACGTAGTCGAGGGGCAGATTCATGCAGATCTGGTCCACCAGCTTTCCAACTTCTTCGGTTCCGAGGATCTGGCCTGCCAGTTCCTTGCTGACTTTCTGCGTCTGCTCGCAGTAGACAGCAAACAGCTCTTTTAAGTTGCGCAGCATTGCCTCCTGCTCGATATCGGAAAACTGTATTTCGTCCGAGCCGGTAAACAGCGCCACCTCGGCGCGGAGATACTCGCTCTCCTCTTCCTCGAAGTTCAGCAGTTCTGCGCGTCTTTCTGCTTCTACGAGAATCCGAAGAACATCCTTTGGCATTCTCACAACCTGTTTGATGACCGCAATTGTTCCAATTTTATACACATCAAGCAGACCCGGTACTTCCGTATCCGGGTCTTTCTGTGTAATCAGGAAAATTTTCTGGTCACCCAGCATTGCCTCCTCGACCGCACGGACCGATTTGGCTCTGCTGATATCAAAATGTACAATCATATCCGGCAGAATCGTCGTTCCACGCAGCGCAATCGCCGGTAATACTTTTGTCACTTCTTCCATTTAAGTTTCCTCCTGCGTTTTTCAGGCGGTTTCCGGTCTTCCGGATCTTCTTCCCATATTCCGCCGTGGAACAGGGGCCGGTTCGCCGTGAATAATCTCCGGCTCCGCCTTCTTTTCTACAGCGTCCTTGGTGATGACGCATTCTTTTGTCGTATTGTCCGACGGGATCTCATACATCAGATCCATCATCGTATCTTCCATGATTGCGCGGAGACCTCTGGCGCCTGTTTTCCGCTCCAGGGATTTCTTTGCAATCGCTTCGAGTGCATCTTCTTTGAAGTCAAGCTGTACGCCGTCCAGCTCAAACAGCTTCTTGTACTGTTTGACCAGAGAATTCTTCGGCTCAACCAGAATCTTCATCAGGGCCGTCTCATCCAGAGAATTTAACGTAACGACAATCGGCACACGTCCGACAAACTCCGGAATCAGGCCGAACTTGGTCAGATCCTGCGGCATGACCTGACGGAGCAGATCTCCGACATTCTCATCTTTTGCATGGCCGATCGGATTGTTGAATCCGATGGATTTCGTATCCTGTCTCGTCTCGATGATCTTCTCGAGTCCTTCGAATGCACCGCCGCAGATAAAGAGGATATTCGTCGTATCAATCTGAATAAACTCCTGATGCGGATGCTTTCTTCCGCCCTGCGGCGGAACGGAAGCTACAGTTCCCTCCAGGATTTTCAGCAGTGCCTGCTGTACACCCTCGCCGGAAACATCTCGTGTGATCGAAGCGTTTTCGGATTTTCTTGTGATTTTATCGATCTCATCGATGTAGATGATGCCGTGCTCAGCGCGCTCGATATCATAGTCTGCTGCCTGAATGAGGCGGAGCAGAATGTTTTCTACGTCCTCGCCGACATAACCTGCCTCAGTGAGCGCCGTTGCGTCTGCAATTGCAAACGGAACGTTGATCAGTTTGGCCAGTGTCTGTGCCAGATACGTTTTTCCGGAACCGGTCGGTCCGAGCATCAGAATGTTGCTCTTCTGCAGTTCGATGTCGGAGGATGCACCGGAAAGCACTCGTTTGTAATGGTTGTAAACAGCAACGGAGAGCACTTTTTTCGCCTCATCCTGTCCGATTACGTAGTCATCCAGAAATGCTTTGATTTCCTTTGGTTTGATCAGGTTGATCTCGTCGGTATCCTGCTCGCCGTACAGATCCTCAAATTCTTCCTGAATGATCTCCGAGCAGATTGCCACGCAGTCATCACAGATGTATGCCCCGTCCGGGCCTGCGATCAGCTTGCGTACCTGGTCTTCTGTCTTTCCGCAGAAAGAGCAGCGGATCTTGGTATCATTCCCTTTTATAGCCATCGTTTTCTTCCTTTCAACATATTACAACTAAACCTTATCGCCGGATAAGGCAAAAGGTGCCACAAAAGCCTCATTGCCGGAACTACGCTTTTGGACACCTTTCCTCTCTTATCGGTTCGTAATTACATTATCAATCAGACCGTATGCTTTTGCTTCCTCTGCGGACATATAGTTGTCACGCTCGGTATCGATCTCAATCTGTTCCAGCGGTTTTCCTGTATTTGCCGCCAGAATTTCATTTAATTTCCGTTTGGTTTTCAGAATCTGTTCTGCAACGATTTTGATCTCGGTTGCCTGACCCTGTGCACCGCCGGATGGCTGATGAATCATGATTTCAGAGTTTGGCAGAGCCATTCTCTTTCCTTTGGTACCGCCGGCAAGAAGGAATGCTCCCATGCTGGCAGCCATACCGATACAGATCGTGGATACATCACATTTGATGTACTGCATCGTATCGTAGATAGCAAGTCCTGCGCTTACAGAACCTCCCGGACTGTTGATATACATGTGGATATCTTTTCCCGGATCTTCAGACTCCAGGAACAGAAGCTGTGCAACGATCAGGTTTGCCGATACGTCAGTGACTTCCTCTCCCAGAAAAATAATACGGTCGTTCAGCAGTCTTGAATAAATATCGTAACTTCTCTCTCCCCTGCTTGTCTGCTCGATGACATAAGGTACAAAACTCATTCAATTGCCTCTCTTTCCGAGGTCTTACGCCTCTTTTGCGCTGTCGGCCATGAGAGTTACTGCTTCCTGAACAGCGAGATCTTTCTTCATCTGCTCTTTCTCATATTCGCCAACGAGCTCTTTGAATTTATCCAGCTCCATTTTGTACATTTCAGCCATTTTAGCCAGCTCTTCGTCCAGCTTCTCATCGCTGATCTGGATGTTCTCTGCTTCTGCAACTTTCTCAAGTACCAGTCTGCTCTCGATTCTCTTAACAGCCTGCGGTTTCATCTGCTCTTTTAAGGAATCAACGGTAGCGCCTGTAAACTGCATGTACTGCTCCATGGACAGACCCTGGGACTGGATTCTTCTTGCGAAATCGTCAACCATGTTCTCTACCTGCGTATCGATCATAGCTTCCGGAATCTCCATTGTTGCGTTCTCTACTGCTTTATCTACGACAGCGTTCTCTTTTTCTGTCTTAGCCTGCTCTTCTTTTTTCTTGGTCAGGTTGTCTTTGATTTCTTTTTTGTACTCATCCAGAGTATCGAACTCGGAAACGTCTTTTGCGAAGTCGTCATCAAGTGCCGGAAGCTCTTTTGCTTCGATTTTGTGGATGGTGCATTTGAATACTGCTGCTTTTCCAGCAAGCTCTTCTGCCTGATAATCCTCTGGGAAAGTAACGTTTACTTCCTTCTCCTCTTCCAGAGCTGCGCCAACGAGCTGCTCTTCGAATCCCGGAATGAAGGAATGGGAGCCAAGGGTCAGCGGATAATCTTTTCCAGCGCCGCCGTCGAACGGAACGCCGTCTACAGAACCTTCGAAGTCAAGTGTAACGGTATCTCCGTCTGCTGCCGGACGATCCTCTACATTGATGGTTCTTGCATTTTTCTCCTGCTCTTTTTTCAGCTCAGCTTCTACTTCTTCATCTGTAACGGTTGTGTCAGCTTTTGCTACTTCCAGACCTTTGTACTCGCCAAGGGTAACTTCCGGTTTTACTGCTACAGTTGCGGTAAAGATGAAAGCTTTGCCTTTTTCGATCTGCTCTACGTTGATCTCCGGACGGGATACGATGTCCAGTTTGCTCTCTTCTGCTGCTTTGGAATACTCTTCCGGAACAAGGCTGTTTACAGCATCCTCATAGAATACTGCCGGGCCATACATTTTTTCTACCATAGCTCTCGGAACTTTTCCTTTACGGAAGCCCGGAACGCTGATGTTCTTTTTCTGTTTCTGGTAAGCTTTCTCCAGTGCTTTCTCTAATTCTTCAGCCGGAACCTCAATGGTAAGTTTGGCCATATTCTTTTCTAAATTTTCGACCTGTACACTCATTTTATCAATTTCCTCCTTGATTTATCTGAAAAGCGGCAGAAAACCTGCACACCTCTCCATTCTACAGTCATTTATCGAGTATAGCATACTCTATTCAAAAACGCCAGTGATTTTTTTATATTTCTGTGGTTTTTAGGCTTTTTTTAGCAATGAAATACGATTTTTTCCGCCATTTCTTTTGCTTTGTCCTCTCCCTGCAGAACACGGATCAGCTCCAGTGCGAAGTCAGTGGCTGCTCCCATGCCGCGGCCGGTGGTCACATTTTTGTCGGTGACTGCCGGTACATCGAGTACGTTTGCGCCTGCCAGCTTTTCTTCAAATCCCGGGAAGCAGACAGCGTTTTTATCTTTTAAGATGCCCATCACACCAAGGATGCTCGGCGCTGCGCAGATGGCTGCCAGTTTCTTTTCCTGATCGTCATAGGAACGGATCAGCGCTGCGAGCGTCTCGTTTCCGGCCAGATTTAATGTACCCGGCATTCCGCCCGGAAGTACCAGCATGTCTCCGTCATCAAACTCTCCCTCTTCGATGGTTTCATCTGCAAGAATGGTGATTTTGTGGGATCCTGTTACTTCTTTTCTTCCCATAATAGAAACGGTACATACGTCTTCTCCGGCTCTGCGCAGCAGATCCACCGGGGTCAGTGCCTCAATCTCTTCACATCCGTCTGCCAGAAATACATAAATCTTTGCCATGGTTTTGTCCTCCTGTGTTGTATGATCAGTCTCGTGTGTTTTGTCACGCGATATTCTCTGCTTTTCTTTGTAACAAACCGCCGCTATTATACCACATTTTTCCGCAGAATGCTTGCATTTCATAAAAATTTCAGGACTTTTTTTCGCAAAAAGCCGGATTTCGCTTAACATCACGGGAAAAGCATGGTAAACTCTTGAAAAAAGCAGTGATGCAATCACGAGAAGGAGTCTCTTTTATGGAAATCGAACGCAAATACCTTCTGGATCAGCTTCCGGAAAATCTTACAAGCTATCCATGTAAAAAAATCGAGCAGGGCTATCTTTCCACCGAACCGGTTGTCCGCATCCGCCGCTCTGACGACGAATATTATCTGACCTACAAATCAAAAGGGCTGATGGTGCGTGAAGAGTATAATCTTCCGCTCACAAAGGAATCCTACCTTCATCTGCGGGAAAAGGCAGACGGCGTTCTCATCTCAAAAACACGCTATCTGCTGCCGCTTACCGGAACGGATCTGACGATCGAGCTCGATGTCTTTGATGCGCCGTATGAAGGCCTTTACCTCGCAGAGGTGGAGTTTCCGGACGAAGCATCCGCAAACGCCTTTGTTCCTCCGGTATGGTTTGGAAAGGATGTAACCTATTCTTCCGATTATCACAACAGTACGCTCAGTAAAGGAAAAAAACTATAAATTACCAGAAAAAATCCCGGTGCCTTTTCCACGGCTGCCGGGATTTTTCCGCTCGTTTGTTTTTTTACTCTTTTTTGTGCTTGCTTTTTGCTTGTTTTGGTTTGTTTTTTTGTGCATACATTCTTTATTTTTGCTGCTTTCACATTAGCGTCATTCTGTCAAAGCGGCGGTGCTGCTCCTTCTAATCCACTCCCTTTGATTTCCGGATGCAGGCTCGTGTTGCATCAATAACAGCACTTCTCAGGTTCTCCCGCTCTAGTACGGCAACCGCTTCGATGGTGGTTCCGCCTGGCGAACAGACCATGTCTTTTAATTCTCCCGGGTGCATTCCTGTCTCGAGAAGCATTTTGGCGCTTCCAAGGACAGACTGTGCAGCAAATTCATATGCCTGTTTTCTCGGCATTCCTTCGGCTACGGCCGCATCTGCAAGAGCCTCCAGGAAAAGAAATACGTACGCCGGCGAGCTTCCGCTGACACCTGTGACGGTATCCATCAGATACTCCGGAACAACTTCTGCGCGGCCAAAGCTTTTCAGGAGGGTTAAAACGAGCTGCAGCTCTTCCTCCGTCACAAGATCATTGGCACAGACGCCGGTCATTCCTTCTCCGACGAGTGCTGGTGTGTTTGGCATGGTGCGAATTAACTTTGTTGGTTTTCCGATTTCTGTACCCAGCCATTGTAAAGACTTACCGGGAAGAATCGATACGATAATCTTCTCGGGTGAGATGAAGTTTTTGACGAGGTTTATTATATTTTTTATTTGGTTTGGCTTTACTGCCAGGAATACAAGATCGGATCCGGCTACGACCGCTTCGTTATCCATAGTCGCCTGGACTCCAAACTGGTTGGTCAAGCGTTCCACACTTTTCTCCGTGCGGACCGATACCAGAATGTCATCTGCAGATACAACTCCTTTTTGGATCATTCCGCCAATCATGGCACTCGCCATGTTGCCGCCGCCGATAAAACCTACTTTCATGTCTGTTCGCCTCCGTATGCCTGTGTTGTAAAAAATATATGCGACACCCATAGTATGCAACAAAATTTACTTTTTTGCAATACTTTTTCTCTATTTTTCTGCTTTTCTTTTGCAATTTTCTTTATTTTTTTCGAATGAAATGTCGCTGTTTGTCGACAAATGTCGAAAAGTGTCTTTTTCTGTCTTTTTTCGCTTTTCTATTCCGCCGGAATCAGCCTTTGGCGGCGGCCTCTTCGGCGTATTTTGTTGTCACGAGTGTCTTGTACGGTGCCTTTTTCTCCAGCTCTCCCGCCTGCTCCAGAATCTCCTGCAGAAGATCAAAACTTTCTTCCTCAAAGATCAGATTTTCTTTCCACGTATCCTGCTCATAGTAGCGGCGCACGATCGCGGTGATGGTTTCCAGCTCGGTTTCTGCAAACTGCGGCGCAATCACTTCTGCAATCTCCTCCGGTGTGTGCGTCTGCACGAAGTCCATTCCCTTCTGCAGTGCCTTCGTGAATTTTTCTACGGTTGCGCCGTGCGTTTTCAGATAACTCTGTTTGACGCTGTACGACGTATACGGCACATACCCGGATTCCGTTCCGACCGATGCCACGACATAGCCATTGCCCTTCTGCTCGAGCAGTGTCGCGGACGGTTCAAATTCAATCGTATAATCCCCCTGCCCGCCGGAGAACGCGGCAGCTGTGGAACCAAAATCGATGCTCTGGTTGATATTTACGTCTTTTTTATCAATCCCTTTCTGCGTCAGAACATACTCAAAGACCATTTCCGGCATACCGCCTTTTCTTCCCCCTAATACCTCTTTGTTTTTCAATTTCTCCCAAGTAAACGAATTGTCTTTCTCTCTTCCCACAACAAAGTTTCCCGCCCGCTGCGTCAGCTGCGCGAAGTTCACAACCGGGTCTGCGGTTCCCTCGAGGTACGCGTAGACGGTTGCCTCCGCCCCCATAAACCCGATATCCGCTTCGCCGGAAATCATCGCCGTCAGCACTTTATCTGCACCAAATCCTGTTATCAGCGTCAGATCAATGCCCTCGTCCGCAAAATACCCCTCCTCAATTGCCACGTACTGCGGGGCGTAAAAAATGGAGTGGGCAACCTCATTTAATGTCACCTGCTCCACTTTTTCTTTTGTCTCATCTTTTGCCCTGCATCCCGCCAGCGTCACTGCCGCCATTGCCAGTACAAGCGCACCTGTCAGCCATTTTCCTTTCATCAACAGATTCTCCTGTTTTTTCATTCTAACCTTAGAATATGATTTCCCGGTAAAAATGCGTGCAAAAAACGAAGGAGAAATGTTCGAATTTCGTTTCTCCTTCGTTTCTTATTTCTTCTCTTGTTTTTCTTTTGCCTTCTGTTCTTCTTTCGTCCGGATTTTGTCTTCGTACATTTTCAGATCTGCCTCGTGCAGCAGGTCGGAGATGGAGGCTTCGGGGTAGTCGCCGGAGAAGGCGAAGCCGCAAGCGTAGTTGATCTGGAATTCGCCGCGGACGCCGTTGGCTTCCTTTTCCGAAATTTTCTATTTTGAAAAACAAATTGAGGATCTCCGCAAAATTTGTTATAGTAAGGGTAATTCAAATAGTTACAAAGGAGGCTATTATGATAATAAAATCAGTTGCTGTTCTGGGCGCCGGAGCGGTTGGGTCTTATGTGATCTGGGGGCTTTCGGAGAAAAAGGACATCCGGCTTGGCGTTATCGCGTCCGGGGAACGGGCGAAGCGTCTGAAAAACAAAGGATGCAAAATTAACGATACGGTTTATCACCCGGAGGTATGGACACCGGAAGAGGCACACGGCGTGGATTTTCTGATCATCTCGCTCAAATACGGCGCACTGCCGGGGGCTCTTGACGATATTACTGCCGTTACCGGCGAGAATACTGTGATCATGAGTCTGATGAACGGCGTGGACAGTGAGGAGATCATCGCGGAAAAAGTCGGTGCGGAGCATCTGCTTCATGCTGTTATCAAAGTAGCTTCTCATAAAGAGAATGACGGCTACGTTTTCAACCCTGAGACGACGCTCGGCATCATTTTCGGCGAAGTTTCGGCGCCGTACGACAGTGAGCGTGTGCAGGCTGTTCTGGATCTGTTCTCCGGCACAGGGCTGCATTACCGGGCAACCGATTGTATTTTAGAGGAAATATGGAGCAAATTCCGGCTGAATGTCTGCAATAACCTGCCGCAGGCTATTCTCGGTGCCGGGGTCGGCTGCTACCGCGACAGTGTGCATATGAAGGCGATCAGCGACGGACTCCGCGCAGAACTGATGGCGATTGCGGAGGCAAAGGGAATTGATATCGGCAAGGCGGATGTCTCCTCGGGACGCGGAAGTGCGGTTCCGCCGACGGCGCGCTACTCGACGCTCCAGGATCTCGATGCGGGACGCCATACGGAAATTGATATGTTCTCGGGTGCGCTGATCCGCATGGGAAAAGAGCTGGGAATTCCAACGCCTTACAATGAATTTACGTACCATATGATCAAAGCACTGGAAGAGAAAAACGACGGACGGTTTGACTACAGCGGAAGCGAAGAACCGCTCTGGGCGAAATAGATACGATAGGAGAATCTCACGATGAAAGAAATCAAATGGGCTGTACTCGGATGCGGTGTGATTGCAAATGAAATGGCGGTCGCACTGCAGAAAAACGGAAAGAATATTTACGCGGTCGGCAACCGGACCCATGAGAAGGCGGCTGCTTTTGCGGAGAAATATGGAATTGGAAAAGTTTACGATGATTTCCATGAGATGTTTACCGATCCGGAGGTCGATGTCATTTATATCACGACGCCGCACAACACGCATCTTGGCTTTATGAAAGAGGCGATTGCCAATGGAAAACACATTCTCGTTGAGAAATCGATTACGCTGAACAGTGACGAGCTCGACGAGGCCATAGCGCTTGCAAAAGAAAAAGGTGTCATCATCGGAGAGGCAATGACGATTTACCATATGCCGATCTACAAAGAGCTGAAAAAATTTCTCGACTCCGGCCGTCTCGGCAGAGTCAATCTGATCACGATGAACTTCGGCAGTTTCAAAGAGTACAACATGAAGAACCGCTTCTTCAACCGGAATCTCGCAGGCGGCGCGATGCTTGATATCGGCGTATACGCACTCTCCTTCATCCGCTGGTTCTTCAACTCCAAGCCGGATCAGCTCCTTTCCCAGGTAAAGCCCGCTCCGACCGGTGTGGACGAGCAGGCCGGCCTCCTTCTCACCAATCAGGAAGGACAGATGGCAAATGTGATGCTCTCTCTCCACTCCAAACAGCCGAAACGCGGCATGGTTTCCTGTGAGAACGGATTTATCGAGATCATGGAGTACCCGCGTGCCTGGGAAGCAAAAATCACAGACGCTTCCACCGGCGAATCCGAAATCATCAAAGCCGGTGACAACGCCGATGCACTCGCCTATGAGCTCGCCGACATGGAACGCGCCATCAATGGAGATGCATCTGCCATGCACCTCGACTACACGAAGGACGTCATGGATCTGATGACCTCCTTCCGCAGAACCTGGGGCTATACGTACCCGGAGGAAGAAAAATAAGATTCGCACATCAAAAGCCCCTGCCCGGCACACATCAGATGCCGGGCAGGGGCACTTCTTTTCACCTGCAATACTCTGCAATTTTCTTTTTCAGTAATTCCGCATCAATCGGCTTTGCGATATGCACGTCCACGAGGATCAGGTCGAAGGTGTATTCCGGGCTGTCCTGGTAGAGTTCAAGCTTCTTTGTTCTTCCATCGTTTCACCCGTCTTCCACGCATATTTTATACTTCATTTTACGCTGATATTATTTTCTCTGTCAACCCAAATAACATTACATTTCCAATATTTTGCATGTCTTTTTTATTTTTCTGAAATTTTTTAAAATCTTCCGTTTTTCTCTTGCACAATTGTTTTTATACGTATATAATTGTCTGCAGAAAGCAAAGGGGAGCTCGCGTGCGAAGCGGGCTGAGAGTAGGATGCATCTCCTAGACCCTGAACCTGATTTGGGTAATGCCAACGTAGGGAGATACGATATGCACATTTTCTGCAGATATACCTCCACGTATATCTGCTTTTTTAATCTCTATGAACACATCATCAACAGGTTCTTCCAGTACCACAAGGGAATTTGCTTCTGCAAAAATACTCACACAGGAGGAACAAAAAATTATGTTAGGCACTTGTCTTGACAATGTCAGAAAAACAACCCCTCTCGTACACAACATCACAAATTACGTTACGGTAAACGATGTCGCCAACATTCTGCTGGCATGCGGCGCAAGCCCGATCATGTCCGATGAGCCGGAGGATGTCGAGGATATCACCTCCATCTGCGGCGGACTGAACATCAACATCGGAACGCTGCACAGAACGAGCATCGAAGGCATGTACCGTGCCGGTGCAAAAGCAGCTTCGCTCGGCCACAAAATCTTGCTCGATCCGGTCGGTGCAGGCGCAAGCCACTTACGTACTTCGACCGCAGTCGGACTGATAGCCAAAATTCCGTTTACGGTCATCCGTGGAAATATTTCTGAGATCAAAACACTGGCACTCGGAAGCGGAACGACAAAGGGTGTTGATGCAGACGTTGCCGATAAGGTAACCGATGAAAATCTCGACAGCGCCATTGCTTTTGCAAAGAACTTTGCGAAAGACCACAACTGTGTTGTTGCCATCACAGGAGCCATCGACCTCGTTGCCGATGCTGACACCTGCTACGTGATCCGCAACGGACGCGCCGAGATGGGAAGCATCACCGGAACGGGCTGCCAGCTCTCCGGCATGATGACCGCTTACCTCATTGCAAACCCGGACGAGCCGTTAAAAGCCGCTGCTGCCGCTGTCTGCGCGATGGGCCTTGCCGGCGAGATCGGCTGGAGCCATATGAAACCGGAAGACGGCAACTCCACTTACCGGAACCGCATCATCGATGCCATCTACCACATGGACGGCGAGACGCTGGAGAAAGGTGCAAAGTATGAAGTGCGATAAGAAAGACCTGCTTTTATATGCCGTGACAGACCGCAGCTGGCTGAACGGCGAGACACTGTACAGCCAGGTGGAAAAGGCTCTGCAGGGCGGGGCAACATTTATCCAGCTCCGCGAAAAAAATCTTGACCAGGATCATTTTATGGAAGAGGCACTGGAACTGAAAAAACTCTGTGCCGCATACCATGTTCCTTTCGTCATCAACGATAATGTGGAAATCGCAGCAAAGATGGACGCAGACGGCGTTCACGTCGGCCAGAGTGATATGGAGGCCGGCGATGTCCGTGCAAAGCTTGGACCGGACAAGATCATCGGCGTTTCGGCGCAGACCGTCGAGCAGGCCGTTCTCGCCGAGCAGCGCGGGGCCGATTACCTCGGCGTCGGCGCGGTCTTCCACACCGGTTCCAAGGCGGATGCAGAGGATGTCAGTCATGAAACGCTGACTGCCATCTGCAATGCCGTAAAGATTCCTGTCATCGCCATCGGCGGCATCACCCGCGACAACGTGACGGAGCTTTCCGGCAGCGGCATCTGCGGCATCGCCGTCATCAGTGCCATTTTTGCAAAGAAAGATATTGTTTCCGCAACGAAGGATCTGAAAGAACAGACCCTGCGCATGCTGGAAAACAAATAAAATCATGTAACTATGTAACCTTATCACCAGGCGGCAGACTGGGGGCACCACTTTCTTTGTCGCCTAGAGCGTATTTCAAACACGCTCCAAAACAAAAGTAATGCAAAGGGGTAATTCTCATGGACGCGAAAAACATGAAAACAGCATTAACAATCGCGGGAAGTGATTCCAGCGGAGGCGCCGGCATTCAGGCAGACATCAAAACCATGATCACAAACGGAGTTTACGCCATGTCGGCAATTACCGCACTCACCGCCCAGAACACCACCGGAGTTTCCGGTATTTTCGATGTAACACCGGAGTTTCTGGCCGCACAGCTTGACGCCGTCTTTACGGACATCTTCCCGGACGCCGTCAAAATCGGTATGGTATCCTCCCCGGCACTGATCGAAGTCATCTCCGAACGGCTTCGCTTCTACCAGGCAAAACAAATCGTTGTGGATCCTGTTCTCGTCGCTACGAGCGGCTCCGCGCTCGCTTCGGGCGGCGTGCCTGACCTGATGAAAAAACTGCTCTTTCCTCTGGCCGAAGTCATCACACCGAATATCCCAGAGGGAGAAGTTCTCTCCGGCATCAAAATCCAGTCGGAAAGCGATATGGAACGCGCCGCAAAAGAGATCGGGGATTCCTGCGGCTGTGCCGTTCTGTTAAAGGGCGGCCACAGTATCAATGATGCCAACGATCTTTTATATCACAACGGCACATTTACCTGGTTCACCGGAAAACGCATCAACAATCCGAACACACACGGCACCGGCTGTACACTCTCCAGCGCCATCGCATCGGGACTCGCAAAGGGGCTTTCCCTTCCGGATGCCATTTCCGCCGCAAAAGAGTATATTTCGGGCGCACTCGCGAGCATGATGGATCTCGGCCACGGCTCGGGACCGCTGAACCACGCTTACCGGATCTGATTTTGAAAATAAAGGAGAACAACAGATGGAACGCAATTACGCAACACAGATGGACGCCGCACGCCGCGGCATTGTAACACCGGAGCTGAAAAAAGTCGCAGAAAAAGAGTATATGGCCGTGGAAGACCTGATGCCGCTCGTTGCCAGCGGAAAGGTTGCCATTCCGGCCAATAAGCTGCACACCTGCATCGATCCGGAGGGCATCGGCTCGATGCTGCGCACGAAAATCAATGTAAATCTCGGTGTTTCGAAAGACTGTAAAGATTACAATGTGGAGATGCAGAAGGTACTCTCCGCGGTCAATATGGGCGCAGAAGCCATCATGGACCTGTCGAGCCACGGCAATACGCAGCCGTTCCGGCGGAAACTGACCTCCGAATGTCCGGCCATGATCGGCACCGTGCCGGTATATGACAGTGTGATCCATTACCAGAGAGACCTGGATACGCTGACCGCCAAAGATTTTATTGACGTCATCCGCCTCCATGCCGAGGACGGTGTCGATTTCGTCACCCTGCACTGCGGCATCACCAGAAAAACCATCGATCAGATCCGCAAACACAAACGGAAAATGAATATCGTTTCCCGCGGCGGCTCCCTCGTGTTCGCCTGGATGTGCATGACCGGCGAGGAGAATCCGTTCTACGAGTATTACGATGAGATTCTCGATATCTGCCGTGAATACGATGTGACCATTTCTCTCGGCGACGCCTGCCGCCCTGGCTGCCTTGCCGACGCAACGGATGTCTGCCAGATTGAGGAGCTGGTGCGCCTCGGCGAACTCACCAAACGTGCCTGGGAGAAAGACGTTCAGGTTATGGTTGAGGGACCGGGCCACGTTCCGATGGATCAGATTGCGGCCAACATGAAAGTACAGCAGACCATCTGCATGGGCGCTCCGTTCTATGTTCTCGGACCTCTCGTAACCGATATCGCACCGGGCTATGACCACATCACCGCTGCCATCGGAGGCGCAATTGCCGCTATGAACGGCGCTGCTTTCCTCTGCTACGTAACGCCGGCAGAGCATCTGGCTCTTCCGAACCTCGATGACGTAAAGCAGGGCATCATCGCAAGCAAAATCGCCGCACACGCTGCCGACATTGCCAAAGGCGTGCCGCATGCGCGTGATATTGACGACAAGATGGGAGACGCCCGCCGCGTGCTCGACTGGGAAGCACAGTGGGACTGTGCACTGGACCCGGAGACCGCAAAAGCCATCCGCGCCGACCGCTCACCGGAACAGGAAGATACCTGCTCAATGTGCGGTAAATTCTGTGCCGTGCGAAGCATGAACAAAGCTTTAAACGGCGAACATATCGACATTCTTTAACATCAGTAGACAAGAAGTCACAGTACGCGAAAAGGAACGGTTTTCATTACGAAACCGTTCCTTTTCTGCATTTTCAAAATCTTTTTCTATTTCGCCCATCCTTCGGCGTAACGGACTGCTTTGTGCCATCCGTTCATCTTCTCATCGCGCTCCTCTTTCGAGAGCTCCGGCTCAAATGTACGGTCAATGGCTCCGTTCTGTTTTACCGTCTCCTGATCCGGCCAGTAGCCGACGGCGAGTCCCGCAAGATAAGCTGCTCCCATCGCGGTCGTCTCGATGCAGCACGGCCGCTCCACCGGCGCCTGGCTGATGTCCGCCTGGCACTGCATCAGGAAGTTGTTGGCGCTTGCTCCGCCGTCCACACGCAGCGCAGAGAGCTTCATACCGGAATCTGCCTCCATGGCTTTTAACACATCATCTACCTGATACGTAATGGATTCGAGCGTTGCGCGGATCACATGGTATTTGTTGACGCCGCGCGTCAGGCCGAGAATGGTTCCTCTCGCATACTGATCCCAGTACGGTGCGCCAAGGCCGGTAAACGCCGGCACAACGTAGCAGCCGTTCGTGTCGTTCACCTTCTGCGCCATGTACTCGGAATCCGCCGAGGACTCGATCAGCTTCATCTCATCGCGCAGCCACTGGATTGCGGCTCCACCGACAAAAATGGATCCCTCGAGCGCATACGTAATCTTGTCCCCGATACCCCATGCAATCGTGGTAACAAGACCGTGTGTTGAAGAAACCGGCTTTTCTCCCGTGTTCATCAGCAGGAAGCAGCCTGTTCCGTATGTATTTTTCGCTTCGCCCGGCGCATAGCAGGTCTGGCCGAACAGCGCCGCCTGCTGGTCTCCCGCTGCTCCCGCAATCGGAATCGGGCCGCCGAAATATGTGGATGCCGTCTCCCCGTAGACACAGCTCGACGGGCGGACTTCCGGCAGCATACAGAGCGGAATGTTCAGCTCTTTTAAGATATCCTCATCCCATTTCAGTGTATGGATATTGAACAGCATTGTACGGGACGCGTTGGTGTAATCGGTGACATGTACCTTTCCCTTTGTCATCTTCCAGATCAGCCACGTCTCCACTGTTCCGAAATAGAGATCGCCTCGCTCCGCCCGCTCGCGCACGCCCGGAACTTCATCTAGAATCCATTTCAGCTTCGTGGCTGAAAAATACGCATCAATCACAAGACCTGTTTTCTCCCGGAAACGGTCAACCAGTCCGCGCTCCATCAGGGAATCGCAGTATTCCGATGTTCTGCGGCACTGCCATACAATTGCATTGTAGACCGGCTCTCCCGTCTTTTTGTCCCAGACGATCGTCGTCTCTCTCTGGTTTGTGATGCCGATTGCCGCGATATCCTCGTAGGACGCGCCCGCTTTCTGCATTGCCTCCACGGCTACACCGAGCATCGTGGACCAGATTTCATTGGCATCGTGCTCCACCCAGCCCGGTTTCGGGAAACGCTGGGTAAACTCCTTCTGCGCAAGGCTTACGATCTGTCCTTTCTGATCAAACAGAATACAGCGGTTGCTCGTTGTGCCGGCATCAAGTGCCATGATGTATTTTCCCACGTTTAAAAATCCTCCTGTCTCACATTTCAAGAAGAGAGCCTGACAGAATCCACTGCCACGCTCTCTTCCTTTTCTTTGTATGTATCGTATCACAGAATTCTTTTTCTGTAAATCAAATCGTGTTTTTCTGCAGCAATTTATGCCGTAATGATCTCCAGCAGCGCACCGCGCAGATCGTTTGAAAGTTCCATGCTCTGCAGCTCTGCAGCCAGAATTGCTACCTTTCCGTCTGCTTTGTGAAGAAGATTTGCGATCTGCTCTTTGGTGATGTAGCTGATTTCGGCGTGCAGCAGCAGATCCATCGCACGTGTCATGACATCGTTCTTTGCAATCTCCGTATCTTCCGGCAGACAGATTGTCACGGTATCCTGCGGTTTTACATCTGTTACCGCGATCGTAAGAAGTCCGTCTTTCTCTTTGACTTCTGCATCCGCTTCCACGCCGTTTACAAAGACCTTCGCTTCTTTTGCCGTACTTCCGCCGAATTCTACGCAGTACATTCTGCTTTCCGGAACGAGGCTCTGATTGCCCTCAACCGGTGCAATCGTAAATTTCCGCGCACCCCAGTCGAGCGTCATCGATGTTTTTGCACAGTCATCCTTCTCATATGCCATGGTAGTATTGTCATCCTCGTACAGGGCAAATGTATTGTCCGCGCCCGCGTAAACGCGTACCGTCAGCTCATCCGGGTTGGATTCTACATCCAGCGCACTGATCTTCTCTGTCATCGGGATAATCGCACCTGCTTTCGCAAGAACCGGGATTTCCTCCAGCGTACGGTACAGATCCATACTTCTGCCACCCTCGTAAATCATTCCGTTGAAGAAATCAAACCACGTACCTTCCGGCAGCCACACCTTTGTTTTTGCACGCTTCAGCTCCGGAATGCATTTCGTTGTCACCGGTGTTACCATCAGCTCGCTTCCGAAGAAGTACTGATTCGGTGCCTGATTTTTGCCCCAGAAAACCGTCTCCGGGTAATCATAATACATCGGAACAACGATCGGTGTGTCTTCTTTCCATGCACGGTAGTTCATCGTGTACAGATACGGTACGAGTTTATGACGCAGACGAAGGAAATCATCCATTGTGCTGCGCACTTCCATACTGAAGTTCCAAGGCTCTTTTCCACTGAAGGCACTGTTAGAGCTGTGCAGACGGTTGATCGGAGAAAAGACTCCGTACTGATACCATCTTGCTTCAAGCTCATCGTCACGGTAACCGAGCATATGGCCGCCGATATCATGACTCCACCATCCGTAGCCGATGTTGGAGGCTGTGCTGGTAAAGTATGGCTGGAAATCCAGGGATTCCCAGGTGATGTGGGTGTCTCCGGAAAATCCGACCGGATAGCGGTGGGAGCCCGGTCCTGCATAGCGGGAGAAGGTCATCGGACGTTTTCCGTCTCTTCCACTGTCAAGAAAATGATAGTGATTCAGCATCCACAGCGGATCAAGACCCTCGATCTTGGTACTCTGTCCCTGCTGCCAGTCAATCCACCAGAAATCGACGCCCTCTTTTTCCATCGGATGATGGACTTTTTCGAAATATACATCGACAAATTTCGGATCCGCAATGTCAAAATTGACCGGCTCTTCTTTTTTTGCATCCACTCCCATAGCCTCTGCTACTTCCGGATAGCAGTCCTCATACGCACGAATTCCGTCTGCCGGATGGACATTCAGTGTTGTCTTCATGCCGCGTGCATGGAGTTTTCCAAGAAAACGCTCCGGATCCGGGAAGAGTTTTTTATTCCAGCTATAGCCGGTCCAGCCGCTGCCATATTTCGGATCCACATCGTCTACACGGTGCCAGTCCATATCGATAACAGCAACCGAGAATGGAACGTTCTCTTTGTCGAAGTCTTCCATCAGTTTCATATAAGATGCTTCACTGTAACGCCAGTAACGGCTCCACCAGTTTCCGAGTGCAAATCTCGGAAGCATCGGAGTTTTGCCGCAAAGGTGATAAAAATCCTTTAATGCCAGGCGGAAATTCCAGCCATAGCCGAAGAAGTACAGATCCTGCACCCCTTTCTTTCTCGGGGTCACCCAACCGTCCTCTGTCATCAGAAGCGACTTCGAATCATCCAGAACAGCGGAACCAAACCAGGACATGATACCAGGTTCCAGTTCGCATGCTCCGTTGACCTGATCAAGCGTACGGGCCGTTCCTCCAAGATCCTGTGTCGGATCTCCGTAATGCCATGCCGGTACAGAACTGATGCCGACTGCCGTTGTTTTGCAGGAAAGTCCGTTTGCAGAGAATGCCTTTTTGTTGTAATTCAGCTGCAGATACTTTGTGCGCAGCTCCAGCTCATCGCCTGTGTCTTTGACGGAAAATTCCACTGCTGGAAAATCACGGTTTACAACCGTCTGGGATGCCGCATCGATAAATTCACCGTCCTCACTGTATTCCAGCCGAAGAAGATGCTCCGTCAGTACCGTGATACGATATTTATCGCCCTTTACTACATTCTTCGGGTCTGCAAGCGGATGTGTCTCCAATTTCAGATATGGTTTCATGTTTTGTTTTCCCCTTTCTTACTCTTACCGGTTTTTGCCGTATTTTGAGAACGGGAACCTGTGGCAAAAGTCCGTTCTGCCACAGGTTCCTCTGCATTTTTTATTTGGTTTCCAGAACAACTGCCTCATACGCACGCAGTTTTCTTGCCCCCGCTGCTGCGCCGCTCTGTGGATAGTTGCTGATCAGTACATCTGCTCCCGCAAAGGTTTCCGGAACTGTGTACTCCTGCTCCTCTTTTGTAAAATTGCACATCACGAGGAGTTTCTGGTCGCCTAAGGTTCTGGTATATACATACAGTGCCTCGTCCTCCGGATCGAGCAGCTCGTACGTTCCGTAAACCATGATATCCTTTTCTTTCCGGAGATGAATCAGTTTCTTGTAATAATTGTATACAGAATCCGGATCCGCCATCTCATTCTTGGCATTGACGGTCTCGTAATCCGGTCCGACCTTGATCCACGGTGTTCCTGTGGTAAATCCTGCCGAAGCGGTATCATCCCACTGCATCGGAGTTCTTGCATTGTCTCTTCCGCGCAGGTTCAGGTAGCGCATCATGTCGTCCGGCGCTACTTTTCCGGCACCGGTCAGCTCGTGGAACGCGTTGATGCTCTCAATATCGCGGAACTCGGACAGATCGTGGAACGGAACATTTTTCATGCCAAGCTCATCGCCCTGGTATACATACGGGGTACCCTGCATCATATGAAGGCAGGTTGCCAGCATTTTGGCACTTACCACACGGTATTCCGGTGAATCATCGCCGAAACGGGACAGGCAGCGCGGCTGGTCGTGGTTTCCAAGGAATAGGCTGTTCCATGCCTTGCCCTCAAGCTCCGTCTGCCATGCTGTCATGACGCGTTTGAAATCTTTGAGCGGTACGCGTTTGTCCGTCCATTTGCCGTATGTTCCGCTTGCCAGATCTACCAGCTCGAACTGGAATACCATGCTGAGCTCTTTGCCGTCTGCGGATGCATATTTTTCTGCCTCCTCGATCGTGACACCGGCACACTCACCAACCGTCATCAGATCGTATTTGGAGAGGACTTCCCTGTTCATCTCCTGCAGATACTCATGAACGTGCGGTCCGTTTACGCAGCCGGAATCACCGTAGAGTCCGCCCTCTGGAATTTTTCCGTCCGGCAGCCCTTCCGGTTTGGAGATCATGCTGATAACGTCCATCCGGAAACCGTCAATGCCTTTTTCACACCACCAGTTCATCATATCGAAAACTTCTTTTCGAACCGCCGGGTTCTCCCAGTTCAGATCAGGCTGTTTTGTTGAGAACAGATGCAGATAATACATCTCTGTCTGCGGATCGTATTTCCATGCGGAACCGGAGAAGCAGCTTCCCCAGTTGTTTGGCTCTTTTCCCTCTTTTGCATCACGCCAGATATAATAATCGCGGTATGGATTGTCTTTCGATTTGCGGCTCTCCACGAACCATTTGTGTTCATCTGAAGTATGATTGACAACAAGGTCCATGACCAGCCTGATGCCTCTTTTATGCATCTCCGAAAGCATGCGGTCAAAATCCTCCATTGTTCCGAACTCCTGCATGATTGCCCGGTAATCGCTGATATCGTATCCATTGTCATCGTTTGGTGACTGGTACACCGGAGACAGCCAGATAACATCTACGCCAAGATCCTTGAGATAATCCAGACGGGATGTGATACCATTTAAATCTCCGATACCGTCTCCGTTGCTGTCCATGAAGCTGCGCGGATAAATCTGATACACTACGGCTTCTTTCCACCATTTTTTGTCCATTTTTTTACCTCCTTTATTTCATCCCCAGAACGTGTCTGGTTCTTTGATTCTGTCGTTTGCAAGCACATTTTACCATACCTCACGGTGATTTTTCAATAGTTTTGCGCAAAACCAGCAGTTTCTACAAGAGTTTTTCTGTAAATTTGGTAACTATTTACTTCGTCAGATCTCTTACCGACTCCCTCTCCACCAGCGTTGTCGGCAATGGCGGAATATCTTTTTGTACCGGCTCATCCTGGATCAGGTGCATCAGGACTTCTACGGCACGGCGTGCTTTTCCATCCACCATCTGATGCACGGTAGTCAGCTTCGGCCGCGCAAGTGTCGCATAGGTAACATCATCAAAGCCCGCAATTGAAATTTCCTCCGGAACCTTTATTCCCCTGTTCTGCAGAAAGTTGGATGCTTCAAGTGCATAGTAATCCGATGAAAAAAAGAGTGCTGTCTGTTTTTTGAAGAACGGAAGCATCTCCTCATATGCCTTCTCCCTCTGCTCTGGATTCCACGGGATCACAATATGGCGACTTTCAAAGTCCTCAATTCCCGCCTCCTCCATTGCCTGACGCACACCGAGCCACCGATAGTGGTCAACCCCGAGATCGCAGTCGGATAAAAAGAGAAATTTTTTATGTCCCTTTCCAATCAGGTACTGACTCATCTGGTACGCACCGCCGCGGTCATCCATCGTAATGGAGCGGACTCCAAGTTCCGGCGGGAGATACTGATCAATGGTTACCAGCGGTTTTCCGAGACGTTCCGAGAGCTCTGCAATCTCCTTTTCCTTCAGAGCCATCGCAATCATGCCGTCAAAATTCCAGCCGAGCGCCTGCTGCATAATATCGTCCTGCTCATGGCGCGCAACCAGCATCATATAATAGCCGTGTTCCCGGATCTGATATTCCAGGTTTCCGAGCATTGCCGACACAAAGGGATCCTCAAAGGAAGATGCATTTCCTTTCTTCATGAAACCAAGCGCCACACCAATGAGACCGGAGCTGTTGTTCGCCAGCATGCGCGCGCTGATACTCGGCACGTACTCCATCTCCTTTAAAATCCGGTTGATTTTCTCGACCGTCGCCTTTGAGACGCGCCCTGTCTTTCCGTGTATTACATTCGAAACCGTCGTCGGGCTGACCCCTGCGCGGTCTGCAATATCTTTGATTCTAATCATCGGTTCTCCGCCTTTCCTTTTTCTTCACAATTTTCTGAATTCTGTTATGTTTATTTTACCAAGACGGCAAAATGTTTACAACTACTTTGCATCGGCAAACACTACAAAATTATTACATTTTCTTAAACGATATGTAAGAAAATCTCCATCCCTCCTTCATTTACTTTCCGCCGGTTCCGTGGTAAGATAGGATGACAGAAAAAGTTCACCTTTTTTCTGTAAGAAAGGACCTACATATCATATGCGGCTTGCATTTACAAATTTTTCGATAAAATCTCCCACCGGCAAGAAATCCGGCCGGTTTTTTCTTGCCCTTTTTCTGGGCATTTTTCTCTTTCTGACTCACCCCATGCTCTGCCAGGCTGGTTTTGCCTCCAGTACGCCGTTTACCGGTGCCTCCTGGGAACTGGTCGGGGAATATCCGATTCTCGGCAGCAACGGCGCGGTGCAGTCCGTCTGTGCGACGGAAGATTATATCATCTGCATCGAAAATTTTAATGATCTGACGACAGAGCCGGACGTAGTCTCTGCCTACTATAAAAATGATACAGACGCAGACGGAAATCCCGTTACGCAGTATTCCCTCGCGCATCAGGTAAGGGACGCAGACTTTGCTCACGCAAACGGTATGGCATACAATCCCGTCACACATGAAATCCTCGTGAGCGGCTACAGCAGCCCGGATGCTTCCAATTACGGATGTATCTTCCGCCTCGACCCGGATACTCTCGAGCAGAAAGAGCGGATCCAGCTCTCGACAAGCTACAATATTCTCGGTATTGATTATCTTCCCTCCACCGGCGGCTATCTGATCCAGACCGATGCGGACGGCGGCTACGGCTTTAAACTCCTCGATGTCTCACTTCAGGTGGTGGATGACTGGGGCACGTATCCCTTCGATTTTTACATGGAAAACTTTCAGGATCTCTGTGTTTCCGGCGATCTCTTTTTTCTTTTTCCGCTGACGATGCATCTCGGAATCGGAAACTTTATCCAGACATACTCGCTCTCGCAGAAAACACTGCTTGCGGACGACACGGTTGATTTTGGCTTTTCCGACGATATCACCATCAATGAACCAGAGGGCCTCTGCGAGACAAATCCTGGGGAATTTATTGCGATTGTAAACGTAACAAAGGCAGATGGTGGACGGTACGTGCAGTTCTACCGCACCCGGGTGCCGTATCTGTTCACGGTTTCCACTTCCGCGGCGGAGCATGGCTCGATGTCCGAGGGCGGGGAAGTTTCCCGCGGAGAGGAAAAAACCGTTTCCTACACGGCAGACGAAGGCTTCCGGCTCGCGAAACTCTCGGTGGACGGCTTGTATCTGCCGGTGACGGAATATCCGGACAGCTACACATTTTCCGATATCCAGAAGGATCATACCCTTGCCGTAACGTTTGAACCGGTTCCGACGGCGACACCGACGCCAACTGCCACTGCGACGCCGACCAAAACACCGGCCATAACCCAGACACCGGAACCGGCCATTTCCAAAGCACCGGCATCATCCACGGTTTCCTTCTCATCTGTGGCTTCCCATTTCGCAGCGTTCTGGAAAGGCACTGTGCATGCCGGCTCTGCAGCCGTCCAGAAAACCTGCGCATTTTTTGCAGGAGCAGGACGGACGGTCGGCCGTGCATTTCATTCGCTTGCCGGAAAAGCCGGAGCCGGATTTCACGCTTTCCGGTCGGCTGCCGCTTCCTGGTTCCGCCATCTTGCCTCGGCCGGTGCATCCCTTTTTGCCCGTATCCGGAAGGCAGATCCTGTTTTTCTGGCGATGCCGTTTGTCCTTCTCGTTCTGATTCTGCTCTTTGTCCTCCGCCTGCGGTATGTCCGCCGCATCCGGCGGGAGCGGTCGCGGAAAGCGCTGGAACACAGAAGAAGAACGTACGAAGAACTGGTCAGAGAATTTACGGAAGATCCGAAGGACGAAGAGGTTTCCATCGATGAGCTGCTGCTTACAATTGACGAACTGCAGAAGGAAGAACAGAAAAACACTTAAATGAAACGTATTCACCAGATCAGGATTTGATCTTCTCGGCACAAAAAAAGTATCCCGTTCCTTTTGGGGAAGCGGGATACTTTTTTATTTACGCGGGCAACGAGCTAGAGCGTGTCTGAAAAAGGCTTTTCGTGAACTGCGAGTCCCAGTTTGTGGGAGATTTTATCCGAATGAGGGCGGCGTAGCGGGCTACGGCAACCGAATGAGGGTAAAATCTCCCGCAAAGTGGGGCTTGCAGATTGCGGAAATGGTTTTTCAGACACGCTCTAAAGTCCGTATTTGTTTTTACTCTTCGTAATCGAGTGCTGCACGCTCCGTTGTGTACGGACGTACATAGGTGTCTGCTACTTTTACGTGCTCTGGATGTTTTGCATATACAGCTACATCCTCTGCTTTTTCCAGGGTTGTGACAAGTGCCATATCATGGGTGGAAGATGCAAGCGGTGCTTCTACAAAGTCAACCGTCAACAGTCCCGGCACTTTGCCGACCAGGCTTTTCAGGTTCTCTGCCATCGCTTTTTTCAGCTCCGGTTTCTTTGCATCCTCTACTTCCGGTTTGAATTTCCACATAACAATATGATGTACCATTGTATTTTTCTCCTTTGCTTTTGTTTTATTGCCAATTCACACAGTTTCTGTGCAAATACCAGCCTTTTGTTACGGCTCTTCGCCTGCAATCCGCAGAATATCCTCAATCTCTTCCACGGACATGTCAAGATACGCGGAAAGCTCTGCCACACTGAAATCCATGTCATCGCCGTCGGAGAGTTCCTCGATGGCGTCTTTTAAGCGGTTTACTTTATTGACTACAGTATTGTCCTTGTGTTTCTGAACTCTGTGTTCTTCCATGAAATCGCTGATCGTCTCACGCACAGCCGCATCAATCGCCTGCTCCGCCGTCTCAGCTTTTACAACGGACTCCAGCGCTACTAAAAGTCCGACATTTCCCTCCTGCACCAGATCCATTAGGAAGAAATCGCGGGTGTGCATTTCTTTTGCGGTCTCAATAACTTTTGGAAGCCAGAGCTGCACGAGCATGCTCTTTGCAAGGGAATCGCCCTCTGCCGCTTTCCGGTAAAGCTCTGCCGTTTCTTCCTCCGACGGTGTTTCTGTCTCCGGCAGTTCGTCAAGATACTGCTGTAAGGCACGCAGCTCCTCCTCGGAAAACTCCGGTTTTTTCTTTTCTTTTTCGGTCTCCTCCGGCACGACGCCCGGCTCATAATCTGCCACATCGACCTGCTCCATCGTCAGATATTCGCAGACAAAGGTAACTTTCTGCTCATCCAGTGCAAAGTCTTCAAAAAAGTCTCTGACTTCTTTCATCGTTACTTTATTTTCATGGTTTCTGGCGTAGGACAGCAATTCGGAGAGCTTCTCCTGGAACTTTTTCTGTTCGTCCTGCATCTTTTTTACCCTCTCTTTCTTCCGTTTCACGATTCCATTTCTTCGTACATTTTTTTCAATTTGTCCATTGCTTTTTCTGCTTTGAAAAGCTACTATAAAAGCAAACGAAAAACCACATTCAAGTGGAAAGGAGAATCCTTATGAAACAATTTTTTCAGGATGTGAAAAACAGTTTCCTGCTTTCAGCCGCTGTCTCTATTATACTAGGTATCGTGCTGATCGTCTACCCCGTAAAAACAAGTTTGCTGATCTGTTATATCGCCGGAGCACTGCTCCTGTTCGGCGGCGTTGTTGCGCTGATCCGCTACATTGCAAGCCGCGGCGAACCGTTTTTCTTCCGCTACGATCTGTTCGTTGCCCTGGTACTGATTCTGTTCGGCTGCTTCGTTATCTTTGAAAGTGACCTTGTAATCGCATTCATCCCGGTTGTCATCGGTATCATCCTTCTGGCAAACGGACTGCTCAGCATTCAGAAGGCGTTCAACCTCAAAAAAACAGGGCTGGAAAAATGGTGGCTTGAGTTCCTGCTGGCTCTTTTAACCAGCGTTCTCGGCATCATCATCTGTACCAATCCGTTTGATGCCGTTGCAACCACAAACATTTTCATCGGTATCTGCCTTGTCTACAGCGGCATTTCCGATCTTGTCACCACCTACTACATGGGCCGCGCAAAACGCCGGATCAAAAACGTCATCCAGACCGAGATCAACCAGCAGAAAATCCTGCACGATGACAATGTGATTGATGTGGATGAGGACGAGCTTCACTAAAAAACAGCTTCTTCCATAAAAATCTTCTTTCATACGAAAAACCGGAACCCGGCACCGCTTTCAAACAGCGGCTCCCGGGTTCCGGTTTTTCTCTGTATTTCTTTTTTTATTTATTCCTCGTGTTTGCTCAGTACTTCCATGCCTTCTCTTAACTTCAGGCGGATCTTTCCAAGCTCCAGACCATTTGCGCCGAAGTACAGCTTCAGGTAGTGGTTCGGGCCGAAGAAGAAGCCAAGGTCTCTCGTCTCTTTGATCCACTCACCTTTTGTTCCGCGGATGCTGATCATAGTTTTCACGATATTGTCGATGTACACGGTTACCGGCAGCTGTGCGAGGTCTTCCAGATCGGATTTCATCTCGATTTCGATATCGTACGTTCCCATCTTGTCAGCCAGAATCGTAACACCGCATACTTCACTGTTTCCTTTTTTCGTGTTCCATGCGGATGCGTCGATCACAACATCTCCCGTTGCCGGATCTGCCTCGTATGTTACAAGATCTGCTGCAACGAAATCGTTGTCGCCCATCTGCTCCTGTGCTTCTTTCTCTTCCTCGCTGATGCGGTCCAGGAACCGTAAGATGCTTGGAGTTCCAAGGATGAAATGCAGGACATTCATCGCATTTCTCTGCAGGTCGCCTCTTGTGATCTCGCCGTTTTCCAGTGCCTCTTTCACATCGTCCTGTCCCATATCGGAGCAGTCGGTGCATACCATGAAGACATCGTTTCCGGCAGATACCATCGGTGCATGGGTTGTTTTGGTTGCTTCATATCCCTCACGGTTCGACATTGCCCACCAGTCAGTCATAACGAAGCCGTCGTAGTTCCACTCGCCGCGCAGAATCGTGGTCAGAAGATCGTAATTTCCTGCAGTCCAGATGCCGTTGACCGGTCCGTAAGTGCTCATGATGGATCTTGCGCCGCCTTCTTTGACTGCGATTTCATATCCCTTCAGATAGATTTCACGCAGGGCACGCTCGGAAACAACGGCGTCCACATGATGTCGGTTGGACTCCTGGTTATTTGCACAGAAGTGTTTGATGGTTCCGGTTACATCGGATTTTTCCATACCAAGAATCTGTACGGCACTGATCCATCCGGTCAGGTACGGATCCTCGGAGATATACTCAAAGTTACGGCCGTTCAGCGGGTTTCTGTGAATATTCATACCAGGTCCGAGCAGGGCATCGACACGGTTCTGTCTCATCTCGCGTCCTGCCATCTCGTACAGATCTTCTACCAGCGGAAGGTCAAACGTACAGCCAAGCAGGGTTCCGTTCGGCATGGAGAAGGCTCTCGTTCCGCAGTCAAAGCGGAGTCCGGACGGGCCGTCGGTACAGCAGGCTGCCGGAATACCGAATTCCTGCAGTTCCGGTGTCAGGCCGCCGAATGCTGCTGCGGTTCCCGGAGTAACCTTCGGGCTGCACATGCCCTCGCCGCGGAAGATGCAGATCAGATCTTCATCGGAAAGCTGTGCCACGAACTCTTCCATCGTTACTTTCTTATCCAGGACATCACCGAGCTTGTAGCCTTTGTCACCGGTATAGGTGATCGGCTCCATGCGGTTTTCTTTCATGCGCTCAATCGGATCTACGGTGCGCAGAGGAGCTGCCTCATATCCCGGTTTTAACGTTCCGTCTTCGCCCGGAACAGCTTTCATGCGCTCAAATGCTTCTACCGGAGCCATGGCCTCGGTCAGGATCTCAACCACTTTGAACGGCTGCTCGTATGCACCGGCAAAGGCTGCGCTTCTGACATCGCTTCCGACGTAGAACTCATAACTGCCCTCTTCGAGTACGTAGCAGGATTTGTGGCCGGTTGCACCGCTGTCATCGTAGGATGCAAAGCTCTCTTTGGTCACATCGATCGTCAGCGTCTCTTTTGCGCCTGGTGCAAGAACACCGGTCTTTGCAAAACCGACGAGTGCGCGGGATGGTTTTCCAAGAACACCCTGCGGAGCTTTTACATAAACCTGAACAACCTCTTTACCATCCGTTTTGCCGGTATTTTCAACGGTTGCCGTCACGGTTACATTGTCAACATCTTTCTCTTTGGCCTCTGCGGTCACGGCAAATGTCGTATAGGAAAGACCAAAACCGAACGGATACAATACTTTCTCTTTTGCAAAGGTCTCAAAGTAGCGGTATCCGACGTAGATATCCTCTTTGTACTCATTGCGGGTCAGATCGCCGAAGCAGCTTTGGGACGGATAGTCCTCGATATTCTCTGCAATCGTGTCGGTCAGCTTACCGCACGGATTGACTCTTCCCATCAGTACATCGGCAACACCGTTTCCGCCTTCCTGACCGCCCTGCCATACATAGAGAACAGCTGCCGGATTGCACTCTTTCACCCATTTCATGTCGATGATGTTTCCGACGTTCAGCACAACGATTGTTCTTGCAAATGCTTTGCTGACTTTTTCTACCATCTCTTTTTCAGTATCGGTTAAGAGATAGCTGCCTGCCTCATTTTTGTTGTCCTGATCCTCACCTGCGGTACGGCCTACAACAACGATGGCTGCATCGGCGCCTTTTGCACTCTCCACGATCTCGTCGGTCAGTTCCATCTCTTTCTGGGACCACGGCACCTTGCCCCAGCCCTGTCCTTCGTCGTACGGATTTTTCTCGATCCATTTTTCGTATGTTCCAAGAAGATTCTCGTCGAGTGTAATGTCTTTTTCTTCTTTTAAGGCATCCAGAATACCGACAACGTATTTCGTATTGACAAGACCGCCGGAGCCAAGTCCGCTCTTATAATAGTGGAATGCAATTCTTCCGAAAACAGCCACTTTGTCTCCTTTTCGAAGCGGGAGTGCCTCATTTTCGTTTTTCAGAAGTACACAGCCTTCTGCCGCTGCCTGACGGGCCAGTGCTGCATATTTGTTGAAATCCAGTGGTGTAAATTTTCCCATTTTGTTCCCCTTTCTCCTGTATCCTTTCTGATCCGACAAGTGCCGGGACACCTGATACTTCTGGGTCCCGGCACCTGTTCTGGTCTCTTGTCTTTTATTATCTCGTATTCCTGGCTTTTTTTCCAGTTCTTTTCTTATCTTTTTTTCGTCTGATATTGACCTTTTTGTTCCTGTCTTATCCGATCAGTCCCTGGACAATTAATACCAGAAGCAGCAACGGCAGAATATAAGAAAGATAAACCCGTACCCAGTCCGGCACTTTCAGGCCCCCGCCCTTATTTGCCTCTGCCTGGTAGTTTTTGAAGCCCCAGCCCCATTTTGAAGTACAGAACAGAAGGTAAATCAGAGAGCCGACCGGCAGCAGAAGGTTGCTGACGATAAAGTCCTCAAGATCAAGAACGGTGCTTCCTGCGCCGAGCGGCTGGAATCCGGACCACACATTGTAGCCGAGTGCACACGGCAGGGATCCTAAGATCACCAGAATGCAGTTGATGATGGCTGACTGTTTTCTGGAAACGCCGAAAATCTCAGAAAAACAGCACATGATATTCTCAAATACAGCAATGATGGTAGACAGCGCCGCAAAGAACAGGAACAGGAAGAAGAAGCTTCCGAAAATCCGTCCGCCCTTCATCGAGGTGAAAATGTGCGGCAGCGTCATAAAGATCAGCTTCGGGCCGCTGTCCGGCTGTACGTTGTAGGAGAAGCACGCCGGGAAAATGATGAGGCCTGCGGTAATCGCTACAAACGTATCGAGCGCTGCAATGCTGACTGCCTCGCCGAGCAGGGATTTTCCGCCGTTTAAGTAGCTGCCGAAAATCAGCATCGCGCCGATACCAAGGCTCAGCGTAAAAAATGCCTGGCTCATCGCGTTTGTGATAATGTGGAACAGTCCCACCTGTTCGATCTGCTGCATATCCGGCACCAGATAGAATTTCAGTCCCTCTTTGGCACCCGGCATCGTAAAGCTGTAAACCGCAAGGAAAATCATGATGACCATCAGCACGATCATCATCACCTTTGTGACACGCTCCACGCCGTTCTGCAGACCCACCGAACAGATCAGAAAGCCTGCAATTGTAATAATCAGCATGGTAATGACAAGAATCGACGGAGATGAAAGCATCTCGTTGAATTTTCCGGTTACGGCGTCGCCTGTCAGGCCGCTGAATTTTCCGATTAAAAAGCTGTAGAAATAGTACAGCATCCAGCCTGCAACGACGGTGTAGAACATCATCAGCAGATAGTTTCCGATGAGGGCAACGTATCCGTGGATATGCCACTTCTGCCCTTTCTTTTCCAGTTCCCCATACGCGCGCACGGTACTCTTTTTGCTTCCTCTTCCGATGGCAAGCTCCATCGACAGAATCGGAACTCCCATGATGGCAAGAAACAGCAGGTAAAACAGCACGAAAATGCCGCCTCCGTTGTTTCCTACCATGTACGGAAATTTCCATACATTTCCGATGCCGATGGCACATCCTGCCGAAAGCAGAAGAAAGCCAAGGCGCGATTGGAATGTTTCTCGTTCCATTTGTTTTGTTTCCTCCCTTTATTTCTTCGTACAAAACTCAGATTTCAGACGGCACCGTTCTGCTGTTCTTTCCGGTACGACGATGGTGAAATTCCCATATGATGACGGAAAACTTTTCCGGGGCTCATCTCATACGTTTTTCCGTTTTTTTCAAACCATCCGGTTCCGGAAAGTGTATACTGCATCAGCCACCCGGAATACGTTCCCCGCTCTGCATTATGAAACGCATACGGTTCCTTCCATCTTATCTCCACTCCGCCGTCCAGCAGCTGAAACGGAGCTTCCGGCCAGTGATCCCGATCCAGGATTCCATATACTCCGATCAGATCTTCCATCAAAAAATCACCTCTTTTATCCGGTTTGTCTTCTTGTTTTGCACTATGCTCTCTATTATACTTTTCTTATCAGAAAAAAACAAGCAATTGCTGCGGCGAAAAGCTCACTTTAAACGGCAGTTTCTCTGCAGCGCTTGCTCCGCATGCCTGCACCGTATGCCGGTTTGAGACACGGTAACCCTTTTTAACCGATGACCGACAATGCCCTGCCCGGGCAGAAACCTTTTTTGTTTCCTCCGGGCAGGGCATATTTTTCTATTCTCAATTCCTATTTATTCTCTATTCATACCGCGCAATCTCTTTCCGCAGCCGTTTCATAATCCGTTTTTCCAGCCGCGAGATATACGACTGGGAAATCCCGAGAAGATCCGCGACTTCTTTCTGCGTTTTCTCCCGTCCTTCCGGCATATTGATGCCGAACCGGAGCTTCACAATCACCTGCTCCCGCTCCGAGAGCTTGCTGATTGCACTTCCGAGCACGCGGTGTTCCGCCTCCTGCTCGAGACCCTGGTAGATCACATCCTCCTCCGTTCCGAGGATATCGGACAAGAGCAGTTCATTTCCATCCCAGTCCACATTGAGCGGCTCATCAATCGAAACTTCCATGCGCGTCTTGTTGTTTCTCCGCAGATACATCAGAATCTCGTTCTCGATGCACCGGGACGCGTACGTGGCGAGCTTGATCTTTTTCTCCGGATTGAACGTGTTGATCGCCTTGATGAGGCCGATCGTCCCAATCGAGATCAGATCCTCCACACCGACTCCCGTGTTGTCAAATTTCTGTGCAATGTAGACGACAAGGCGCAGATTGTGTTCGATCAGCTCGCTCCTTGCCGTCTCGTTTTCCGGATCGGAAAGCCCGGCGATCGCGTCCGCCTCCGCCTGGCCCTCCAGAGGCGCCGGGAGAACGTCTGCGCCTCCGATATAGAAAATTTCCCCTGTCTGACGAAATACAGCCGGTACGGACCGCGGCAGCATACGAAGCCGGAATCCGTTTGGCAGTGCAGCCTGCAGCATACTTCATTCCTCCTGTCCTTCCATGAGATCTGGATGCAAAATTATTTCATAGCCCCTGGGAGATGAACTATTTTCTCCGCCAAGCGCAATCAGCGGTCCGCTTATGTGCCTGGCTGTATGTTCTGTCACAAGAATCATTTCCGAGATCCGGATCACCGGCAGAAAGCCCCCGCCTTCCAGTCCGCGAAACGGTATGTAACGGGGCTGCAGCGCAAGAAGCTGTTCCGGCTCCGGCACCGTCTCGTGCCTTGCAAGCGCCGCAATCCCTGTCCGCATTTCGTCCGGGAACAATTCGAGTATCACAGTGTACGGTACGACCGAGACCGGCTTTTTGGTTGTGGCATCCCGCAAAGTATTGCCCGTGTCGTACAGTCCTTTTACTTTTTTCCATTTCCCATTCTGCACAAGCTGTACCGTAACCTGCCTGGCGTGTTCCAGGAGCATCTCCTTTCGGATCTTCAGCAGGAGGAGCGTTCCCGCATATGCGGCACTCCCGGAAAGAAGAAAAAGAAGAATTCCCCTTCCCGGCATCAGCTCCCGGAACAGGCGGTATGCACTGCCGATCAGAAAACCGGACAGTATATAGCCTGCCATTCCCACCGCAAGATCCCGTACTGTCGTGATTCTGCAGCCAGATTTCACCATCCCTGTTGTAATTCCGATTCCGACCAGGGCGAGCAGCGCACCCGGCAGATACCGTGCAAGCACGGCATACAGCACCGCATAACCGGCGCCGAGCGCGGCTGCCGCAAAACTCCTTCTTCGCGTGGCAGATCGTTTCAGAAGAAAGGAGGAAAGGCGCAGAATAGTATAATTCAGCAGAAGATTCTCTGCAAAGAGAAGATCCAAAAAGATCTCATAGTGCAAAAAAACACCCCCTGCGCCTTTTGCATGGTCTGAATTTCTAACAGACACTATTATAGACGGAAGGGGGTGAATTTTTTGTCGTTTTCGGAAGAATGACCTTCTTTTTTGATCAACAAACTTCGACACGCCGCAACATTTTCGGTCTGCGGCGTGTCGAGGCAAATTCGTTATTTGCTTATTATTCTTTGCTTATCTGCGGTTTCTTAAGAAATCCGGGATCTGGATGTCCTTTTTCGGAACATTGCTTGTCATGGTCTGCTGAGCCTGTACCTGCGGCTGCACCTGAACCTGTGGCTGCGGCTGTACCGGAGCGGAAGCTTTCGGAGCAGTGTGTACCGGAGTGGCTGCCTGTGCAGAGAAGCTGCTGCTGGAAAATGCGCTCTTTCTTGCATCTGCCGGCTCTTTGCGGGATACGCTTGCCTGTTTCGCCGTTGCATCGTTGAGGCCTGTTGCGATAACGGTGATCTTCGCTGTATCGGTAACAGAATCATCATACATAGCACCGAAGATGATGTTTGCATCCTCTCCAGCCAGATTCTGTACGTAACTTGCAGCATCGTTTGCATCCATAAGGGAGATATCTCCGGAAATGTTGATGATAACGTGGCTTGCACCCTCGATGGTGGTCTCAAGCAGCGGACTGGAAACAGCCTGCTGTACAGCCTCGAGCGCTTTGTCGTCGCCCTTTGCCTCGCCGATACCGATGTGGGCGATACCCTTGTCGGTCATAACGGTCTGAACATCTGCGAAGTCGAGGTTGATGAGTGCCGGCAGGTTGATCAGGTCTGTGATGCCCTGTACGGCCTGCTGCAGAACCTCGTCTGCTTTCTTTAATGCCTCCGGCATGGTTGTCCGGCGGTCTACGATTTCAAGAAGTTTGTCGTTCGGGATCACGATCAAGGTATCTACGTTTTCCTCGAGTTTTTCGATTCCCATCAGCGCATTGCTCATACGGGTTCTTGCCTCGAATTTGAACGGTTTTGTTACAACGCCGACAGTCAGAATGCCCATTTCTTTTGCAACGCCTGCTACAACCGGTGCTGCACCTGTTCCGGTTCCGCCGCCCATACCGCAGGTGACGAATACCATATCAGCGCCTTCCATGATCTGTTTGAGCTCTTCGATGCTCTCCTCGGCTGCTTTCTCTCCAACCTCAGGTTTTGCTCCTGCGCCCAGTCCCTTAGTCAGCTTCTCGCCGATCTGGAGAATGGTAGGTGCCTTACAGAGGGTCAGCGCCTGTTTATCGGTGTTGATTCCAACGAATTCAACGCCGCCGATGGATTCCTCCACCATTCTATTTACAGCATTATTTCCTGCACCACCTACACCGATTACGATAATCTTTGCAGATGATTCTGCCTCATTTGTCATGATCTCTAACAATTTCAACTTCCTCCTTTTGATTATGAACTGCTGTCTATCTCAAAATAATCTGATATTCTGATGGTCATACATAAAGATATAATATAATTTCTTCGGAAAATAATCAACTGTTTTTTTCGTATTTCATAAAAAATTCAGGATTATTGCGTTTTTTTGACGGCTTTCCTTTCCTCTTATACATCTTTCGAGAAGACAAAGCTGCTGTCGCCGTCCTTGTAATCCTCCATATGGAGTTCTCCGGAAAAACCGGAAAGGCTCGGCAGGATTGCTGCTACGCGCGTCATCTTTTCTTCTAACGCCGTATCGGTTCCAAGCAGAATCCGCACGGTATCATAGTAATGCAGAATAATTTCGCTGTTCTCATTAAATTCCACACTGTCCGGCGTGATATTGTATTTCTCCGTCATTCTCGTAAGTGCGAGCATGGTGCGGAAAACTGCCGGTTTTTCAACCGGGAGCTGCTCGTTCACGGTCACATAGTCAAACGTAAGTCCTGTTACAAGCGGAACATCGGAAAGGGTCGGCTGAAAGTCTGTCGTTGTCACACGTGCACTTTTAATCGTATCCGCCGAGAGCGCACCGTCGGATGTACTGCTTTCGGATGCTGTGCCATCGGATGATACGCTTTCGGATGCAAGCGGCTCACTCGTAAGGGATCCATCCGCACTCGTTCCATCGGAGGCGGTTCCGTCGGAAGACTCACCCTCCGCAGGTGTTTCCTGCTCCTCGTCCACGCACTCCAGCACGATGCCGTTCTTGTCAAAATAGACCTTCTGGCCTTCGTACTCGACATAACCGACCACTTTTTTCTCATTTACCTGGATGCAGATGGTGTCATAGCTTACAAACGTAAACTCCACGGAGTTCATAAAAGGAATATCGCTCATATCAACCTTCGAATGAAACGTCGTAAGAAGCACCGTGTTTTTCATCCACTTGTCGTCCGCGACCATCTCTTTGATTTCATCTTTTGTATACCGGGTGTTCCCCGCCACCTGGATATTGCGGATTTTGAACACATTAAAAAACAAGGCACCTGCAAGGCCGACGCCAAGCACCACCCCGGTCAGAATCCGTATTTTTCTGTTTTTCTTCTTTTTTCTGTTTTTTTTCTGTCTCATATTTCTTTTTCTACGATAATCTTGGCTCCGAGTTCCCGGAGCGTTTCTGGAAACCGTTCATACCCCCGCTCAATCAGTTCTGTCTGCCGGATTGTGGAAAATCCTTCTGCGGCAAGCGCCGCCGATACGAGTGCCGCGCCGCCCCGAAGATCCTGGGAAACAACTTCTGCACCGTGCAGACGGCTTTTTTCGGCCGTCAGCCATTTTCCGCAGATCTGCAGCGTACCGCCCATTTTCTGCAGCTCCTCTGCCGTCCGGAGGCGGTCCTCAAATACATTTTCACAGATACAGCTCTTTCCTTCCAGCGTCATCGCTGCCGCCAGATACAGCGACTGCAGATCCGTCGGAAAACCGGGATATTCCTCTGTCTCCACGTACGGAACAGCATGCTGCACGTTTTTGCTGTCTGCTACCAGTGTACCACTCTTCCTTGTATATTGTCCACCTATTTTCTGATAGAGGGACAGAACCGCCCCCATTTCGTCCAGCGGCGCGCCGGAAAGCGTCAGGTGCCCCCGCGTCGCCGCGCCCATCAGCAGATACGTCCCTGCCGCGATCCGGTCCCCCGGAACACGATACCGGCAGCCGGACAGCAGTCTCTTTCCCTGCCTTCCGTAAACGGTAATCTGCTCCGTCCCCTCGCCGGTAATCTCCGCTCCCATGGCCTTAAGAAAACGGCAGAGATGAACCACTTCCGGCTCCCGCGCACAGTGCTCCAGCCTTGTTGCACCTTCCGCTCCGACAGCAAAAAGAACCGCATTTTCCGTCGCCCCGACGCTCTTTTTCGGAAAGCAGAGCACGGCTCCTTTCGGATGATTTGCCTTTGCCCGAATGGTGCCGTCCTCCTCGAAGACCTCGGCTCCCAGAAGCTCCATTGCCCTCTGATGCAGGTCCGTCGGCCGCTTTCCGATCCGGCAGCCGCCGGCCCCTGCAAGGTATGCCTCCCCTGTCCTTGCAAGAAGACTTCCCAGAAACAAAAGAGAGGCGCGCAGTCTCTTCGAAAGCGCTCCCTCCACACGGCTTTTTTCGATCTTTTCACAGTTCAGGTGGAGCGCATTCCTCTCCCACCAGACTGTTCCGCCAAGGCTTCTTACAATCTCCGCCATATCCTCCACATCGGAAATCTTCGGGCAGCCTTCCAGCACGATCTCCTCTTTTGTCAGAACCGCCGCCGCGATCATGGGAAGAACGGCATTTTTGGAACCCTGGACTGTTACCGTTCCGCAAAGCCGCCTTCCGCCGAGAATCTGATATACTCCCACCTGTTCTCTCCCATCCGGCCTCTCTTTTTACGGTATGCATTACACTCCCGTTTTGTTCCCGTTCTGCAGCGCTTTTCCGCCTTTTTAATCGGTGTCCCTCGAGACCGACAGGGCAAGCCCCATCTCGCCGAGCAGAAACAGCACGGAGGTGCCGCCGTAACTGATAAAAGGCAGCGTAATGCCGGTATTCGGAATCGTATTTGTCACAACCGCGATGTTCAGGATCACCTGAAGCGCAATATGCCCCATAATTCCGCCCGCAATCAGTGCTCCGCCAAGATCCCGCGCATGGATCGAAATGACCATCAAGCGCCAGATCAACACCGCAAACACGGCGATCACCAGGCAGGCGCCGAACAGTCCGCCCTCCTCACAGATAATCGAAAAGATCATATCATTCTGCGCTTCCGGCACAAAGCCAAGCTTCTGCAGGCCTTTTCCAAGCCCGCAGCCAAAGATTCTCCCGCTGCCGATCGCATAGAGTCCCTGAATGGTCTGGAACCCCTTCTCGTACGCCTCCGGGTTGCGCCAGATGGCAAGGCGTTCGAGGCGGTAGCTCTCCATCATCAGAAAAACGGCAATAAACCCGATGCCGGCGCCTCCGATTCCGAAAAACGGCAGGTAGCCCGGATGTGAAATAAAGATTAGAAACGCACAGATTCCGAGCAAAATAATCGCCGTACTTAAGTTATTGCTTCCGACAAGCGCTGCAATCGGCAGGGTGCACAGCACCGCCTTTGTCATAAACCAGAGACTGTCGGACCGGCCTTTCGTGTGCTCCATCACCCAGGGCAGGAAGAGAATCACCGCCATCTTGGCAAATTCCGAGGGCTGGAACGATAAGGGGCCAAGCTTTAACCACCGCTTCGAGCCGTTGTACTCACTTCCGAAAAAGAGCACCGCCGTCGAGAGCGCAAGGGAAGCCGCATAAAACCACGGTGCCAGTGCAAACAGCCGCCGGTAATCTATTTTTGCAACCGCATACATACCGATCACACCGAGCGCACTTGCAAAGAGCTGCTTCTTGAAATAATAAGCCGGGTCATGGAATCTGACCCGGCCGTTATACGCGCTGGCGCTGTACAGAATCACAAGGCCAAGGCCAAGCAGAATCCATACCGTCACCAGCAGCGTCCCATCTATTTTTTTCTCTTTTTCCTTCCGCATCCGCGCCACACCCGCCGTTCGCTCTTTTTCAGCTTATGCGGGATAGTTTCCTGATATGACGTTTTTAGTTACAGTTCTTACGCAGTAAAACAGCAAGTGTTTTACTGCCGAGTGAACAGTAACCATTTTTACAGTGCTCTTACGTACTCCTTAAACAGCTCACCGCGCTGCTCATAGCTCTTAAACTGATCCCAGCTTGCGCAGGCCGGGGAAAGAAGAACCGCATCCCCTGCATTTGCCTTGTCGTGGCAGATCTGTACGGCTTCTTTTAAGTTGTCTGCCATGATAATGTCGTTGAATCCGACGCTTCTTGCCGCTTTTGCGATCTTCTCTTTCGTATCTCCGATCAAAACCAGGAAACGTACCTTTCCATTGAATGCCTGAATCCACTCTTCGTAGGTGGACTGCTTGTCGTAGCCGCCGCCGATCAGCAGAGTCGGGCGGTTCATCGCCTGGATGCCTTTGATGGCCGCATCCGGATTCGTTCCCTTGGAATCGTTGTAATATGCCACGCCGTCCTTCTCGCAGACATACTCGATGCGGTGCTCTACCCCTGCAAACTCCTGAATGACTTTGCGGACAGTTTCCATCGGCACGCCTGCATGAAGTGCCATCGCAGAAGCAACCATGACGTTTTCAAAATTATGTAGGCCGAGCAGTTTTAAGTCGTCGGTTCTGGCCAGAAGCTCCGTCTCGCCGTTCTTTGCAATGCGGATTTCGCCGTCCTGATAATAGATGCCGTCCTTTAACGCACGCAGACTCGAGAAGTACATCACCTGTACTTTCTTCTCTGCCATCAGTTTTTCGCCGAACGGGCGCAGGATTTCGTCCTCATAATTCAGCACACAGAGATCATCCATCGTCTGATTTTCGGTGATACACTCTTTCACGCGGATATACTCTTCCATCGTGTGATGGCGGTTCAGATGATCCTCGGTAATGTTTGTGATCGCACTTGCCGCCGGATGGAACTCTTTGATGGTTTCCAGCTGGAAGCTGCTGATCTCGGCAACCGTTACGGTATCATCTGTCGTGTCGAGTGCTGCGGATGTGTACGGGGTTCCGATGTTTCCGACCACTTTTACTTCCGGCTGATATGCTTTCATGATCTCGCCGAGCAGCGATGTTGTGGTGGTCTTTCCGTTGGTACCGGTAATCGCAAGCACTTTTCCGCGGCTTACCTGATACGCCAGCTCCACTTCACCGATGACCGGGATCTCTTTTTCTTTCATTTTAAGGACAACCGGCAGATCCGTCGGAACGCCCGGGCTTAAAACGACAAGATCAAGGCTGTCGAGCATCTCCTCCGGGAGCTCGCCTAAGACAACTTCCACGCTGTCACGGCTCTCTAATTTTTTTAAGATTTCTTCTTTTTCGAGTTTGTCATTTCCATCGTAAAGAACGACAGAAGCACCTTTCTTGTGCAGCAGATCCTCCGCTGCAATTCCACTCTTTCCGGTTCCGAAAACCAGTACTTTTTTTCCTGCGAAAATCATGTTTGATTACCTCCATATTTTAAAGCCCCATCAATGCGATCAGGCATAATATCGCTGTGATTGTAGCAAACACCGTCACAATCTGTGTCTCCGACCAGCCCATCAGCTCGAAATGGTGATGGATCGGCGTCATCTTAAAGATCCGTTTTCCCTTCGTCAGTTTAAAGAATGACACCTGCAGGATCACAGAGAGAATCTCCATCATATAAATGAATCCCACAAGCGGCAGAAATAAGGGGAGACGTAAGAAACACGCCATTCCCGAGACGAAACCGCCGAGTGCCAGACTTCCGGTATCGCCCATAAAGACGCGGGCAGGAAATACATTGAATACCAGAAACCCCAGCAGACTCCCGATAACCGCAAGCGAGGACGGGGAAACACCGTTTCCGAGGCCGATCGATGCCACGGAAAAGAAAACAGCATTTAAAATCGTCACACTCGCCGCCAGCCCGTCAAGGCCGTCGGTAAAGTTGACACCGTTGACCGTTCCAAGAATCACAAAGGCGAGAAACGGAATCGTAAAAATCCCTGCGTCCAGCTCTTTGCCTGGAAGGAACGGAATGCGCATCCGGAGGGAAATTCCGGAAAAACGCGCCAAATACCACAGAAAGACTGCTGTAATCACTGCCTGCAGTGCCATTTTCTGCTTCGGGTACAGCCCGTCGCTGCGGTGCAGCACGACTTTCAGATAGTCATCGAGAAAGCCGATCAGGCCAAAACCAAGCGTCAGAAACAGCACCGGAACCACTTCCGCTCCCTCTTTCCGGAAAAGGAGGGAAACTGCGGTAAACGCCGCCAGAAACATCACGCCGCCCATCGTCGGGGTTCCCGCTTTTTTCTGGTGGCTCGGCACACCCTCTTCCCGCTCCTTCTGCCCCGCTTTGACTTTTCGCAGAAACGGGATCAGAACCGGCCCCAGCGCCAGGCTGATGCCAAAGGAAAGAAGAACCGGCAGGATCATTTCTCTTTTCATAGACGCACCTCTTCCTTTTTGTACGGATTGTGTACGGAACAGGCATGTCAAAATATTTTCTCCAGCCTATTCAGTATATAGCTTTTTGTTCTGTTTCGCAACCTTCTTTTATAATCCAAGTTACGGTTCGCTCAGCAGTGAAACACTTGCTGTTTCGCTGCGTAAGAAAGTGATTCAGGTGTGAGCAGCCCTCCTTTTGCGAAGCAAAACTTTAAATGAGGGCTGCGAAGGACACAATTCTCAGGTTTCCTAAGAATTGTGTCCAATACCGAGATACGGAAGTACATTGGAAAAGATATCGCGGATCACCGGCGCGCAGATCGTTCCGCCGTAGTAGACGCCCTGCGGATTGCGGATAATGCAAAGCCCCAGCACCGTCGGATGCTCCGCCGGGGTGAAGCCGAGGAATGAGGAAATATAGCGGTTGGCGCTCCGCGGAAGTGTCTGCGAGGTTGCCGTCTTTCCGCCGATGGAATATCCCTCGAGGTACGCATTCTTTCCAGACCCTTCTGAAACGACGCTTTCCAGAATTTCGCGCACCGTCCTGGAAGTTTCTTCCGAAAGAACCCCTTCTTTTTCCGGAAATTTCAGATGCTTTACGACATTTCCTTCTTCATCAAGCACATCCGTTGCGACATGCGGCGTCACCATTTTTCCGCCGTTGACGAGCGCAGAGACCGTCGCCGCCAGGCGGATCGGCGTGATCTGGAAAGACTGGCCGAATGCCATCGTCGCAAGCTCAACCTCTCCGATGTTTTCCTCCTTGTGCATAATCGTCGATGCCTCGCCCGGCAGATCGATCTCCGTCTTTTCCATCAGACCGAAATTCCGGAAGTAATCACAGAACTTTTCCACACCGAGCCGCAGCCCCACTTCAATGAACACCGGGTTGCACGAGTTCTGCGCGCCCTGCACGAAGTTTTCGGCTCCGTGTCCCGTCCGCTTGTGGCAGTGGATCCGGCGGTCCTCCACGATTTTGTAGCCGGGACAGAAAAACGAATCGTTCGGCGACACAACGCCCTCCGAAAGTCCCGCCGACATCGTGATGATCTTAAAGGTAGATCCCGGCTCGTACGTATCGTTGATGCAGGCATTCCGCCACATCTGGTTCAGCAGATCCTGAATTTCTTTTTCCGAAAGTCCCGTTGTATCCTGCTGCAGCATGAACGGATCGTTGAGGTCGAACTCCGGCACATTGACACAGGCATAGATTTCTCCGTTCTGCGGATTCATAAGAAGAATCGAGACGCTGTCCGCCTGTTTTTCTGCCATCGCCTTTTCCGCTGCCTGCTGACAGTACGCCTGGATATTGACATCCAGACTGACCTTTAAGTCCCTTCCCGCCACCGGCTCCTGGCGGCTCTCCCCGATGCCGTTCTGCTCAATCCCGCGCGCATCCGTTGTCGTCAGGATTTTTCCGTTGATTCCTTTTAAAATTTCCTCATATTCCACCTCCAGTCCGATGATTCCCTGATTATCGCCTCCGGTGAAGCCGATAACGCGCGACGCCAGCTTCCCTTTGGGGTAATACCGCTTGAAATCCTCATCCACTTTTACCCCCGCGTATCCGTACGACCGGATGGTATCACCCGTCTTCTTGTCCACATTCGTCTTGACACGCTCGATTGAAGACCGCTTCTCCACGCGTTTCCGCGCCGTCTCCTCCGAAATTCCAAGCTCTTTTACCAGCATCGCAATCACCGCCTCCGGCTCCTCGATCTGGCTGTGGATCACGGAAATCGTACAGACCGTGCGGTTTGCCGCGAGAACTTCCCCGTTTGCATCAAGAATCCGGCCGCGCGCCGCCTTGATCCCGCGCTCCCGCTCGTGCAGATCATCCGCCTTCTCGGAATAATAGACGGACCGGAACACACACAGATACACCAGCCGCCCGGCAAGTCCGACCATCATTCCCATGCAGAGTACCCACAGAAGAACCGTCTTTTTCCGGTGATACGTTTTGTTTTTACGCATAGAATACCCCATAGCCGAATCCATTATGATAACACTATATGGAAACTGCTATGGGGTTATGTCTTTTGTTTTTTATGTTTTTTTACTCTTCATTGATGAGATCCAGCTCGGCATTTGTCAAACCGCCGTTCTCGATATTGCTGTTTTCAGCACTGTTTTCCGTATCGTCTTCCTGTACCGGTGCCGCTACGTTTGGATCATCCGTTCCGGTCTCGGAGCCTTCGCCCGTCACACCGTCCGTATCATCCGGGAATACGTTCAAATACGGCAGCAGTTCTGTGTAGATCTCTTTTACGATCTCCTGTGCCAGCACACTGTTCGCCTGATTTTCTACATCCGGCTCGTCCACAATCGCGTAAACAACAGCTTTCGGGTTTTCTACCGGTGCAAATCCGATAAAGGAAACAAGATATTTTCCATTGCCTCGCGGATACTTCTGTGCGGTACCTGTTTTTCCTCCCATCGTGTAACCGGCAACCTTTGCACTCTGGCCGCTTCCATCGGTCACGACTCCCTGGAGGAAACTTCTCATTTTATCGCTGATTTCCGCGGAAACCGTCTGACGCACCAGATTCGGCTCATTGCTCTCAACAACGGCTCCTGTGCTGTCCGTGATCGTCTTCATCACATGCGGCTGGTAATAATTGCCTCCGTTGATCAGGGCGGAAAACGCAGCTGCCTGCTGTACCATCGTCACGGTGTAGCCCTGTCCGAATGTACTCGTTGCAAGCTCGGTCGGTCCCATGGTATCCTCCGTGTGAACCAGGCCGTACGCCTCACCCGGCAGGTCAATTCCCGTCAGACTGCCGAAACCGAAAATATCCTGATAGCGGAGAAATTCCGCTGCTCCCATCTTCTGTCCGATCTGCATCATACCAGCGTTGCAGGAGTTTTTCAGTACATCGGCCGGTGTCTGTACGCCATGTGTTCCCGGATAAGCTCCGCAGCGGATCATCTGCCCTGCAATCGTCTCAAACCCCTCACAGTCAAACAGGGTATCATCATCGATTACATCGAGGGAATATGCCGCCGCCACGTTCATCGGTTTTGCCGTGGAACCTGGCTCGTATGCATCGGAAATACAGTAGTTTTTCCAGATGGCACTCAAAGCCTCCATTGTCTCGTTATCGTTCATCGCATCAATTTCTTCCTGCGAATAGAACGGTGTCAGATCTCTTGGATTGTTCAGGTCATACCAGTCGGAAGAATCCATACCAAGAATCTCTCCATTGTTCGGATCCATCACGACAACGCCGATATTCTTTGCTGCTTTTGTCTGACGGTTCGTCCCAGTGTCCGATTCGTCCGCGCCGTTCTGGACATGAATCCGCTCATTGTAATTCTCGATCGCCGTGCGGATGATCTTCTGAATATTTACATCAATCGTCGTAACCACGTTTTTGCCCGGCTGCGCCTCGATGATCGTCTGTTCCATATCCGCATCTTCGTTGTAATAGCCGAACTGGCGGCCATTCACGCCATTTAAGATACTGGAATAATACCCTTCGATTCCCCAGTCTGCCGTGTCTCCTGAATACGTAAAGCCGATCAGATCGCAGGCAAGTGAATTTAACGGATACGTTCTGTGGTAGGATTCCTCAAACCAGACGCCGCGGATGTTGGCACGGTATGCTTTTTCCGCCTGCTCGTTCTCATCGAGCTCCTTGTTCTTTTTGTCCGCGTACTCGTCCACATAGGTCTCAAACGCTTTTTTCGCGTCCATCGAGACCTCTCTGGCGAGAACCTGGTACTGGCTTTCTTTTGTCGTTTCGCCGGTCAGACGATCCCGGATATCCGTCTCATCGAGTCCGAAGTATTCGACCAGTGCTGCTACGGTCGGATCGACGTACGGATGGGTATCGTTCTTTTCTTCATCTTTTACCGTCGTATTGGCAAGTTTACAGTCGAGAATAACGTTGTAAACCTTCTCACTCGTTGCCAGAATCGTTCCGTTCCGGTCGGTGATACTTCCCCGCTGGAATGGAATTGTCCTGCTGTCGTAGGACTGCTGCGTCTGGCTTAAAACCTGTCTTTCGTATTTTTCTCCCTTTGTGGCATTCACATACGTAATGTCAATCGCTAAAGCAACAAAAACCAGCATCACTCCCAAAAAGAGTGCTACCAGTTTTCTACTCATACGCCCACTTGTCTTCCGTCTCCGGAATGCCCCGCTTCGTTTTTTATTCTGTTTCTGTTTACTCACGTTTTCACCTATTTCGCATCCGGAACATCCTGATACTGTCTCACATAGCTGTTTTCTGAATCATTGAAATAAATTACCTGGGACTCATCTGCATATTTCATGCCGAGCCGGTTCTGTGCTGCTTCTTTGACTGCCTCAAGATCTTCGGAGGCAACCGTTGTATTGTAATAGGCGTCATTGTCCGCCTTCAGATCGCTCAATTCTTTTTCTTTGCTGGTAATGTCTTCCGCCTGCGTGGTAACCACGGTCTGCAACTTGACATACGCAACACACGCCGCGATACACAGTGTGCAGACAATGGCAAGAAAAACAGCGTAGCCCGCGCTGATCTGTGTCGCCCGTGCCCGGTTTCTTCTTGTCTGGCTGCTCACACCCGATTTCAGAGGCCGTGCTTCTTTTGGTACTTCCTGCGGCTGTGCTGCAAGACGCCGTACCGCACTTCCGTCCTCAAACGTATCTGGCGTATAACGTTTCGTTCTATCTGTCGAATTTACCCTTCCATCTGCCCGTCTGGCCATAACTTCTCTGTCTCCTTCGTGCCGAGCCGTCACACTTTTCGTTCAAAGACGCGCAGTTTTGCGCTCTTGGAACGGGGATTTGTTTCCATTTCCTCTTCTCCCGGCAAGATCGGTTTCCGAGTTACTACGGTTCCCTTGGACTTCTTTCCGCATACGCAGACCGGAAATTCCGGCGGACACGTACATGGATGCTCGTTTTTTCTGAAAATGTTTTTTACGATACGGTCTTCCAGAGAATGAAAGGTGATGACACAAAGTCTTCCACCGTCATTTAAGAGATCAATCATGCCGTCCAGTGACTCCGACAGAACGGTAAGTTCCTGGTTCACTTCGATACGGATTGCCTGAAAGGTTCTCTTGGCCGGATGGCCGCCCGTCGCCCTTATTTTTGCCGGAATCGAGCGCTTGATGATTTCGATTAACTCCCCAGTTGTTCGAATCGGCGCCTGCTGCCGGCTTACGCATATATTGTGTGCAATTTTTCTTGCAAAACGCTCTTCTCCATATTCATGGAGAATACGCGAAAGATTCTCTTCACTGTAATCGTTCACGACTTCGTACGCGGAAAGAGCATTTCTTTGATCCATCCGCATATCCAGCGGAACATCCTCACGGTATGTGAATCCACGCTCTGCATTATCTAGCTGATAGGATGAAACTCCAAGATCCAGCAGGATTCCGTCTACCCCGGTGACTCCGATTTCGGCAAGACGCGGAACCATATCGCAATAATTGCTGCGGATAATCGTGACCTGGTTCTGAAATGGTTCCAGGCGTTTACCCGCAGCAGCTATCGCAGCTTCGTCCTGATCTATGCCTATTAATCTCCCCGTGGCAGATAAGCGCTCACATATATGACTGGAATGTCCAGCGCCTCCCAACGTCCCGTCCACGTAGATTCCGTCCGGTTTTATCTTAAGGTTTTCAATGGTTTCATTCAGTAATACTGATGTATGCGAAAATTCCATGGTCATCTCCTGTATCCCAACGAAACAGATCAGATCACAATGCCCATCTCTTCCATTGATTCGGCGATGGCATCCATATCATCATAATTGCTGTTTTCGTTCCATTTTTCCTTGCTCCAGATTTCAATCCGGTTGATATTTCCGGTAAGGACTACATCTTTTTCCAGACCAGCAAATTCCCGCAGCGTTGCCGGTACGAGAATCCTCCCCTGCTTGTCCAGTTCACATGACGTAGCACCTGCTACAAAGAAACGGGAAAAAGTTCTGGCGTTTTTGTTTGTAAGTGGTAAGGCTCTCAGCTTCTCTTCAAAGGCAGCCCATTCGTCGTTTGGGTAAATGGAAAGGCATCCGTCCAATCCCTTCGTCAGTACGAACTCTTCTCCCAGCTGTTCTCTGAACTTGGACGGTATGATCAATCTTCCCTTCGCGTCAATCGTATGACTGTACTCTCCCATGAACATAATGAAAACCCTCTTATCACCTGAAATGGCGGTCTCCCCACGCACCACTTCATGTATCGCGCCGCAGCCGGACTGCCACATCCGCTCCACAACGCACCACTTTTCACCACTTTCTACCACTTATGTTTTTATTCTATATCAACTCAGGGAAAATAGCAAGGTCTTTTTTCTATTTCATTTTTAAGATTTTCCCCAAAATGCAACATTTTTATGCGCATTTTCCGCCTTTTTTATACCAATTTTGTATCAAAAAAAGAGAAAACCTTTTTTACCGGTTTTCCCTTTTTCTGTATTTTTATTCTGTTTTTTTCACTGGTTTTATCCTTAAGAATGGGCTGTCTCCCCACCGGATGATAATTTTTTTCGTTTCCATACCACCAGGATGGTACATCCCACCACAAGACACCCCGAAAGGAGCTGGGAAACCGGAAGTCCCACCACCGGAAGCAGAAGCTGGTCGGTGCGGAGTCCCTCGATCCAGATTCTTCCAAGGCCGTATCCTATCAGATACATCAGGAACACTTCGCCGTTAAATTTTTTTCTTTTCCGAAACCAGAAAAGAAAAAGCAGGACACCCACATTCCATAAACTTTCATATAAAAAGGTGGGATGCACCTGAATATACTCGACGCCGTTTACCGTCACCACATGATCCCACATTTTCTGTGTGATTTCATTGGCACGGACCGCGGAAACCGGAAGCTGCATTGCAAACAGGTTGTTAGTGTAGTCACCGAATGCCTCACGGTTAAAGAAGTTTCCCCACCGTCCCATAATCTGACCGAACACGATGCTCATGCTCGCGGTATCCATCAGAAGGCTGAAGTTCTGTTTCTTCTTTCTGCTGTAAATCACCACCGCAATGCAGGCACCGATGATGCCGCCGTAGATGGCAAGTCCGCCTTGGCGGATGTTGAAAATACTCAAAAGATCATCCTTATAATAGTCCCAGGCAAATATAACGTAGTAAATCCGTGCCCCGAGAATACCGGCTGCGATGCCGATCATCGCAAGATCGAGGTACTGCTCCGGGTTCTGCCCCGTCCGCTTTGCCTCTCTTTGGGCAATCCAGATCGCAATCATCATACCGGTTACGATCACAATGCCGTAATAGGCAATGGAAAATCCGAAAATACTGATGTTTTTTCCCACATGATCGAGATAAATCCCGAGATTGGGGAAATTAATTTCCATATCCATAGATTTTATTCTCTCTGATTTTCAGTTCATTGTTTCAACTCACAGTCGGTATTTTCACGGAGTCTGACATGTCGAAAATAGTTCGACTGTGACCTGCCTCATGTCAGTGGAGGATACCGATTTCTCTCCGCCCGCCACTGCCGTTATGTTTCTTTTAACAATTCATCCCACTGCTTTAGAAGCGGGGGACTTCTTGTCTACTGGTGTTAAACGTTGAAACGGAACAGGATGACATCGCCGTCGCGGACAATGTAATCTTTTCCTTCCATACGCACAAGGCCTTTCTCTCTTGCTCCTGCGTAGGAACCGCAGTCGAGCAGATCCTGATAATTGACAACCTCGGCTTTGATGAATCCGCGCTCGAAATCGGTGTGGATTTTTCCGGCTGCCTGCGGTGCTTTTGTTCCGACTTTGATGGTCCATGCACGGGTCTCATCCTCTCCTGCTGTAAGGAAGCTCATGAGGCCGAGCAGACGGTAGCTTGCTGCGATCAGTTTTTCCAAGCCGGACTCGGTAAGACCAAGATCCTCGAGGAACATTTTTTTCTCATCCTCTTCGAGTTCGGAGATTTCTGCCTCGATCTCGGCGCAGATGACGAATACTTCGCTGTTGTGCTCTTTTGCATATTCGCGGACGGACTGTACATAGGAGTTGTTTGCACCGTCGTCAGCGAGATCATCCTCTGCTACGTTTGCTGCGTAGATGACCGGTTTGCTGGTCAGCAGGTTGTACTCTGCGATCCATTTCTCCTCGTCCTCGTTCTGCAGCTCCATCAGGATGGCATCTTTTCCGTCCTCGAGCAGTTTTTTCAGACGCTCCTGGAATTCGAGCTCTTTTGCTGCCTCTTTGTCCATTCTTGCAGATTTTGCAGTTTTGGAAATACGGCGCTCGAGTACCTCAAGGTCGGCGAAGATCAGCTCAAGGTCGATGGTCTCGATATCACGGAGCGGATCAATGCTGCCGTCTACGTGGATAACGTTCGGATCCTCGAAGCATCTGACAACGTGAACGATAGCGTCTACCTCACGGATATTGGCAAGGAACTGGTTTCCAAGTCCCTCTCCTTTGGATGCACCTTTTACAAGACCTGCGATGTCAACGAACTCGATGACAGCCGGTGTTACTTTCTTGGACTGATAGAAATCTCCGAGCTGCTGCAGACGCTTGTCCGGAACCGGCACGATGCCGACATTCGGGTCAATGGTACAGAACGGATAGTTTGCGCTCTCTGCTCCTGCTTTGGTCAGGGAATTGAAAAGTGTACTTTTTCCGACGTTCGGAAGGCCCACGATACCTAATTTCATAATTGTTTATACCTATCCGAAAAGCCTTGATTTATAAGGCTTTTCGCCTTTCCTTAAATTTCTTGTACGCCCTTTTTACGCCCTTTTTTTGAAATTGGCGGCGTAGCCTGTTGAAATTGGCGTATGGCGTTTACCAGTGATTCGTCCGTAACATGAACATATCTGTCCATTGTTGTTTTAATGCTTGCGTGTCCTAAAAGCTGTTGCAGCACTTTAGGCTGTACGCCGCGCTCAATGGCGCGTGTGGCATAAGTATGTCGCAAGGCGTGCATACAAAAGCGTTTAATACCTGCTTCATCACACAATTTGTATAAGTGTGTGTCATAGGAACTGTTTTTTGCGGGTTCTCCTGTTCTCCAGTTGACAAAAACCAAATCTCGCATAACAAGGCATTTATTTTCGCCTGTCCTGCTGTCGATATACTCTAAAACCTGTGACAATGTTTCAGACTGTTTTCGTTGGTCTTTTTCATCATAGCAGCTTTTGAGAATGGAATATGCCTTATCTGTGAGAGGAATGGTACGATAACTTTTTTGCGTCTTAGGTGGTCCCGCACGCCAATATCCCTGGCTGTGTCGATACTCTAAACTTTTGTTTACTGTCAATGTCCGCTTTTTCCAATCAATAGCGTCCCAAGTCAGACCAATCAATTCAGCCGTTCTCAATCCTGTTTCCAGTAACAAGGCGTATTGCCTGTAATTATGAGAGCGTTCCGCTGCTTCCAAGAACTTCTCCTGTTCCTCAACGGTTAAGTATTTAATATCATCTACCGCACGAACGGGTTTTGTGTAGCGGACACCATTCATCGGGTGCTTTGCGATAATATCATTCATAACTGCTGATTTCAGCATGGTTCCCATTGTGATATAAGCCTGTCGAATGGTCGAGCCTGCATAGGTAGTTTCCATTCGGTTCAGAACAGCTTTACAGTGCATGGGCTTTACATCAGCTATGCACATGGCTCCAATTACGGGTTGGATATTCCATTTGTAACGCTCTTTATAATTTCTTATGGTATTCGGAGCAAGGTCACAAACGATATTTTCAATCCAGTAAGTAAACCACTTGTCTACCGTCATATCGGGAGAAGTGACGATAAGGTTATGCCGTTCCTCATATCTTGCGTCAGCAAGCCAGTTTTTCGCTTCCGGCAATGTTTCAAAATACTTCTCTTTGCGTTTGCCGTCTTTTGCGTAGTATCTTGCGGAGAATAAACCGTCCTTTCTTTGGTAAATGCCTTTGCCGCACTCTTTACCTTTTAGATTTTTTCCCATATATCGGACTCCTTTCGTATCTCAAAAGAGAGTCCAATGCAAGCATATATTATAGCATAAAGACTCTGTTTTTTCAATCTCAATAACAAGAATTGTCGATTAGATATTCATATTGTCAGCTCACGCCGGATATATTCTTCAAATTCACGACGTTTGACTAATTTTCTTGTCCCCACATATAGTACAAATGGACAATTAGGTTGCTTTAGCATGGTGTCAATCTTGTTAATTCCAATATTGCTATATTCGGCAGCTTCTTTTATGGTCAATGTCAGTTTAAGATGTATCGGTACTCTTTGTTCGCTGCCAGTTGTAACTGCTCCTTTAGTGCCTATCGCACAAGGGGCGTTCATTTTTTCTTCATTCATAAGAACATTTCCCCTTTCAATGGTTGAAACAATTAAAAACATCAGTAAAGGGGCTTTAATCAGACGATCGATTCGCTTCTCAACCTCACGGGAATTGCACCCCTGCGCGGTTCTCGCGCAGCCCTACCCATTGCCTGCGACGCTTTGAACGCTCGGACTATGGCGATAAGGGAGTATCATTATGTATTTTGCGCTTCGTCGCCGACAGGCTGCTATGCCTGTTTTCCGGCGTCGGTGTTGGTCGCTCGGTTATCCCGGGCGGGAAAGTCCCGCCGGGATAACGTCATGGCGCACCCGCCGCATGGCTCGGCACAAAAGGAACGTATCTGATTTGCCCTATGCTGCGCCGCCGTTATCTTGCGTCGCTTTCTTTGTCAAGGTACAAAAGACAGGAATACGCAAAGCGGAAAGGGGTGGAACACTTCGCGTTTTTACTTATCTGTCTTAAAGGATAGGACAGCCCGCATGAGCTTTGCTTGCAGCCGTTCCCGCAAGTCCTCGTCTACGCCGTAATAGGTATTGCCGCTTTCGTCGCGGATTTTCTTCATAGACAAATGGGCTATGTAGCTTTGGTAGTGCTGCATTACAATTTTCATGGCGTCGGGGTCGCCCTTTGTCGCGGCTAAAATGACCGGGTAGGGTAACAAGCCGCGCTCATTTTCATTACAATTCGTTCCATTCATCAGCGCGTTCCTCCAAATATCGTTTTAGCAGTTCAAAAGAGCTTGTCCGTCTATACTGTACTGTGCTGCGGGGGACTTTCATAAGCTCCGCAATTTCAGCGTCGGTCATGCTGAAAAAGTAATACAGTAAAACGGCTTGCCGTTTGTCGTCCGGCAGGGAGTGCATTGCGTCAGCAAGCAGCTTTGCCGTAATCTTCAAACCACCCGCACAAAAGGCTTCTTCGTCCTCATTGACAAAATATCTGTCAACGGTATAAAGCTGCTTTTCCTCATGCGGGGCAAGGTCTGAAAAGTTGACTTCGTGCTTTCGCCGACTTTTGCTTTCCCGGCAGGCGTCAATCAGTTCATTGCGTAACGTGCGTTTGCAGTACGCGTTAAACTCACATCTTATCTGCCATTCCAACCGATTAGGGTAATCCATGTTCTCACCCCCTTTCGTCCCGGGGGCGGGTTATTTATCCCCTTTCGGCTGCCTTCCACGGACGTGCCGCAGATTTGCCAAACGGAATAGAAAAGTTTTTCAAAAAAGTTTTGAAAAACGCAAAATGCGCCCGTCTGCAAGGCGCAGATGGACGCAAAGGAAATGTAAGCAGTATTCAGATGATTTGACAGTTCATACTCATAGGTAGACTTGCCCGGTGGCGGAGCTATGCTTTTTTTAATTGATGAAGCTCATGGGTATTATGAAATACCAAAGTAGACACGGCGGCAACCTCCTAAAAGGCCGCCGTGTCAATTCACGGTGTTTGGGTCGTCGTAGGTTTGGGATAGACGAAAAGAAACGGCGGCTCTGAAAAGTCAAAGCCGCCGCGATAGAATAGGCGCATGAAAATTTGGCTGCTTTACGACGGCTTTTTTTCTTTTGCCGTCGTCCGGCAGATTATTATTTGCTATCAAAGAAAGAGAGCCGACAACAGCAGCTTCATGGTACTGCGTGTTATCGGCTCTGCGTCTGTGCGTCTGGCTCTTTGATAACTGTGATATTTAAGTCCTTTACATTAACGAGGGTTTCCTGTTTGCATTTAGGGCAGAATAAAGGGAAGTTTTTTAATTCGGTATCTTCCCGAATTTTGTTACGGGTTTTACTGCCACAGACAGGGCAAACTATCCATTTACTTTTGTCCATGATGTAATACCTTGTTTGAAGTCATTTCATTGCCACGCCGGATACATTTTCGCATATTTAGCACCTCCAACTATATATATTTTCTTCTGAATAACCATATGGACAAAGTGCAAGATAAAATCCCTATAAAAACCGTTGCTCCGAAGAAAATCAATAGGCACATATCAAAATTATCAACAACAAACCGCATAATTGCATTGCCTGTCATATTAGACCAAACACCCAAAACAATCAGTAGAACAACAAGGATAATCATAACGGCAAATCCCGCATTTTCCCCCAGTGAATAATTTGAGGGTAGCACAAAAGAAAGAAACAGCAACGTTATCGCCAAAGAAGCCGCTGCTACAAATAGATAAAAACCATACTCATATTTGGGATAACAAAAATAGGAAACAGTATTTACCGCAAGTGAAACAAGAAATCCTACACACGCCGCAATAACAGCAAAAGTATAACGGCTCTTTACAATCTGCGCTTTCGTTACAGGCAAAGAAACAGCATATTTGCCCCATTTCCATTGTTGGTCGCAGGTCGCTAACGACATAACCATTGACATAACTTCAATCGGGATAAGTAAAAAACTAATATAGATTGCTCCAGTCCCTTTTAGAACGAACATTAAAGCGATGATAATAAAAATATCCATAACAACTCTCGGAATACCATATTTTTTCCGTATAGTTAGAAAGTCTTTTGTGAGTAACCCTTTCATTGTAATTCCCCCTTTACATGAAATAACATAATTTCTTCAATCGTCGCCGGTTCAACAATCGCTTTAGGATAGTTTCTTTCTGCTTTTTTACGATTTTTGACTAAGACTTTATATTGATAATCTTCTTTCCGATAAGCAATCAAATCTGTTTTATCTAAGCTGTCGAATACAACAGCACCACAACTAACAATTCCATAATTGTCAATCAAATCGTCTTTCGGGTAACTAAAAACCAATTTCCCATTATGGATAAAAGTGATATAATCGGCAATCTTCTCCAAATCACTTATGATATGTGAAGAAACAAGAACAGCGTGATTTTCGTCTTGCACAAAATCCAACAGTATATCCAAAATATCATCTCTGATAACAGGGTCAAGACCGCTGGTTGCTTCATCTAAAATAAGCAGTTCCGCTTTATGAGAGAGTGCAACGGCAAAGGCTAATTTTACTTTCATTCCTTTAGAAAAGCCCTTGATTGCTTTATTTTCCGGCAAATCAAATTTTTTCAAATACTCGCGATAAACGCCTGTGTTCCAGTTCATATAAATGCCGGACATATAGGACGCAATTTCAAAAGGAGTAAAAATGTCCGGAAAATGATTTTCGTCGAATACTACACCTATTTTGTTTTTATTTTCAACTTCATTTTGCAAGTAATCTTTTCCAAAAAGCAGAATTTTTCCACTGTTTTTTTGTACTTCATTCAAGATACAGTTAATCGTAGTGGATTTTCCCGCCCCATTTTCGCCAATCAAACCAACAATCGAACCGCGAGGAACGTCAAAACATAACTGTTTAAGTGAAAAGTCTCCGTAGTCTTTTACAAGGTTTCTAACCTCCAAAATATTTTCTGTCATTTAATCGTCCTCCTGATATAAAAGGGTAAGTAGTCCAATCAATTTTTCAAGGTTTATTCCGCTTACACGGGCAATATCAATAGCTTCCATGAATTTTTCTTCAATCTTTTTCTGCTGCTCTTCCAAATAGAAGTCTTGATTTTGAACAGAAACATAGCAGCCTTTTCCTGCGGTAGTTTCAATAAACCCGTCCGCCTGTAAAGTTTCATACGCTTTTTGAACTGTAAGAACACTAATCTGAAGCGATTTTGCTAATGACCTCATGGACGGAATAGGTTCTCCGGCTTTTAAGTCCCCACTCATAATAGCAGCCTTTATCTGCAAGGCAATTTGTTCGTATAAAGGCTTGCTGTTGTGATTACTAACAACAATTTCCAAGTAAGCACCTCCTTTGTATTATACTGTACTTTAGTAACAAGTACAGTATAATACAAAACAATACGGTTGTCAATGGACGTCAAAGAAAAGTTTCAACTGATGAGCATACTATGTCTTATTTAAGCTAATACTATGAACTATGTAGACATATCCAAGAGAAAAGAGGAACAGTACAATGTAACTGGGTGAATAATTATGGCTAAAAGACCAGTAGAAAAATATGACTTCAAGGCTTTTGGAAAAGCGATAAAAGCAGCGCGGACAGAGAGAAAAGAAAGCCGCAAGAAAGTAAGCGACGAAATGTTTATTTCTCCTCGCTACCTTGCGAATATTGAGAACAAAGGGCAGCACCCAAGTCTGCAAATCTTTTTTGAGCTTATGCTTCGTTATGATATATCCGTAGACCAGTTTCTTTTAGAGAAGCCGGACACGAAAAACACGCAGCGTCGGCAGCTCGACTCATTGCTTGATACTATGAGCGATAAGGGAATACGGATTGTAACCGCAACGGCGAAAGAAATTAAGGAAGTCGAAACAGAGGGCGAATAAAGCCCATGCACAACTGAATAGGCACTAAGAACGCTATGGAAACGCTGTGTTTCTATGGCGTTTTTCTTTTCCTGCGGGTGTGTTTGGCATATTCCCGTCTTTATCGTGGAAGAAAGCGAAAAGATGAATAGCAAGCATAGGAAGCGGGTACCCACTTGGGAAACTTCCCAACAAGCAAAATCCCCGCCAAGCTCGGTTAGAGTGGCAGGGATTTTACGGAAGTGGGTACCCGCTTCCTATGCTTGCTATTCCAGTTGTTTGTCCTTTGAAATGGTTACTTTGTAATTCACATACTTACCGCCCGTGTCGGCTAAAAGTACCGTTCCGTCGTAGGTTTTGCCCGTTTTCGGGGAGTACAGTTTTTTGATTTTTGCCTTGCCGGATTTCAGAAGCGCGGCGGCAATCTTCGGGGTAAAGGCGGTTTTGCGTTCCTCAAAGAAGCGGTCGTTTTTCCACATGGCAAAGCTACACTCTTTGTTGGAACAGTAGTAGTTTTTCTTTCCCTCATAGACCGGGGATTTACAGCGGGGGCATTTCCCAAGCTCTGTTTTCTCTGTCTTGAAAAGCGCCTGTTTCTCGCCTAACACGGAAGCATAGGTTTTTACAAGCTCCCGCGCCATAGCTTCAATGCCCTGCATGAAAGCGGTAGGGTCAGCGTTACCCTTTGCAATCTGCGTTAGATTGTTTTCCCATGCCGCCGTAAGCTGCGGAGAAGTTAAGCTGTCCGGCAGGACGCAGACAAGGTTTGTGCCGTCTTTGGTGGGAAATAGCTGCTTGCCCTTGCGCTCGATAAAGCCGCCTTTGACTAACTTCTCAATGACGGCGGCGCGGGTGGCAGGCGTACCAAGCCCCCGGCGTTCTGCGTCCGGGTCGGTGTCCTCATTCCCGGCGCGTTCCATAGCCGACAACAGGCTTGCTTCATTGTGAGGCTTCGGGGGCGTGGTGTCATGCTCCGTAACCGCTGCGGCAGGATTTTCAAAGGTCTGCCCCTCGGTATAATCCGGCACATCTAACGCAAGTTCGTTTTCCTCGTCGTCGCTGTCGGGCTTCTTTTTGATGGTCGCCCGAAAGCGACGGTCAATGTCTTTCCACCCGGCAGCGATTACCATTTTTCCCCTTGCCGTAAAGTCATGGTCGGCGCAGGAGAAAACCGACGTTACCGCTTCGTAAACGTGCGGCGCTGCGGTCGCCATAAGCAGCCGCGCCCCGGTAAGGGTAAGGATATTTCTTTCACTTTCCGGCAGCGCGGAAAGGTCAGCTTTTGCAAGCTCTATTGTGGGGATAATGGCGTGGTGGTCGGATACTTTTTTGCTGTTCAGTACCTTTGCAAGCTCCGGCGTAAAGGAAACGCCCGCCATAAAGGGCAGCTTGCCGCAGAGAAGCGTTACCATGCTTTTTGCCGTGTCGCCCATGTCGTCGGTCAGATAGTTGCTGTCCGTTCTCGGATAAGTAAGCAGCTTCTTTTCATACAAGGTCTGTGCAAGGTCAAGAGTCTGCTTTGCCGTGTACCCGTAGATACGGTTTGCTTCCCGTTGCAGAGAGGTAAGGTCAAAGAGCTTCGGCGGGGCAACGGTTTTCTTTTCACGGGTCAAGGAAGTGCAGACAGCCGCCGACGCTTCGCAGGCCGCTTTCAGTTCGCTTGCTTCATCAGCGGCGCGGATCTTCGCGCTTGCCGCTTCCGCGCCGGAAAGCATAAGGCACACATGGTAATATTTTTCTTTCTTGAAGTTCATAATGGCAGCGTCCCGGTCTACAAGCATTTTTAAGGTCGGGGTCTGCACACGTCCCACGTTCAAGGTCTTTCCATACAGGCAGGAGAAAAGGCGGGTCGCATTGATACCGATAAGCCAGTCAGCCTTTGCCCTGCATAGTGCGGAATGGTAGAGGGCGTCGTATTCCCGCCCGTCCTTCAGATTGTCAAAGCCGCTTCGGATTGCTTCGTTTTCCATTGAGGAAATCCAAAGACGGGTAAAGGGCTTCTTGCAGCCCGCTTGATGATAGACAAAGCGGAAAATCAGCTCGCCCTCGCGCCCTGCGTCGCAGGCGTTGACAACCTCGGAAACGTCGGCGCGGTGCATGAGGTCTTTTAAGATTTTGAATTGCTTTCCCTTGTCGGCAGCTACGGTGTACTGCCATTCCTGCGGCAGAATGGGTAAGCTGTCATAGCTCCACTTTTTGTACTGTTCCCCATAGGCGGCAGCTTCCGCAAGTCCTACTAAATGCCCGATACACCAAGAGATAACATAACCGTTCCCCTCGATATATCCGTCTTTCTTTTCCCTTACGCCAAGGGCGGCGGCAACCGCCGCCCCGACGCTGGGTTTCTCACAAATCACAAGTTTCATTCTTCCTCGTCCTCCTGTTCGGTGTCTGCGATGTCAGTTTCTTCCTCCGGCTCGTCCTCGTCGTATTCGTCAAAATCGAACTCGTCAAGGTCGGTGCTGCCTTTTACGTTCTGCTTCGGTTTCATAAACTTAAAGTAGTAGAGGGCTGCACCGCCGCCAAGAAGTCCCACAACAAGGAAAATCAAAAGCCCGCCCATGCCGTTTTGGGGCTGCTCCTGCTCGGTAGGTTCCTCCGGCGCGGCTTCCTTGCCTGTGCAGCTATCCATGTTGACAGAGCAGACAGGACAGGCGGTGTTGACTTCGCCCGCCTTGCATTTCTCGGTACAGTTGCAGACAGCCGGGGGCTGCTCGGTCTGTTCCTCCCCGATAATCGCCATAAGGTCGCTTTCGTCTACTTGATTTAAGAAGTGGACGGAATTTTCCCCCTCGGCTGCCCGGTCAACGATAATGTAAAAATAGTTGCCGCCTTTGCTTTTCACGACGATAAACTGCTTATCCTCGGCAGCGTCCCCGTCAATGTCGTCCACAAGGGTCATGTTGCCCTCCGGGGTAAGGGGCTGCGGTTCGGTTTCCACGATTACGCCGCTGTCGTTGGTTTCTTCCGTCGGGGTCTGTGCATAGGCGGTAACGGAAAAGCCGCCCACAAGGACAAGGGCGGCGCAAAGTGCGGTAATGCTTGCAAGGATTTTATTCTTCATTCTCGGTTTCCTCCTGTTCCTCATAGTCTGCGGGGATAGGGGCAATGCCCGGAATACCGCCGCCCGCAAGCATGGCGGTAAGCTCCTGCGGGGTCAGACGCATGGAGCGCACGAGCTGAACGATTTGCAGATTTTCCGCTTCGGTTTTCTGTGCTTCCAGTCCGCGCAGCCTGTTCTGATACTCCGTGATTTTCTCACGGGTCTTTTGGATTTCCTTTTCAATTCTTTCGATTTTACTCATAGCCATAATGATTTTTCTCCTTTCGATTTTCAAATGTGTTGTTGTATGTCAGTTCCAGTTCATCAGCCCGTACCCTTTGATACAGGCATAGTCAAGGGGATAGCTCTTAATCTTGCAGGCGTCGCCGGAATTGCCCTCCACGGTATAAACGCGGCCCTCGTCCCTGCCGATAACAAGCCCAACATGGTCTGCGCTGCCGTCTAAGTCCCAGTCAAAAAAGATAGCGTCACCGGGGGCAATGTTTTCATAGCCCCGCGCTCCCCATTGTCCGTGAGAGGTAAACCACGGAATACCCTGCGACTGGCAGGCGGCAAAACGCGGCTCGGAAAGTCCCATTTGCCCGTAGCACCAGGACACAAAACAGGCGCACCATTCCACGCGGCTGTTAAAGCCGTACCAGCTCCAATACGGATAGCCGCCCACATTTCCGACTTGCCGTTTTGCAAGGTCAACGATAGCGGTATTGCCGGGGCGCGTTCCGTTCACAAAATCCACGCCACTTAAATCCTCGGACGCGGAAGTGTCGGGAGAGCCGCCACCAAAGATAAGGGGCTTGTTCCCGCTTGTCTGTAAGTACACCCGGTACATTTCCAGTTGTTCCGGGGTCAGGTTGTTTTCCGCAATCGCAGATAGCGGTGTGTTCGTCAGCTTGATATTGAGAATGTAATAGTTGTAAGGTACTTCCACCTCATATTCGTAGGTTTCAGTGGTCGTTTCTCCCGTTTCCGGGTCGGTAACGGTGGTTGTGCCTGTCCGCGTTTCCGTCCGATAGCGTACCTCGATTTCTTCGGTCAAGGTCAGCTTGTATTGCTGCTCAAAAATCCGCTGCAATTCTGCCTGTACGTCGGCGCGGGTGTAGCTTTGGTATTTTGCGGTCAGATAGGACGCTAATTCGTGGGGGTTATGCCCGATATTCGCAAGGTCATAGCGGTACTCGTCATAGCCCGGATTGTCGCGCTCGATATTGTCAATCCTGCTTTGCAGCTCGTTTTCCAATCCGGCGTAGCTGTTTTCTACTTCCACAAGGTCGCTGTCCTCGGAGGTATAGGACGTTCCAAGCACCCCGTTTAACGCGCCGGAAAACATAGCTCCGCAGGAGGACAGCCCGGACATAACCATGATAAAGAGCAGCAGCACTCCGACAGCGATTGCCACACCCGCCGGGTGCCTTGCCACAAATGCTGCGGTCTGTTTTGTTTTCTCGGCGGCTTTGGCTGCCGCCTTGCGGGTGCGTTCTGCCGCGCCCTTGATACCCTTTGCGGTATTGCGGGCTTCCTTTGCATACTGCCGCTTGATTTTCTGCTTCTGCCAAAACCGGGAAATGGGGTTAGAGGTAAGCTGCGGGTTCTCATGCAGGGTCTTGTGATACTGAAAATCCACGTTTGCCTTGAAAGCCGCTTTTTCTGCCTTTGCCGCTTCCCGGTAGGGTTTCAGCTTATGGCTGCGGTAGCCCTGTTTGATTTTCCGCGCCCCGTACTTCAATCCCCGTTCTGCGGCTTCCTCGCTCTTGTGTGCGCCCTCCACGCCGGAATTATCCTTTTCGACAGAATGGATTTTGTTATGTACCAAAATCCCGGCTTCCTGTGCGGGGCGGGATAAGGGGCTGTGTTTCTCCTTAAATCCGGGCGGCTTGTCCTTTTCCTCAAAGTGCAGGCGGGTCTTGCCTTTCCCGGCAGCTTCGTCAAAGGTGCGCTCTTTTACAAGTTTCTTTTCTTTGGGGATAGCTGCCTTTGCCTTATCCAAGCGGTCAGCGGCTTTGTTGGATTTCCTGATGTATTTTTCAAGTTCCGGGGTGTTAAGTTCTTCCTCAGTAAACTGCAAGCGGGAAGATTTCGTTTGTGCGGTGGCTTCCTCCTGCGCCCTACGTACTGCCTTTTTACTTGCCTTGCGGGTGTGGGCAGCGTCAAGATATTCCATGACGCGCTCCGTTTTGCCTGTGTCCGCTTTGGGGGCAGCTCCCGGCGCATGGGGAAGCGGGATTGTATCAGATACCGGGTTAAGCTGTGCCGCCGCGTCCTGTGCTGTCTGTTGCTCCGGGGATTTCTGAAAATCCGCGTCCTGCGTCCGCTTGCTGATACGTTCCGTGTCTCCCGTGGTCTGATTTTCTGCGATAGCCCCGTCGCGGGTCATTTTCTGCGTGATTTTATCGCGGGGCTTTAAGGGGTCTTTCAAGTGTTCCCACCTCCAATCCGCGCCCCTGCAAGGGCGCAATACTCGGCGTTCAGTTCAATGCCGATATAGCGTCGGTCAAGGCTTTTCGCTGCAAGCCCGGTGGTGCCGCTTCCAAAAAACGGGTCAAGGACAACGCCGCCTGCCGGACAGCCCGCCAGTATGCACGTTTCCGCGAGCTTCGGGGGATAGGCGGCAAAATGCCCGCCCTTATACGGTACGGTATTGATAAGCCAAACGTCCCTCTTGTTTCTTGTGGTCGGCATAAGGGCGTCGTCATAATAGCCGCCGCTGCGGGTTTTATTGATCCCCTGTACCTTGCCCTGTCCCGGTACTTCCTCGGCGTATTTGTGTCCTGCGCCGCGCCCTTGTCGGTACCGCGCAGCCGTTCCCGGCGCGATCGGCTCTGCAATGGCGGCAGCGTCATAGTAATATTTCTTTGATTTCGTCAGTAAAAAGATATGCTCATAGCAGCGGCTCGGTCGGTCGCGGCAGCTCTCCGGCATAGGATTTTCTTTCAGCCAGATAATATCGCTGCGTAAATACCACCCGTCAGAGCGCAGGGCAAAAGCTAAAAGCCACGGAATACCGATTAAGTCCTTTTGCTTGCAGCCCGCTTTCATGCCTGTGCCGCAGTAGGTATCTGCGATATTCAGCCAAAACGTCCCGTCGTCTTTCAGTACCCGGCGCAGTTCCCGGAATACTTCTACAAGCCTGTCAATGTACTGCTCCGGCGTGTCCTCCCGTCCAATCTGCATATCAAGCCCGTAATCCCTAAGTCCATAGTAGGGCGGGCTTGTGACGCAGCAGTTCACGCTTTCGCTCGGCAGCTCCCGCAGGGCATAGAGGGCTTCACGGTTGATGATTACGTCCGTTTTCATGGCTTGCTCACTTCCTCCGGCTTTGTCGTAAGCAGACGGTAAAGCTCGGTGTCCGTCGGGAAGCGGTCAATGAATGGCAGCACCACGTTTCCGTAAAAGATAAGCCCCTCGCCCGCTTCGGTATGGGTCACATACTTCATCTGCTGCGGGGAGATATTGAGCTGCTTTGCAAGGATAGCCCGGTCGCCCTGTGCCTGATTGAGCATGAGGACAAAATCGGAGTTTTCAAAGATATTCTCGACTTCGCGGCTTGATAAAAGGTCTTTGACGTTCTGTGTGATTGCCGTCGGTATGCCGCCCCATTTACGAAAACGCTTCCAAATCTCCACGGAATAGGCTGCGGTCTGTTCCTCTTTCAAAAGCAAATGAAACTCGTCCATATAGTAACGGGTCGCCTTTTTCTCGGCGCGGTTTACGGTAACGCGGTTCCATACCTGGTCTTGCACAATGAGCATGCCCTTACGGTATTTCTTTGCGTTCTTGCCTTTCACATAGACCGCAAGCCGGATAACGACAGCCCCGACAATGCCGATAAGCAAATCCATAGGGGCAAAACTCGGCAGGGCATTTGAAAAGGCGGCAGAAAAGCCACTGCCAATGGAAAGCAGCTTGCCGGAGAGGTCAGCCCCCGGCGAGAGCCGCACCGCCTGTCCGACTTTATCAAAGAGATACACAAAGAGCAGATAGGGGGCGTTTAGGATAAGCAGCTTCTTGATATTCGGCTTCATAGCGATACCTCCCTGTCCTTGTGTTTTGTCTTTTGACGGTTCGCGTTAAGCTGCTTTGCTGCTTCCCGGAATGTGGCAAGTGCCTTTCGGATAGAGGGCTTTTGCTCCTTGTTCAGCTTCTTTGCGGAAAACTCCTTAAAGGCTGCGGTCAGAGCGTCCGCGTCCCGCCCCTTGAAAAAGACGAGATAACGGGGCGGCGTTTCGGTGCTGTCTTTCTTTAGGGCAAAGTCGATACCGTATTTTTTTGCCGTCTGCTCAAAAGCTTTGATATTGCCCTCGGTTATCTCAATGTTGGATAGCCCCGCGTTCTGTTTCGCAAGCTGCTTTAGGGTCTGCTTCCCGTGGGGCTGTTTTTCCTGCTGCTTTTTTGCCTGTGCAAGCATGGCTTTGATTGCCTTTTGCAGCATTTCAGCGGTCAGCTTTGCTCCCTTGACAGAGAGCGCAACCACTTTTTCGTTGATTTCGTCCTGCAATGTTTACCGTCCTCCTTTCCCGGTAGTGATAGTGTTAGGGTGGCACGCCGCTTTTGGGCGTGAAAAAGGGGCGTCCGTTCTTCACGCCGCCCCGTTAAATCCGTACCCGCAGCCCGTTCAAGTCCTCGGCGCGGATACCTACAAGATACCAGTTGTCCCCGTACTCAATCCGGGTCGGCTTCCATTTGCCGCCTGTGAATACGTCCATGCACTCGCCGCAATGCAAGCCGCCGTAATAGTCGGCAATATCAAAGCGAATATCGTAGCGGTCAGCGGTTTCGTCAAAAATCAAAGCTCCTGTTTTCTGTGCCATGTGGTAAATCCTCCTTTTTTCGTTTACAGGCTTTCGCCCTCGTTGTAGGTGTAGTAGTCCGGGTCGCCGTACTTCGGCTTCCTCGGTGCAAGTGCGCCGCTTGCCATATCGTGAGCGACAAGGGAAGTATAGTAGCTGTCAATGGTAGACGGGGCATTGAAAAGCACCGCCTTTAGGTACTGCTTGATGTTGCGGATCTTTGTTGTATTCTCCTGCATACAGTCAAGCACAAAGCGGATATGTTCGCTGTTCAGCTTCATAAACTTTGACTTCACAAGCTCGGCGGGGTAATCGTCCCCGGCAATACGGATTTTCTTTCGTGCCGTACAGACGGTTTCAAGCATAAGGTCAACAATCTCATTCAGACGGTCGCGGTCAAGGCTTCTGTCCTGCAAGAGAATGTCATAGGCGATATTGTCTTTGATAATTTCCTCATACACTCGGTAAGCGTCGTTCCTTTCCGTTCTTTTCCGTTCCGGCGGCTCTGCCGCTTCGTCCCCGTCATAAGGCAAGGGATTTAGGGAATGGATAGGAATGGAATGGGTAATTGATAAATCCGTATTTGATTTTTCTTTTTTTGGTAAGTTAGTTCTTGATATATCTTTATTTAATTGCGTTGGATTTTCCGACGTCGGATTATCCGTTGTCGGATTTTCCAATATCGGGTTATCCGCTGTTGGTTTTTCCAATACCGGGCAATCCAATTCCGGCGGCTGCGGCTGTTCGTAAATGGTGTACTCGATAGCGGTCATTTTGCCTTTCTCGTCGCGTCCCTGCCGCCTTGTGATATATCCGGCTTTTTCAAGCTCCCAAACGGCGGTACGGATAGCGTCGATACTTTCCCGGTTGATATAGGACAGCCCCGCAAGGGTGTAGTCCCAATCCTCCGGCAAAGACAACATTTGAGATAACAGCCCCTTTGCCTTTAAGGAAAGCTCCTTATTGCGTAAGTGGTGGTTGCTCATTACGGTGTAGCCTGTGTTGCGCTCCACGCGGAATACTGCCATAGCTTCATCACTCCTTTGCTTTGGATTTGTTACGCAGTAGAACGGCGATTTTGAGGGAAAAGGTATAAACCCCTTGCCCTGTCAAAATTGCTTCCGCAAAGCCGCTTGTAGCAAGGCTTTTTCTGCCCCTACTGCGTAACAAAGGGCATGAAAAAAGCGGCGTTCCTGTTCTTCCGTGTGGAAGTGGGAAACGCCGCTTGTGCGGTGCAATATAAAATTTTCGGTTTGTTCTGTTATGCCGTATGGTCTTATCCGTAGAAACTTATAAGCGTACTATTTATCAGTAAAAATTGCATTGGACTCCGATTTTGAACTATCAATCTACGCCCATTTCTACGCCCAAATGGCATTAAATTATGTGATTTTACATGGAGCTTTATGCTTTTGCTTTTTTAAGAAACCTTGCAACCATGCGGTTTTACGGACTTTTATGGAGGTACATGGATTTATGAAAAAAGGCTAATTTATTACGATACCTAATTTCATAGTAATCTATATCTCCTTTGTTTTTATTTTTCGCTTCTTTTTCTGTTCGGGTTCTTTTTATGCACAAAAAGAGCCCAATGCAACTATAAATTATAGCACACGGGCTCTTTGATTTCAATGGATTTTAATCTCTTGACTGTACCATCAGAAGAATGCCGCCCTCGTACGATACATGCGCGGTCTCCTCGACGATCTCATTGCTCACGCACAGACCACCCGAAGTATTCGGCAGATAGTGATGGTCGAGCGGGTAGGCGAAGCCCTCCAGGGTGATGGATGCGACTTCCTTTTCCAGCGGGAAGAACGAAACGTACTTTCCGAACTGCTCTTCTTTCCGGATTTCAAACGAAGTTTCCACCGGAATCGTAATCAGATTGCGGCTGTCCACGATGTAAGCCGGAATTTTCTTCTCCCATGCCGTTTTCAGGTTCTGCACAATACTTAAGAAATGGTCGAGTCTTCCCCCTGTTGCTCCGAGGATCGTGATTTCACTGCTTCCCAGAACAATCGCCTGCTGAAATGCGATGTCCGTGTCCGTATTGTCCTTCATGGGATTAAATTCCCGGATCGGTGCGACATGGTTCTCCTTGTAATAATTTAAAATCTCCGGAGATAAACTGTCAAAATCTCCCAGAATATACGTCGGCATAATCTGGTAATGGTAGCAGAACTCCAGTCCCCGGTCTGCTGCCAGGATAATATCAAACTGCTGTTTCTGAAGATATGGGAAGGCAAAATCCGGTTCGATCATCCCTCCCGAAATAATACATGTTCTCACGTTTCCCTGCCTCTTTTTTCTGTCTTTTTGTATCTTATTCTGCCTTTTTGCTGTATGAAGAAATTTTTTCCTGCAGCTCGCGCACGTTCTGCTCGATGTTGCTGCCAAATACAGCAGAGCCTGCCACGATGATGTTGGCACCTGCCGCAAGGACTTCATCGATGGTCGCGCGGTTGATGCCGCCATCGACCTGAATGTGCACATGCTCCAGTCCCTTTTCATCCAGCATTCTGCGGAGCGTACGGATCCTCTCCGTCGACTCCGGGATATACTTCTGGCCGCCGAAGCCAGGATAAACGCTCATAATCAGAATCATTTCTACCTGATCCATCACGTCCGTAACCGCAGAAAGCGGCGTATCCGGATTTACGGCAACTCCGGCATCTGCGCCTGTTTCATGAATCTTTTTCACGGTTTCTGCCAGATCGCGGCATGCCTCCGCGTGAACCGTGATCATATCCGCCCCGCAGCTTTGAAATTCTTCTACGTACCGCTCCGGGTCCTTTACCATCATATGAACATCAAAATACAGACTGCTTTCTTTTCGGATCGACTTTACCACCGGCATTCCAAACGAAATGGATGGTACAAACATTCCATCCATAATATCGATATGAAGCCACCGGCACTCTGCTTTCTCTACCCTTTGGATCTGTTCTCCGAGACGGTTGAAGTCTGCGGATAAAATAGAAGGTGCCAACTGATATACTCGGCTCATGCTAGTATCTCCTCTTTTCCTGTTCTTTCAGTTCTTCATAGAACATGGTATAGTTTTCAAATCTTTCTTTGCTGATATTTCCCTGTTCCAGTGCCTCTTTGACGGCACAGCCCGGCTCTTTTCCGTGGATACAGCCGAGGAAACGGCATTTTCCTTCGTACGGATGAAATTCCGGGAAAAAGTTTTTCAGCTCCTCTTTTTCCATATCGGTTGTATAAAGCGAGCTGAACCCCGGCGTATCGCACAGATACGTCTCATGGTCGATCGGGATCATCTGGGAATGGCGCGTCGTGTGTTTTCCTTTTTTCAGCTTTTTGCTGATCTCTCCGGTCTCCATCTGGATTTCTTTCTGCATCCGGTTTGTGATCGAAGATTTTCCGACGCCGGACGGACCGGCTACCACCGTTGTTTTCCCTTTCAGGTATGCTTCCACTTCCTGCATGCCCTGCTCTTTCGCTGCACTCACCGTAAAGACACGGTAACCGCAGTTCTCATAGACGCTTCGCAGATGGTCTGTGTAATCTTCCCCCGCAAGATCTCTTTTATTGAAACAGATTGCCGTCGGAACGTTCTGCTGTTCCATCATCACAAGAAAACGGTCCAGAAGCGTCAGGTTCGGAGTCGGATTTTCCAGCGCAAAAATCACAAGCGCCTGATCGATATTGGCTACTGCCGGACGGATCAGTTCATTTTTTCGCGGCAGAATCCGGGTCATATTTCCTGTTTTTTCCGCTTCATCCAGAATCTCGATTTCCACAAGGTCTCCGACGAGCGGTTTCTGGCCTTCCTTCCGGAAAATTCCTTTTGCTTTGCACTCATAAATGCCGGATTCTTCCACGTCTACGTAGTAGAATCCGGCAATTCCTTTCATAATCTTTCCTGTCATACTCAACCTTCACTCAACGGAACCGATGGGTACTGTGCAATTGCCTGATAACTTCCGCTCGAATCCATCTCATAGAAGACGATTCTTCCAGTAGAAGAAGCAGACGATGAAGCACTCCAGTTGGTGTTGACAGAATACGGCCAGCTCGTAATGGCCTGTCCGTCCATGATGGTGATGGAGGTCTCGTTTCCGTTCCCATCATCCTGGATCAGCTCAATTTTTGCAATACCACCCTGATACTGATCCGGCGCACTTAAGGTCTGGCTGCAGGACCAGGTAACATCCGTAGCGGTATTTGCGCCCGGCTCGGCCGGTGTCGGGGTCGGTGTATTCTCATCCGGCGTCGTTGGCTGTGCACTCGGGCTATTGACATAAATCGTAACGTCAGAACCTTTCTTTACTTTGGTTCCGATTGCCGGGTCAACCTCCATGACTTCACCCTCGGCCACCTTGCTGCTGGTTCCTGTTTTTACAATAATATTGAAATCGCTCAGGATTGATTTTGCAGTTTCCTCATCAAGGCCGATCACATCACGGATTGCAATTTCTTCCGCGTCCTTGGATCCCTTGCTGATCACCAGCGTAACGGTGGATTCCGGTGCAACCTGGCTTCCTTCGGCCGGATCAACGGAAATTACGTATCCTTCGGCAACGGTATCGCTGAAATCCTCTGTGGTAGAAACCTGAAGTCCAAGCTGGGTCAGAGCAGCGCTTGCAGCGTCTTTCTGTGTTCCCACAATGCCGGTCGGAATCGTTACGGTTTCTTTTCCAGAGCTTACATAATACGTAATCGTTGCATTTTTATCGACTTTCGTTCCCGGTGTCAGATCCTGGTGGCAGATCTTTCCTGCCTCAATGACATCCGATGCCTCGGTTCCGCCGTTGACCACACCAAGTTTCAGGCTGTTTGCCAGTGCGGTTGCATCTGCCTCGGTTTTATTGGTCAGATCCGGAACGGTTACTTTTTCCTCTTCTTTGCTGCTGGAAGAAACAACTTCCGTGCTGCTCGAAGATGATGCGGAACTGGAAGAAGCTGCGGTCGGTCCTTTTCCGCCGACAATGCCGGCTGCCTGTGCAATAAAGTAAATCAGCATGCAGATGATGATGGCTGCAATCGCAAAACCGCCGATTGTGATGATCTTTTCGAGTTTGTTTCCGGCTTTGTCATCGTCGTCGTCATCGTCGTAGTAGGAATCGTCGTCATCCTCATCGTAGGAATCGCGGTCATCCTCTTCTTCGTCCTCTTCCTCGTCTTCTTCGTCCTCGTAGCTGTAATCTTCGTCCTCTTCCTCATCCTCGATCTTGCTGTAGCGCTTGCGGGCCGGCTCCTCTGCCGTCTGCGCATTTGCCTTTGCTGCTGCGCCGGAACGGATCTGGCTTAACTCCTCTGCGGATACCATAACAGTCTCGGCGTGAGAACTTAACGGAGTTACTTTTACGAAATTGCCCTGCGGCTCCATCAGCGAATGCTTCAAGTCGTCGATCAGCTCCGCCATGTTATTGTAACGGCGGTCCGGGCTCTTCTGGGTACATTTTAAGATAATCTGCTCCAGTGCGAACGGAAGGTTCGGGGTATATTTGGATGGAGATTCAATCTCCTCCTGCAGATGCTTGATTGCGATGGCAACGGTGGTGTCGCCGTCAAACGGCACTCTTCCGGTTACCATCTCGTACATGGTGATACCAAGGGAATAGATATCACTCTTATAGTCCGAATATCCGCCGCGCACCTGCTCCGGAGAGCTGTAATGTACGCTTCCCATAACGTTCGAACTGATCGTATTGGAAGAAGTTGCCTTTGCAATACCAAAGTCGGAAAGTTTTACTTTTCCGTCTGTGGAAATGATGATGTTCTGCGGTTTGACATCGCGGTGTACAATATTGCGGTTGTGTGCTGCTTCAAGACCAAGGGAAACCTGAATGGCGATGCTGGTTGCCTCTTTTACGCTCAGTTTTCCTTTGCGGTCAATGTAATCCTTCAGAGTAATTCCCTCGACAAGCTCCATGACGATATAGTAAACGCCGCGGTCCTCCCCGACATCGTACACGTTTACAATATTCGGATGGGACAGTCCTGCTGCGGCCTGTGCCTCCGTGCGGAACTTGCGGATAAAGGTTTTATCCTCCCGGAATTCCGGTTTTAAAACCTTGACGGCCACCATGCGGTTCAGCTTGTGGTCTTTTGCTTTGTAGACATCAGCCATACCGCCGGAACCGATCCGGCTTATGATCTCATATCGTTCTCCTAAAATAACGCCCTCTTTTAACATTCTTTCACCTCGTTTGTAAATGGTTCAACGACAATGACTGCGATATTGTCTCTGCCGCCATTTGCATTTGCTTTATCAATTAAACGTTTCGCCTTGTCCTCACCGTCTTCGCGGCAGATGAGTTCGAAAATCTCCTCATCCGTTACCATGTTGGAAAGGCCGTCCGAGCACATCACCAATTGATTGCCCTCTTCAAGCTGAATGTCAAAGAAATCAATCTTTACGGTATCCTGTGTGCCTACTGCTCTGGTAATAATGTTTTTGTCCGGGTGATTCCGCGCCTGCTCGGGAGTGAGTTCTCCAAGGCGCACCATCTCTGCGATCAGGGAATGGTCCTGCGTCACCTGGTCAAACGTGCCATCTGCTGCCAGATACAGCCTGCTGTCTCCTACGTTTGCAACGTAGGCATAGTTGCCGACAACCGTAGCTACTACCATCGTCGTACCCATGCCTTCCATGGATATATCTCGTTTTGCCTGCTCAAAAATCTGGCTGTTTGCTGCTTCAATTCCATGCCGAATGATCCGCACCGGGTTGAAATTCGTATCCCTTTTTACAGATTCCACCAGTACAGAAACACCGTAACGCGAAGCAAAATCGCCCGCGTTATGGCCTCCCATGCCGTCTGCAACGACAAAGAGGTTCGGAAGGTTTCCGACCGGAGAGGCGGAGGCAAACACAAAATCCTGGTTCATCGTCCGTTTCTGTCCGATATCGGTTGCAGAAAATACCTTCATGCTTTTTTCTCCTGTATTGACAGCCGCTTTTTACGGCTGTTCGTTTGATTTATCGATAAAACTTTTTCTTAACTGTCCACAGGCTCCGTCAATATCGGCGCCCATTTCCCTTCTAATAGTAACATTAATTCCGTATTTTTCAAGTTTATTTTTGAAATTCTCTACGACTTTTTTCGTTGATTTCACGTAATCGCGCTCTTTGATCGGGTTGACCGGGATCAGATTTACATGACAGTTGATATCCGAAATCCGCGCGGAAAGCTCTTTTGCATCGGCTTCGCTGTCATTTTTCCCGCCAACGAGAGAGTACTCAAATGTAATCCGACGGCCTGTTTTTGCAAAGTAATTGCGGCATGCATCGAGAATTTCATCAATGGAATATTTATTGGCAATCGGCATCAGCTCGCGGCGCTTTTCATCGTTCGGCGCATGAAGGGAAAGTGCCAGGGTGATCTGGAGTCCCTCATCTGCCAATTTGTACATATTCGGCACGATTCCGCAGGTGGAAACGGTGATGTTTCTCTGGCTGATGTTGAGTCCTTCCTGGCTCGAAAGCAGCCGCACGAAGCGCACCAGATTGTCGTAGTTGTCCATCGGCTCACCCGTTCCCATGACAACCAGATTGGAGACCCGCTCCCCGGTGTCCTCCCAAATCCGGTAAATCTGGTCGAGCATCTCCGACGGAGTCAGGCACCGCACGAGTCCGCCGATTGTGGACGCGCAGAAGCGGCAGCCCATCCGGCAGCCGACCTGGGATGAGATGCAGACGGAATTTCCGTGGTGGTACTTCATCCAGACGCTCTCGATCACGTTGCCGTCGCTAAGGCGGAACAGGTATTTTCTCGTTCCGTCGATTTTGGACTCCTGCACCTGCACTTTTTCGAGACAGGTAAGCGGATACTGTTCCTTTAATTTTTCCCGGAAGGCAAGCGAGAGATTCGTCATCTCATCGTAGCTGCCCGCCAGACGATGATGCATCCAGTCGTATAACTGTTTGGCACGGAACGGCTTTTCTCCCATCTTCTGGCAGGCGTCCTTTAATTCGTCTAAGGTCATTGATTTAATATCCATCTGTTACGCCCGTCCTTCCTCTGTTTTCCGGAATTTTGCAAGGAAAAATCCGTCTGTCTTGTGTACCCCCGGGATCAGCTGCAGCTGTCCTTTGGCCGTTTCTCCGCTTTTCAGCTCATCCGGCAGCAGTTCATCCAGACTGACTGCTTCAAACGGGAACTGTTCCAGAAACCATGCGGCATTCTCGCTGTTTTCTTTTCTGTTGACGGTACATGTGCTGTACAGCAGTGTGCCGCCCGGCTTTACGTACGATGCGGCATTTGCAAGGATTGCCCGCTGAATCCGTACCAGCTCCTCTTCTTTTTCTTTTGAAGCGTAATATTTGATATCCGGCTTTCTGCCGATGACGCCGTATCCGGTGCACGGCAGGTCCGCAATCACAACGTCCGCTTTTCCGATCCATTCCGCATCGAGCTGTTCCGCATCTTTTACCTTCGGCACGACGCAGGAAACACCTGCTCTCTGCACATTTTCCCGGATCAGATCGACCTTGTATTCGGTGAGATCACGCGCTTCCACGCATCCCTGATTTCTCATTTTATCTGCTGCATGGAGGCTCTTTCCACCCGGTGCCGCGCAGAGATCCAGCACCTGGTCACCCGGCTTTGGATCCGCCAGATGCGCCGCCATCATGGAGCTCACATCCTGAATCTGGAACCGGCCTTCCTGGAAGGCATTCAGTGATGCGATCGTCTCAAAGTTTTTCAGATAGAACGCCTCGCCAAGATACGGCGCTTTTTCCAGCTCTGCCTCCTGGCTTTCCAGGCTTTTCTTCGTCTCCTCGATCGTATTGTTCCAGCGGTTGATACGGATCGTCACCTGTTTTTCTTTCAGGAAATCCGCCATCATCGTTTCTGCCGTTTCTTTTCCGTACTGGGATACGAACTCCTCAACCAGAAATTCCGGCATGGAGTATTTCACGGAAAGATACTGCGTAGTATTGTTCTCCTTCGGCATCGGCAGATGATCTTTCTCCCGCACGATCGTGCGCAGAACGCCGTTGACAAAGCCCTTTAAGTTGTAAAAATGCTTCTTTTCCGCCAGTTTCACCGCCTCATTGACGACTGCCGAATCCGGTACTGCGTCAAGAAAACGGATCTGGTACACCGACATCCGTAAGATCGCACGAATCACCGGCTTGCATTTGTTGATCTTGATTTTGGAATACTGATTGATGATGTAGTCATTCTGGATGCCGTATTCCACGGTTCCCTCGCAGACCCGCTTGATAAACGCACGGTCCTGCCGCGGCAGGAACTGGTATTTATCGAGGGCATCCCTTACAGCAAGATGGCAGGGCGTTTTCTCCCTGTCCATCTCAAGCAGAATGTTCATAATCAGCTCTCTTGTATTGATTGTATCAGTCATCATTTCTCCTAAATGCTCCGGATAAAATCAGCAGCCGGAGCAGCTGCAGCAGAGAACCGATCACCGCTGCCACGTATGTCATGGCTGCAGCCCAGAGTACTTTCTTGACTCCGTCGTGTTCCGTCTCTGTCACCATACCGCCCTCACTGAGCATTTTTAATGCTCTTCTCGACGCATCGAACTCGACCGGAAGTGTTACCACCTGGAATGCCAGTGCCAGCACAAACAGCCAGATACCGGCTTTCACCAGCATCGGAAGGCTGAAAATCAGTCCGATCAGGAACAGCGGCCAGAAAAGCTGGGATCCAAGATTCGCTGCCGGAACAATGGCGCTTCTTACTTTCAGCGGCACGTAATCCGTATTGTGCTGTACGGCATGGCCGCACTCATGCGCTGCGACGCCGATCGCTGCGACCGAGGTTGAATCGTAAACCGCATCCGATAAATTCACGGTTTTTGTCCGCGGATCATAGTGGTCGGTCAGTTTACCGGATACGTGGCGGACGGTCACATCGTAGATGCCGGCCTGATGCAGAATGCGCATCGCCGCCTCGCGTCCCGTCATGCCGCTGTACGAGCGGATGGTCTGATATTTGCTGAAAATCGTGTTCATGCGGGCGGATACCGCCATGGAAATCAGTGCGGCAAGAATCACCAGCAGATACGTACTGTCATAAAAAAGTCCCATATCGTTTTTCTCCTTTTTTCTCAGGCACAGCAGCCATCACACCGCTGTGCAGTTCCCCGCCTTAACTTCAGGTTGCTTTTTCTCTTTTATTCGCCAAGTCTGGTACCCGGCTCGATCGCATAGCCGCGCAGGAAATCGGCGGTTTTCATCCGTTTCTTTCCTTCGAGCTGCAGCTCCTCGATCACCAGAATGCCGTCTCCCGTCTTTACATGGAGACCTGTCTCATCTGCCACCCAGACTTTTCCGGCACTCTTCGTCGGATTCTGTCCCGGAATTTTCGAGAACAGATCGCCGCCGAACATGGCAATGACTTTGGCATCCCAGATTTTCAGGTTCTTTCCGTTTACTTTTGTAAAAGCACTCGGCCACGGGCTCATCGCACGGATCTGACGTTCGATCTCAACGGCACTCTTCGTCCAGTCGATCTTTCCGTCTTCTTTTTTGATCATCCGCGCATACTCTGTGGTGCTTATCTCCGGCTGTTTTTCCGGTGTCACTTCGCCTTTTTCAAGTTTTGGAAGTGTCTCCACCAGAAGTTTTGCTCCGGCTGCGGCGAGCTTGTCAAAGAGACTGCCGCCGGTCTCATCTGCTGCAAGCGGAACTTCCACTTTCGTCAGCATATCGCCTGTGTCGAGGCCTTCATCCATCTTCATAATGGTTACGCCGCTCACTTCATCGCCGTTCATGACAGCCCACTGGATCGGCGCTGCTCCGCGGTAAGCCGGAAGCAGGGATGCATGAACGTTGATGCATCCGTATTTCGGCATGTCCAAAATCTCTTTTGGAATAATCTGGCCGAATGCAACGACAACGATCACATCCGGCTCCATTTTCCGGATCTCCTCGATCGCCTCTGCATCCCGCACGCGGCGCGGCTGATAGACCGGAAGGCCGTGTTTTTCGGCTGCCTCTTTCACCGGTGTCGGCATCATCTGTTTTCCGCGGCCCTTCGGTTTGTCCGGCTGGGTCACAACGCCTGTGATCTCATAACCGGCCTCCACGAGTGCCTCAAGTGTTCCCACGGAGAAATCCGGGGTTCCCATAAATACCACTTTCATCTGAAGTCATCTCCTTTATTTTAAGACTTACTCTTCGTCCTCGTACTCCTCATACTCATCGTACGTGTTGTCCCAAAGCTCGCCTTCTACTTTTTCTGTATACATATGTCCGTCGAGGTGATCACACTCGTGGCAGATGCAGCGGGCAAGAAGTTCGGTTCCCTCCAGTTCAAACGGCTGCATGTCGTGGTCCAGCGCTCTTACCTTTACGTAATTCGGACGGGTTACTGTACCGGATTTTCCCGGAAGGCTTAAGCAGCCTTCTGCTCCTGTCTGGCTTCCGGAAGTCTCCAGGATTTCCGGATTGATCAGAAGATGTGGGGTTCCATCCACATCCATGACTACGATTCTCTTTAAGATGCCGACCTGCGGTGCGGCAAGGCCGACACCGTTTGCCTCATACATGGTGTCAAACATGTCGTCGATCAGCTCGCTGATTCTTGGTGTCATCTTCTCCACCGGTCTGCATTTTTTCGTTAATACGCGGTCGCCTACGACTCTGATTTCTCTGATTGCCATAATTCTTTTCCTTTCTTTTGCTCTTCTATTATAAATAATCTATGTGTAAATAGTATGAAAAAACTAATACTTTCTGCTGAAGTCAAACTGTAAATAAACGGTACGGAAGCCTTTGTTAATCTCGATATACCGCTCCAGTTTTTCCCGCAGCTCTGCCAGCACCTCTTCCTGCGGCGCGCGTACATACACGGCCATGCGGTACAGGTCATTGATTTTCGACACTGCCTCACTTGCCGGGCCGATGATCTGGACTTCGCGGTTTCCCCGGATGCGGATGAGATATCTGCGAATGTATTCCATCGCCTGCGTCAGATGCGCTTCATCCTCCCCGGCTCCGTGGATCGCCAGAAGCTCCGCCGCCGGTGGATATCCCATCAGACGGCGGTAGTCCATTTCTTTCTCATAAAATGTCCCGTAATCCTGCTCTGCCGCCGTCTGAATGCTGTAATGTTCGGGATGGTACGTCTGAATGACTGCCATTCCCGGCTTTTCGCCTCTTCCGGCGCGGCCGACTGCCTGCGTCAGCAGCTGGAACGTACGCTCCCCGGCACGGTAATCGACTGCATTCAGGGAGAGATCCGCCGCCAGCGCTCCCACCAGCGTGACATTCGGGAAATCGTGGCCTTTTACGATCATCTGGGTTCCAATCAGGATATCGGCCTCCCCCGCCGCAAATGCGGACAGGATTTCTTCATAACTGTTTTTCGTTTTTGTCGTGTCGCCATCCATCCTAAGAACGCGTGCCTTTGGAAACAGCTTTTTCACGTTCTGCTCGATCTGCTGTGTGCCGGCACGGAAGCCGCCGATATACGGGGAACCGCACGACGGGCACGCATGTACCTGCGGTGTTTCATAACCGCAGTAATGGCAGACGAGCTTTCCGTTATTGTGTGCTGTCAGTGATACATCGCAGTGCGGGCATTTCATCACATGGCCGCATGCACGGCATGAGACGAAGCCCGCATAGCCTCTGCGGTTCAGAAACAGTACAACCTGTTCCTTTTTTTCAAGCCGTTTTTCGATCTCTTCCCGCAGTTTTCCGGACAGAATCGAACGGTTTCCCATCTGTAATTCTTCCCGCATATCCGCGATCCATACGGACGGAAGTGCTGCATTTCCGTACCGCGCATCCATCCGGAACAGCGCGTACGCTCCCGTCTCGCAGGCGTAAGAAGCATCCACCGACGGCGTTGCCGAACCCATCACCACATGGGCATGCTCCAGCCCGGCACGGCGCACGGCGGTCTCCCTTGCATGGTAGCGCGGCGTCACTTCACTTTTATAGGAGGTTTCATGCTCCTCATCGATTACGATCAGCCCCAGATCCGGAAACGGTGCAAAGAGTGCGGAACGCGGACCGATCATAATACTGACCTCCCCGCGCCGCGCGCGCTCCATCTGGTCGGCGCGCTCGGACGGTGTCATCCGCGAGTTGACCACCGTGACCCTTGTTCCAAACCGTGCGCAGAACCGCTCCACGTTCTGATACGTCAGCGCAATCTCCGGGATCAGCACGATCACCTGTTTTCCTTCCTTCAGCACTCGCTCCATCAGCTCCATATAGACGAGCGTTTTGCCGCTTCCCGTCACACCGCGGATCAGGCAGGGGCGGTTCTGCCCTTCCCATTCCTTTCGAATGCCGTCCACCACGGCCTGCTGCTGTTCGTTTGGTTTTCCCGCAGTTGTTCTTCCTGCCGCATCAGATACCGGATTTCTCCAGGTGCTCGTACGGCGGATTTCCAACACGCCCTGCTCTTCCATCACGTGCAGCGTATCTGCCGTGATTTTCAGTTCCTTGCTCACAACCGGCCCTGGAAGAACCGGCTGGGCCAGCAGCGCGTTTAAGAGACGGATTCTCGCTTTATAATTTTTCTTTCTGTAGTTTTCCAGCAGCTCCTCACACTCTGCGGGATCTGCAAGAAGCGCAATTTCGCGGGTTTCTTTCCCGCGCGCCTTTACTTTGACCGGAAGCACCGTCTTTAACGCCTGGATCATCGTCGATCCGTACGTATGACGCATCCACGCGGCGAGCGCGATGAGCTTCGTCTCTACAGTCGCCGCATCCTTTTGTACCGCAAGGATGGCCTTCATCCGGTCCTGCGGATATTTCGGCTCGTTTCCGACGGAAAGCACATAGCCGGTGATCGTGCGGTTTCCGTTTCCAAACGGAATCTGTACCGCCGTTCCCGGACCGATCTCCCCTGTCAGTTCCGGCGGAACCTTGTACTGAAAGGTCCGGTCCAGTTTTTCATTTGTGATGTCTACGATTACATCAGCGTAAACGCTGCTCATACATTCCCCTTACTTTCTTCCAGTATTTCCCGGATCAGCACGCGCTCATCCATCTCGTACCGTTTCCCCTTCCGGATCTGATACGTTTCGTGGCCTTTTCCCGCGAGCACCACGAGATCGCCCGGCTGCCGGTTTTCGATCACATACCGGATCGCCTCCTTACGGTCTGCAATCTCAACGAAAGCGCCTTCTGTTTTCCCGATTCCCGTCCGGATATCGTCCAGAATCGCCTGTGGTTCCTCATCCCGCGGATTGTCCGAGGTGATGACGGTCAGATCCGCCAGACGCCCCGACACCTCTCCCATCTGGAATCTCCGGTCCCGCGCGCGGTTTCCGCCGCAGCCGAAGAGACAGATCAGGCGCTTCGGATGGTATTTCCGCAGTGTCTTTAACAGGCTTTCGAGGCTCATCGCATTGTGTGCGTAGTCAATGAGAAGCGTCATTTCCGGATACACCGGAACTGCCTCACACCGCCCACGGACGCGGACTGTGGAAAATGCCTCCTGCATCGCCTTTTCCGGGATTCCCATCTGCGCGCAGACCGCAATGGCGGCAAGCGAGTTGGAAACGGAAAACAGACCCGGCAGATCTACCCGTACCGGAAAATCCGCTGCGCCCTGCACCCGGTATGAGACACCGAGCACGCCGGGCGCCTGATCGAGTGCTGCATCTGCTGCCATAAAATCAGCTTTTTCCCTGCATCCGAATGTCACCAGACGGCAGGTGCTCTGCCTTATGATCTCCGGAAATCTTTTGTCATCCCGGTTTACAATTCCGGTTCTGCAGGTGCGAAGCAGCTTCTTTTTGCAGGACAGGTATTCTGCAAACGATGCATGCTCCCCGGCGCCGATGTGGTCGTTTCCAATGTTGGTGAACACACCGTAATCAAACGTAATTCCATCACACCGGTGCTGTTTTTCCGCCTGCGAGGAAACCTCCATCACAACATGGGTGCAGCCCTCCCGCATCATTTCAGAAAACAGCTTCTGCAGCACAACAGGCTCCGGCGTTGTATTTTCTGACGGAATGCTTTTTTCCCCGATCCTCGTCTCGATCGTTCCGATGAGTCCTGCGTGGATCCCTGCTTTTCGCAGGATTTCGTAAATCATATATGCAGTCGTCGTCTTTCCCTTCGTGCCGGTCACTCCGATTGTCACAAGGTGCTGCGCCGGATCGTCCTCCCAGGCACAGGAAAGCTGTGCGAGTGCTTCTCTGCTGTCCTTTACTACGAGTACGGTTACCTTTTCCGGAATCCCTTCCAGTTCCCGCTCCGCAACCAGAACAGCAGCGCCCCTCTCGACTGCTTCTTCTGCATATACGTGCCCGTCCATCCTGTTTCCGCGGATGCAGACAAACACGTTCTGCGGCTGTACTTTTCTGCTGTCGCATGTGATTCCTGTAACTTCCGCATCCAGACTGCCCTGCTGGAGCTGATATGCGATCCGTTTTTGTAACGTGCGCATGTTTTTCATGCCGGGACCTCCCTTTCACGTTTCAAATCCCTACGACTCAGATACTTTTATAGAATACCATAGTCCGAAAAACATTTCAATGTGCGCAATGTCGGTTTCTTCTTGATTTTTGCCTCCATAAACTTTATAATAGTTCTATATTGATGCCTGGTTTTTTCGTATCAAAATCTATGAACTGCAAAGAGAGGTATCTTCCAATGAAAAGAAAAAAAATAGTTGTTGCACTGGGACACAAAGCTCTTGGAACGACGCTGCCGGAACAGAAAGCAGCCGTAAAACGTTCCGCAAAAGTAATCGCAGATCTCGTTGCTGCCGGTGCTGATGTTGTCATCACCCACAGCAATGCGCCGCAGGTCGGCATGATCCACATGGCGATGAATGAATTCGGCAAAATGCACACCGACTACAGCGCAGCCCCGATGTCTGTCTGCTCCGCTATGAGCGAAGGCTACATCGGCTACGACCTGCAGAACGCCATCCGTGCTGAGCTTCTCCGCAGAGGAATCTTCAAAACCACATCCACGATTCTTACACAGGTTGAAGTAGATCCGTACGACGATGCCTTCAACAATCCGGTCAAACTGATCGGCCGTACGCTTACCAAAGAGGAGGCTGACGCAGAGGAAGAAAAAGGAAACTACGTAACGAAAACCGAGGACGGCTACCGCCGAATCGTTGCTGCTCCGAAGCCGCAGGATATCGTAGAGATCGACTCCATCCGTCTTCTTCTCGATGCCGGACAGGTTGTCATCGCAGCAGGCGGCGGCGGAATCCCGGTTCTCCCACAGAATGAAGAGTTAAAGGGTGCATCCGCAGTCATCGAAAAAGACCTCACCAGCGGCCTGATGGCAGAAATGCTGAACGCAGACATGCTGATGATCCTGACCAGCGTGGAAAACGTTTCCATCAACTACGGTACCCCGGACGAAAAACCGCTGGAGCACATCACCGTTGCTGACGCGAAGAAATACATCGCAGAAGGCCAGTTCGGAGAAAACTCCATGCTGCCGAAGATGGAAGCAGCTGTTTCTTTCCTCGAGAAAGGCATCGGCCGTACCGCAGTCATCACTTCCATTGATTCCGCACTCGCCGGATTCCAGGGAAAAACAGGTACGATTATTGAGTAATACAAAGTATACAAAAAAGGATTCCCTCGAGTGGGAATCCTTTTTTTCTACTCTTTTTCCGGACTAAAAAGCCAGATTAGAAAGTAAATTTATCTGCAAAGTAAGCATCGAGATCCTCAATTTTAATTCTCTCCTGCTCCATGGTGTCACGGTCACGGACGGTAACAGCACCATCGGTCTCGGAATCGAAGTCGTAGGTGATGCAGTACGGAGTACCGATCTCATCCTGACGGCGATACCGTTTTCCGATATTTCCACGGTCATCAAACTCGCAGTTGTATTTCTTGGACAGCTCTGCAAAGACTTTCTCAGCGCCCTCGTTCAGCTTCTTGGAAAGCGGAAGCACACCGATTTTTACCGGTGCCAGTGCCGGATGGAAATGCATCACGGTACGAACATCATTCTTCTCTGCGTCGAGAACTTCCTCGTCATAAGCGCTGCACAGGAATGCCAGAACGACACGGTCAGCACCAAGAGACGGCTCGATAACATACGGGATGTATTTCTCGTTCTTCTCTGGATCGAAATAGGTCATATCCTGTCCGGATACATTCTGATGCTGAGTCAGGTCGTAATCGGTACGGTCTGCGATTCCCCACAGCTCGCCCCATCCGAACGGGAACAGGAACTCGATATCGGTTGTTCCCTTGCTGTAGAAGCACAGCTCTTCCGGAGAATGGTCTCTTGCACGCATCTCTTCGTCTTTCATGCCGAGGCTCTTCAGCCAGTTGATGCAGAAGCCTCTCCAGTACTGGAACCAGTCAAGATCGGTGCCAGGCTCGCAGAAGAACTCCAGCTCCATCTGCTCGAACTCACGGGTACGGAAGGTGAAGTTACCCGGTGTAATCTCGTTACGGAAAGATTTACCGATCTGACCGATTCCGAACGGAATTTTCTTTCTGGAAGTACGCTGTACGTTTTTGAAGTTTACGAAGATACCCTGTGCAGTCTCCGGACGAAGATATACGGTGTTCTTCGCATCCTCTGTAACACCCTGGAAGGTTTTGAACATCAGGTTGAACTGACGGATATCGGTAAAGTTGTGTTTTCCGCAGGACGGACACGGAATCTGATGCTCTTCAATAAAGTTTTTCATCTCTTCCTGAGACCATGCATCTACGCTGCCGCCTTCGATTTCGATGCCTTTTTCCTCACAGAAATCCTCGATCAGTTTATCTGCACGGAAACGCTCATGGCATTCCTTACAGTCCATCAGAGGATCGGAAAATCCGCCGAGATGACCGGAAGCTACCCATGTCTGCGGGTTCATCAGGATCGCACAGTCAACGCCTACGTTGTGCGGGCTCTCCATGACGAATTTCTGCCACCATGCTTTTTTCACGTTGTTTTTCAGTTCAACACCGAGCGGGCCGTAATCCCAGGTATTTGCCAGGCCGCCGTAAATTTCGGAACCCGGATATACAAAACCTCTGGATTTTGCTACTGCCACAATTTTGTCCATTGTCTTTTCCATAGTTAGTTACTCCTCTATTTTATTTGTTTACTTACCATAAACAACAATAACAGGACTGGCAAGAAGAACGTCCTGCTCATATTCCTGCTCTGTTTCTTCTGTCTTAGTCTGCTCTGATGATGACGCAGAATCACTCTCTGTGGACTTTGTGGTCCACTCGCCGGCCGTATCCACCGTGTTTTTTCCTTTGATCACGGCTGTACCGGAAACGCAGAGCACCGGATCTTCCGTTACGATTTCCAGCGGCTCCTCGCAGACAATCACGCGTACATGCTTAACGCCTTTGACCGCATCTTCGACTGAAACCTCATTGCCTTTAGAATCGACAAAGGAAGCGGAAAAATCATATCCCGCTTCTTCTGCCTCATCCAGCGTGCCTGTGAAAAATTCTGCTCCGTGATAATCCGCGTAGGACTGGTAATCTCCGTATTCCATCCTGATCTCCACCTTGTCCTCTTTGATCTGGCATTTTTCCAGCTTCACGGAATCCGCATCGCCGCGCTCCTCTGTGAATTTTTTGATGTCATCCTCCACAAAGACCTTCAGTTCGTCTTCCGTGTAATCATCGTCTTTGCTGTAATCTTCCACAATGGCTTCTGTCACAACACCATTTTTGCTCACATAGACAGATGTCGTTGTCACATCTTTTAACTTCTCACAGCCCGACAGCAGCACGGAAGCCGCTGTCAGAACTGCGAGAAGCTGTCCTGCTTTTTTCATAAAAATCCTCTAAAAACCGCCTGAATTATTTATTGCGGTAAATGATATCGTCTCTTCCCGGTCCGTTGGAGATCATGGTGATCGGGAATCCGATTTCTTTCTCTACAAACTCGATGTAGTTTCTGCAGTTCTCCGGCAGATCCTCGTATTTCTTGATGCCGCGGATATCGCATTTCCATCCCGGAAGGGTTTTCAGAACCGGTTTTGCTTTCTCAAGAATGCTGGTGTTCGGGAAATCGTGGATTTCTTTTCCGTCTACTTCGTATGCTACGCAAACCGGAATCTCGTCCAGATATCCGAGAACGTCAAGTACGGTAAATGCTACATCGGTTGTACCCTGCATTCTGCAGCCGTAGCGGGAAGCAACACAGTCGAGCCATCCCATACGTCTCGGACGTCCTGTCGTTGCACCGAACTCTCCGCCGTCTCCGCCGCGTCTTCTGAGCTCATCTGCCTCATCTCCAAAAATCTCGGAAACAAATGCACCTGCTCCTACTGCGCTGGAGTAAGCCTTGCACACCGTTACAATTTTCTTAATTTCATATGGCGGAACACCTGCTCCTACTGCGCCGTAGCCGGCCAGTGTGGAAGAAGAAGTTACCATCGGATAAATTCCGTGATCCGGATCTTTTAAGGAACCAAGCTGACCCTCAAGCAGGATCTCCTTGCCTTCCTGAATCGCGTTCCACAGGAATGCGGAAGTATCGCATACGTATGGCTCAACCATTTTTTTGTATTCCATCAGCTCTGCATAGATCTCATCCGGATTTAACTGCGGTTTGTGATACAGATGCTCAAGCAGAATGTTCTTGGTCTCGCATACAGATTTCAGTTTCTCTTTCAGGTGCTCATCGTCGAACAGCTCGTTTACCTGGAAACCGATTTTTGCATATTTATCTGAGTAGAACGGAGCGATACCGGATTTGGTGGAACCAAAGGATTTTCCGCCCAGACGCTCTTCCTCATACTGATCGAACAGGATGTGGTACGGCATTACCATCTGTGCACGGTCGGAAATTTTGATCTTCGGTGCCGGCACTCCCTTCGAAACGATCTCATTTAACTCTTTGATCAGAACCGGAATGTTGAGTGCAACACCGTTTCCGATTACGCTTGTTGTGTGGCTGTAAAATACGCCGGATGGAAGGGTATGAAGTGCAAACTTTCCATAGTTGTTTACAATGGTATGGCCTGCATTCGCACCACCCTGGAAACGGACAATAATGTCTGCCTCTTTTGCGAGCATATCGGTAATCTTACCTTTTCCCTCGTCTCCCCAGTTTGCTCCTACTACTGCCTTAATCATGTGACATCCTCCTAATTCAACGTATACTTGCGGCCTCTTTTTTTCGGCCGTTTATGCATAGTATACCATATTTTCTTCATAAGTAAAACTTATTATTACTTATAAAATTTGTTTTTTTATTATTTCTGTTTATCAAACGCATCAGACATTGATTTCCGCAGTCATGCCAAGTGCCTCTTTGTTTGCCTCAAGCACCGGATTGACTACGTTCTTCAGGAATGCGTCAACCTGTACGGATGCGCGGCCTGTGTATTTGGACGGATCCATCGTCTTTTCCAGCTCTTCTTTGGTCAGATGGAACATCTCATCCGCTGCGATCAGATCGAGAAGATCATTATCGCGTCCTTCCTCTTTGACATGTTTTCCGGCGATCATAGACAGCTCGCGAATTCTCTCATGCAGCTCCTGACGGTCGCCGCCTGCTTTCACCGCATCCATCATGATATTCTCGGTTGCCATAAACGGAAGCTCTGCCATCATGTGTTTTAAGATAACCTTTGGATAAACCACAAGTCCGTCTACGACGTTCATGCACAGATCCAGGATACCGTCGATGGCAAGGAAGCCTTCCGGAATGGAAAGTCTCTTGTTTGCAGAGTCATCGAGGGTTCTCTCAAACCACTGTACAGAAGAGGTGATGGCCGGATTTAATGCATCGGTGATCACATAACGGGACAGGGATGCGATACGCTCGCTTCTCATCGGATTTCTCTTATATGCCATGGCGGAAGATCCGATCTGTCCTTTCTCGAACGGTTCCTCGACTTCTTTTAAGTGCTGCAGAAGACGGATATCGTTGGAGAATTTCGTTGCGCTTGCCGCAATGCCTGCCAGAACGTTTAATACTCTCGTATCGACTTTTCTGGAATACGTCTGTCCGGAAACAGGATAGCAGTTCTTGAAGCCCATTTTCTCAGCGATCATCGGATCGATCTTATCGATGGTCTCCTGATCTCCGTCGAACAGCTCTAAAAAGCTTGCCTGTGTGCCTGTTGTTCCTTTGGAGCCGAGCAGCTTTAAGGTGCTCTGTACGTACTCGAGATCTTCAAGGTCCATTAAGAACTCCTGCATCCACAGGGTTGCACGTTTTCCGACGGTGGTCGGCTGTGCCGGCTGGAAGTGGGTGAAGGCAAGGGTCGGCTGGTCTTTGTAGGTATCCGCAAATTTTGCCAGCTCAGCGATAACGTTCACCAGTTTTTTCTTCACCAGCTTTAAGGCTTCGTTCATGACAATGATATCGGTATTGTCGCCTACGTAGCAACTGGTTGCTCCCAGATGGATAATTCCTTTTGCTTTCGGACACTGTACGCCGTAGGCATACACATGGGACATTACGTCATGACGGCAGACTTTCTCTCTTTCTTTTGCCACATCGTAGTTGATGTTCTCGGCATTTGCTTTCAGTTCTTCGATCTGCTCATCAGTAATAGAAAGTCCCAGTTCTTTTTCTGTCTCAGCCAGTGCAATCCATAACTTTCTCCAAGTACGGAATTTCATATCCGGGGAGAAGATGTACTGCATCTCCTTGCTTGCATAACGTTCGGAAAGAGGGCTTACATATCTGTCAGTTCCGCTCATAGACACGATTCTCCTTTTCTTGTCAAAATGTGTATTCGGTTTCTCTTTTATCCCCGCTCTTTTTCATTCCCAAAAACAGAATGGGACGTATAAAGAGCGTGTTTGAAATACGTTTCAACCACGCTCTAGTATAACGCATGTTGTTTTTTTAGGCAAGTGCAACGTCGTTACTTCTCACGAAATTTTCCCAAAAAGCCCTGCATTCTGGCATTTTCGGAATCGAAAACTTCGTCCGGTGTTCCCTCCACGGCGATCACACCCTGGTCCATAAAGATGACGCGGTCGGAAATTTCCCGGGCAAAATTCATCTCGTGGGTAACGATCACCATCGTCATGTTCATCTCCGCAAGAGATTTGATGACCTTTAAAACTTCGCCTGTCAGCTCCGGATCGAGTGCCGATGTCGGCTCATCGAAAAAGAGCACCTTCGGTTTCAGCATCAGCGCGCGCGCAATCGCAACTCTCTGACACTGGCCGCCGGAAAGCTGACACGGATACGCCTTTTCCTTTCCGGTCAGACCCATTTTTCCAAGCAGCTCTTCCGCCTGTGCTTCCACCTCCGCGCGGTTCCGCTTCTGTACATGGATCGGCGCATCGCAGAGATTTTTCATAACATTATAATGAGGAAACAGATGGAAACTCTGGAATACCATTCCAAAATTCTCCTGTATTTTCCGTAGTACGGCAGGCTTCGCATAGACGGATTTTCCGTTTTCCATTGTAACTGCCTGCTTGCCAAGGTACGCCAGATCACCGCCGTCCATCGTTTCAAGCATTGCCGCGCACCGCAGCAGTGTCGATTTTCCCGATCCCGACGGGCCGATGATCGAGAGCACCTCGCCCTCTTCTACTTTGAGGGAAATATCTTTTAACACTTCGAGATCCCCAAAGCTCTTTCTTACATGGTTCATTTCCAGATAAATCATATCGTTTTCCGCTCTCTTCTATAGTTAATGATAATAAGAAAATTTCTTTTCCAAAAGTTCCATCACCCACGCCACGACAAAATTGAAGATGTAGTAGAAAATACCGGCGGCGACGAACGGAACCATCGTGGTCTTGGCCGCCGCGATCTGTTTTGCGATCGTGAACATTTCCACATAGGAAATGGAAAAGGCCAGCGACGTATCCTTGACCAGCGTAATCACCTCATTGGTGATCGCCGGCAGAATCCGTTTCACAACCTGCGGCAGAATAATGCGGACAAACGTCTGTCCCTTCGAATAACCAAGAAGCTTTGCTGCCTCGTACTGTCCACGATCCATCGAAACGATGCCGGAGCGGTAGATTTCTGCAAAATAGGCGCCGTAGTTTAAGGCAAATCCGGTGATAATCGCCGGAAAGCGCCATTTTCCGATGTTCATACCGAACAGATAGAACGGTCCGAAGTAAACCACCATGAGCTGCAGCATCAGAGGCGTGCCGCGCATCAGGGAGATATAGAGCCGGAAAATTCCGCTCACAATCCGGTTTTTCGACATACGCCCGAAGGCGATCAGCAGACCGAGCGGCAGGGAAAATACGAGCGTCAGGACAAATATCGAGATCGTTCCCGCCATTCCGGTACTAAGCTGTGATAGAATTATGGACAACTTCATGCTGCTTTACTCTCCTTTTTTCTCCAGACACACCATGTCTGCGATTCCGTATTTTTCTGCGAGCTTGTCGAATGTTCCGTCGGCCAGAACCTGCTGCAGGCCTTCGTTTACTTTATCGCAGAGCTCGGTATTTCCTTTTTTGAATCCGATCGCATATTTCTCAGAGTTCAGGTGCTCGTCGAGGATTTTGTATCCTTCTCCGCGGCTTTCCAGCTGATATTTGGCAACGCCGATATCCATGGCAACCGCATCGATGGAACCTGCCTGAAGCTCTACAAACGCATTGTTGTAATCCGGGAACTGCTGCAGAGCGGCGAAAGTATCGGCGAGTTCTTTCTGACCGCCTTCTTCCTCACTCTGTAAAAGATCGAGTGCTGCGGATGCTGCCTGCACACCAACCGTCTTTCCTGCCAGATCGGACAGGCTGTTGATGCCGGAATTCTCGGATACGACCATCACCTGGCTGTTGTCCACGTACGGATCGGACCAGGTGTAATCGTCCTCTCTGCCGTTCATGGTAAAGCCGTTCCAGATGCAGTCAATCGCACCAGAATTCAGCTCGGTATCTTTCGCATCCCAGTTGATCGGGGTTTTTACCAGCTTCCAGCCGTAAATCTCGCAGACTGCCTCGGCGAGCTCCAGGTCAAATCCGGTGTAATCGCCGGTCTCATCGTCCATGTAGCCGTACGGCGGGTATTCTGCATCGAAGCCCACGGTAAAGGTTGTCGTTCCGTCTGCGGAAGAGGATGCTGCTCCTGCTGATGAGGCAGATGTTTTTGCTGTGTCTGCAAAGCCGCAGCCAGCCAGCAGGGCAGATACACAAAAGGCTGCTGTCAAAATGCTAACCATTTTCTTTTTCATAATAATCTTCTCCTTTTCTACGTGATCATGTTATCACTGTACTACGCTAAACTAATTGGTATCCTACCATACTCCGGCACCGCCTGTCAACCCGCACCGGTTAAATAATCCAGAAAACCTGTTCCAACACAAAAAAGTCTCCGAAACGGTCAGCAAATTCTGCTTTTTTCCGTCTTCGGAGACTTTGATTTTTCTATTTTGGATAACTATTTATAAACCCTTGTTACACGGCTGCTGATATCGCAGAGCATCTCGTAATCGAAACGTGCCGCTGGGTTGGCGATCTCTTCGATCGTGATGGTCTCATCCCCGTCGGTTCCGACAAGCGTTACAACGTCCTCCACCTGCACATCCGGGATGTCGGTCACGTCCACCATCATCTGATCCATACAGATTCTTCCGATGATCGGTGCTTTTTTCCCGTGGATCAGCACACAGCCCTGGTTCGAGAGAGCTCTCGGATAGCCGTCTGCATAGCCGGCTGAAACAGTTGCGATCCGTGTCATCGGTTTCTCGGTCACATACGTGGCACCGTAGCTGACGCCGATGCCCGGGCCGACTTCCTTCACATGGATGACATGGCTCTTCCAGGAAAGCGCCGGGATCAGATCGAGGCGCTCTTTTTTTACCTCCTCGGATGGGTAAATGCCGTAGGTGATGATACCGGAACGCACCATCTCAAAGCGGTGATCGTCAAATTCCATGATTCCGGCGGAGTTGCAGATATGGCGAAGCGGAATCGTCACGCCGCGCTCTGCTAAAAGTGCCGTCATCTTATCATATTTTTCCATCTGCATCGAACAGTACGTCTTGTCTTCCTGATCGGCGCAGGAGAAATGCGTAAACATACCTTCCAGCTCGATGTGCGGAAGATCCGCGATTTTTGCCGCCACATCCGCATCGTGCTCCGTCACCTGGAAGCCAATCCGCGTCATGCCGGTATCGACCGCAAGGTGTGCTTTTGCTTTCCGGTTCTGGCGTGCTGCCTCTTTTTCGAGGGCAAGTGCCTGTGCGTAGCTGTCGATCGTCTGAGTGATGTCGTATTCCACAAGGTCGCCGTACTGGGACGGGGACACGTAGCCGAGAATCAGGATCGGCGCGGAAATGCCGTTTTCTCTGAGCTCGACAGCCTCCTCGATGGTTGCGGTTGCAAAATAATCAACCTGGTTTTCCAGATAGGATGCTACCGGAACGGCACCGTGGCCGTAGGCGTTCGCTTTTACAACGCCAAGGAGTTTCACGCCCTCCGGTAGTCTTTTTTTCACTTCTCTGATGTTATGCCCGATCGCTTCGAGTGAAATCTCTGCATAACAGCGTAAGTATCTGTTCACTTTTTTCCTTCTTTCTTTCCGTACTTTTTCTGAGACGCCAAAACGTGCCTGAAAACTCTTTCGGATTATTTTCAGACACGCTCTCGTATCAGATTCCGGCTGTGCCGGTTTTTATTTGTCCGGTCTGCGGATGGCGGAATAGATATTTTTTACATTTTTCAGCACTACATGCGTTCTTGTCGCATCGACGCCCGGAAGGCTCATCACCTGGCGGTGGATTTCTTCGAGTTCGTCGGATGAGTGACAGGAAATGCGGATAATCAAATCAAAATCTCCGGTCTGATAATAGCAGGATACGATGTACTCCAGTTTCTGGATCGCATCTGCAAAACTGTCAAAGAACTTCGGATGCTCCAGGCTGACTTCCATCAGCGCGGTCATCTCATTTCCCGTTTTCTTTTCGTCTACAATAATGGTGTATTCTTTAATCACTCCGGTTTCTTCCATTTTACGGATTCTCTCGATGACTGCAGAAACCGATAAATGAATCTCTTTGCTGATATTGGAAGCCGTCTCGCGGGCATTTTTCTGCAATATCTTCAGAATCTTATAATCAATGGCATCCATGTATTTTTCCTCCCATAAGAATTGACAGGGCTCTTCTTTCCAGATTTTAGCATAAAATTTCCCTGTCACTACCTTTCTATTATATCAAATTTTTCAGATAAGTCCAGTTTTTTCCAAAACATTTTATAGAAAGATTAGAATTCCTCTTTAAATTGCACAGATGCCGGTTTTTCTATTCTTCGAAGGTTTCTGCAATATCCTGCATCAGAATGCCGATCCCGAGGTGCTGCGGACACTGTTTTTCACAGCGGTAACAGTTGATGCAGTCGTCGGCGCGTTTTTCCTGGCTTTCGTATTCTGCGCGGACGGCCTCGATGCCTTCGCTCTCCGTCCGGTTGTAGAGTTCGAACAGCAATGGGATGTTGATTTTTACCATACACGGCATGCAGCCCTGGCAGCCGGTACAGGCGACCAGATGTTCTGCTCCATTCTCCTGCATAGGGAAGTTCCCCCTTTTTCTTTGTTTTCCGTTTTTTTATTATAGTACACTTTCCTTCCCGGAACAAGACTGATATTTACGTGCTATTCACCGGACGTTCACTTGCGCCATTTGCCCTGAATTTTCACCTTTTTCAGTATTTTAAAATTTTTTTTAATTTTTTTTAAAAAAGGGGTTGACTTTTCTCCGGCTTTCCTGTAGAATACGTTTTGTCAGTGAGGCACGGCAGTCAACAAGACAGAGAAAAAAATCAGTGCCAATCATCTGCGGGTGTAGTTCAATGGTAGAACACCAGCCTTCCAAGCTGGATACGTGGGTTCGATTCCCATCACCCGCTTCATCCTAAAGGATGAATATGCGCGAGTGGCTCAGGGGTGGAGTACAACCTTGCCAAGGTTGGGGTCGCGGGTTCGAATCCCGTCTCGCGCTCTTTTTATTACCGAAATTTCTTCACAGGAATTTCGGTTTTTTGTTTTTCCAAAAACTTTTTTACCAAAGAAAGGAGTTCTTATGATTCAGGACATTGCTCCGCATAAATATTATGTAGATTACCAGCCTTCTGTTCCGAACGATACGGATCTTGTTTTAATTTACGGTCATCACACAATTCTGTGCAATTTCGAAGATCCTGAGATCCGCTACCCTTCCATTGCGGAAATTGCAGCTGTTTTTCCGGAGATTAAAGAAAAGGCAAAATTTCTGTTCCGCATTGATGAGACGGACTATTATGAACTGCGCAGTCCGCAGCTTCCGGAATTTGGCATCTGGAAATACGAAAATACACTAATTCTTCGCAGCGCCGTTCCGGGATGGCTCGGGTTTGCCGGTATCACCGGTTACCAGATCCACACCTGGTACACCGACCACACCTACTGCGGCCGCTGCGGAACGAAGATGCATGCGCCTGGAAATGAACGCGCGATGCAGTGCCCTTCCTGCGGCGCGCTCTCCTATCCGGTCATCTGCCCGAGCGTCATCGTTGCCATCACCGACGGTGACCGCCTGCTGCTCACGAAGTACGCACCTTCCCACAGCAGCCACCGCCAGTACGCCCTCGTGGCCGGCTATACCGAGGTCGGTGAGACGCTGGAACAGACGGTGCACCGTGAAGTCATGGAAGAAGTCGGATTAAAGGTCAAAAATCTGAGATACTATAAGAGTCAGCCGTGGTCCTTCAGCGGCTCGCTGCTCGCCGGATTTTACTGCGATGTGGACGGCGATCCGTCCATTACCCTCGACCGCGAGGAACTCTCCGTTGCCGAATGGTTTGACCGTGCTTCCCTCCCGGAGACCCCGAACCTCATCAGCCTGACCGGCGAGATGATCGAATGCTTCCGCCTGGGGAAAGAACCGAAATAAAACTAAGAAATCACTTTGTGACTTAGTCACAGAACTTCCCGTTCTGCTGTGATATTCTACAGTCACAACAGAAAAACACTTACCGGGAATTACCCGTACAATAAAAAGGAGGACTTCTATTATGTCATTAATTCATGTTACATCCAAAAACTTCGAAAAAGCTCTGCAGGCAGCACCTGGCGTTGCCGTTGTTGATTTCTTTGCTACCTGGTGCGGACCGTGCAAAATGCTCGCCCCGGTCATCGAAGAGGCAGCTGAGGATATGCCGGAGATCCAGTTCTACAAAGTAGACGTTGACGAAGCACCGGAGCTGGCAAGATCCTTTAAAGTCATGAGCGTTCCGACCCTCGCTTTCTTCAAAAACGGCGAGCTCGTAAAGAAAAACGTCGGCGCCGTTTCCTATGAGGAACTGGAAGAGCTGATTAACTCTGTAAAATAAACAGCGTAATATTGAAAATGCAAGAAAAAACGTATCGGCACAAAACCGATACGTTTTTTCTTGCATTTCTTTCTGTTCTTTTCTATCATGGAAGAAACGGCTGCTGCCGTAGTTTACAAAAGAATGATCTTCTTCCGAAAGGAGTTTTATTTATGTCATCTTTTCTGAAATCCTGTTTTCAGGAGCATTATCCATTTTATTCAAAGCTTACCGCCGATGAACAGCAGACACTCGTGCTCTCTTCCGTCCTGACGACGTATCAGCGCGGCGATTTTCTCTACAGCTGCGACGATGACTGTCTCGGCGTTCTGCTTGTCCTCTCCGGCAAGCTCCGCATCTTTATCCAGTCCGGCGAGCAGCGGGAAATTACCCTGTTTACCACCGGTCCCGGCGAAGTCTGCACGCTGTCTGCCTCCTGTGCGATGCAGGAAATCAGCTTTGATATTCTGATTGAGGCCGAGGAGGAGACGAAAGTTCTCATCACTCCGGCCAGCACGTTCCGCAGACTGTTGAATCAGAATATTTACGTTGAAAACTACATTTACCGGGAAACAACGGAGCATTTTTCCGAAGTCATGTGGGCGATGGGCCAGCTCCTCTTTACGCGGCTTGACCAGCGCCTTGCCGGATATCTCGAGGATGAACGCATCCGCACCGGTTCCCCGGTGCTCTCCACCACGCACGAACAGATCGCGCGGAACCTCGGCAGTGCCAGAGAGGTCGTTTCCCGCACCTTAAAGTCGTTCGAGAAAGACGGCATCGTCGCACTCTCCCGCGGCACGGTCACGATTCTCGATGTCAAAAAGCTCCGCGGCATCTGCCGGATGCGCCGATAGTTCTTCTACGCGCGCAAACATTTTCCCACAGGCTCTGCCCTGCCGCTCGAGAAAATATTTTTCAAAAGCGTTCTAACGGCACTCCATCTTAATTTCAATCTCATTTCCTTCCACAGCCACCTTCGCATAACTTCCGACGATCAGCGGCATCGCCGGATGAAGGTGTCCGATGTCGAGATCCATCACGATCGGCACGTTGTATTTTCCAAGCAGATCCGTCACGGCGCGGTACTGGTCGAGTTCCCCGAATTTCTGTCCAAACTGCAGCGGGCGGCCAATCAGAAAGCCTTTCACATATTGGAACCAGCCGGCGTGCTCCATCTGCCAGATTGCGCGGCGGATCGCAAAGACGTTCAGATCGCACGCTTCCAGAAACCAGACAAAACCGTCCTCTTTATATTTTTCCACAAAATCAACCGTTCCGTCGTACTTCGTTCCAAGAATATTGACGAGACAGTCGAGACAGCCGCCGATGAGTCGTCCCTCAAATGCACTGTCCGCATCCGGGAAGCGGCGCAGAACGCGCGGTTCTGTAATCTGGTACGGCAGATACGGATTTTCCTCGCTTCTGCCCTTCGCATCGTCTCTTTCCCATCCCTCATAGCCGCGGACGGTACGCACTTCTCCCGTCAGTACGCCAAACGCATCCGCTACGGATTTATGCCACGGCTCCATGCCGAAATCACTCGCACACGGACCGTAAACAGCCGCCATATCGCAGATGGTCGGCAGAAGATACGTAAAATGCGTATTGTCAGAATAGCCGAGATACCATTTCGCCGGTGCCTTTCTGATCTTTTCAAAATCCACGTAATCGAGATCCTCGCACATCAGCTCTCCGCCGCCGCAGGAAATCAGACAGTCATTCTTCTCACTGACATAATATTCCGTCAGCTCTTTTCCGCACTCCTCCGGTGCCGCGCTGATTCCGATGCCGTGCTCTGCATAGCAGTTTGGCCCAAGATCCAGCTGATATCCCATCTCTTTCCATTTTTTCTGTGCATTTGCAAACGCGGACTTGTATGGCTCTGTCGTACATCCAAACGATGGTGCCACAAAGCCGATCGTTCCGCCCTTTTTCAGATTTTCCGGAAACCTCATGTCGCATCCTCCTTTATCCTAATTCTTCTGCCTCCAGATTCTTATACTGCGTCAGCTCATCCCCGAAGATCAGCTCTCCGTCGTTCTGCGCAAAGTACAGCTCCTCTTCTTTTTCCAGTTTTGCCTTTCCGTTCGTCCCCTCGGTAATCTCCGCGCAGAGACGGTCCACCTCCGTTTTCGGAACGAGAACGCGGATTTTCACCTGATCGGTGTACTCGGATTCCAGAATCGGAATCCCCCGCTGGCCGAGCAGATACTGGATTTTACCGATGCCGTTGTAATCCGTCTCAATCAACAGCCGCACGCCGCAGATCTCGTCAATCAGAACACTGTTTGCCAGCCCCTCCTGCACCGCCTGCGAGTACGCGCGCACCAGGCCGCCCGTTCCCAGCAGCGTACCGCCGAAATACCGCGTCACCACAACAAGCACATTGCGGAGGCCTGCTCCCTGTACCACATCGAGCATCGGCCGCCCTGCCGTGCCGGAAGGCTCCCCGTCATCGCTGCAGCGCACCGTCTCCTGATTTTCTCCAATAATATACACAAAACAGTTATGCCGCGCATCCCAGTATTTTTTCCGCAGAGCTTCCAGGCAGGAAAGTGCCTCCTCCTCAGATTCCACCAGACGCACCGTTGCAATAAAACGTGATTTCTTCTCCACGATTTCCCCGGTTCCACCCCGGTAAACCGTCCGAAACTGATCGATCATATGTCCTTACTCCTTCATCCAAATATGTACCTATCTTACCATATCATTTCTGAAAAATCAGCATTCTTTTCAGAAATACTTTTATTCCAGCCCTTTGTTTGGTATAATAAAAATAAGTATACCCTGCTTTTTGCAGGGCAGGAACACTATTGATTACTGAACTGAATCAGTTTTGCAGGAACATGACATAAGGAGGATTTTCTATATGCACTTTGGAAAAAGTCATCTGGAAGACAAACGTGAAGATCTGCGGTCCCATTACGGAAAGATTGAAAAAACGGCCGGCGTGACGGCGCTGCGCATCGCGTTCTGTCTTCTTCTTGTCGTTCTCGTCTGCGGTGCCGGGCTTGTGATCGGCGCTGTCCGCGGCGTGATTGACAGTGCCCCTGATATCTCGGAGGCAAATATCATGCCGCTCGGCAACGCGTCGTTTATCTACGATGCTGACGGCAACCAGGTACAGAAGCTGACCGGGGCTCAGGGAAACCGTGTCTCGATTTCGATTGAGGAGATTCCGCTCGATATGCAGCACGCGATCGTCGCGGTTGAGGATGCCCGTTTTTATGAGCACAACGGCATCGATCCGAGCGGTATCATCCGTGCTTTCGTTGTCGGCGTCAGCCACGGCTTTCATTTTACCGAGGGCGCCAGCACGATCACACAGCAGCTCTTAAAAAACAATGTTTTCACTGACTGGATGGAAGAGACGCGGATGCAGAGCTTCAAGCGGAAGATCCAGGAACAGTACCTGGCGCTGAAGCTGGAAAAAACACTGACTGCAGAGGGTGAAAACGCCAAAGACGTTATTCTGGAAAATTATCTGAATACGATCAACTTAGGTTCCGGCTGCTACGGTGTCCAGACGGCAGCGCAGACGTATTTCGGAAAGGATGCAAAAGATCTGACGCTCTCTGAATGCGCCGTTCTTGCCGCAATTCCAAAGGCGCCGACGGCATATAATCCGAAAAACCACCCGGAGAAAAACCAGCAGCGCCGCGACAAGATCCTGAACAACATGAAAGAGCAGGGCTACATCACCGAAGAAGAATACACCATTGCCATGAACGACAATGTTTACGACCGCATCGCCATGCACACGCAGTCCCAGGCGGAGAGCGCGCCGTACTCCTACTTTATCGATGAAGTCATCACCAACCTGATCAACGATCTGATGGTACAGAAAGGCTACACCGAAGTGCAGGCAAAGAACGTTGTCTACAGCGGCGGCCTCAAAATCTATACCACACAGGATTCCTACATGCAGTCGATTCTCGATACGGAATTCCAGAATCCGGAGAACTTCCCGGCGAACACGCAGATCGGTCTCGACTGGGCGCTCACCGTAGAGCAGGCAGACGGCGAGGTACAGAACTACAGCAAAGAGATGCTGCAGCTCTACTTCCGCAACAGCGATCCGAATTTCGATCTGCTCTTTGACTCCCAGGAGGAGGCACAGAGCTATATCGACCAGTACAAAGCCGCTATCATGCAGGAGGGCGATACGATTGTTGCCGAGCGCAGCAGCTTCACCCCGCAGCCGCAGGCGTGCATGACCGTTATGGACCAGCGCACCGGTTACGTGAAAGCCATCGTCGGCGGACGCGGCGAAAAAACAGCAAGTCTTACCTTCAACCGCGCAACCGATAATTATTCCCAGCCGGGTTCCACGTTTAAGATTCTTTCCGCGTACGGACCGGCGCTCGACCTTGGAAAGATTACACTCGCTACGGTAATTAAGGATGAGCCGTTCAACTACAGTGACGGCACACCGCTGCAGAACTCGGATCTTACCTACCATGGCGATGTTACCGTCCGCCAGGCGATCATCAATTCCATCAATATCCCGGCCGTCAAGGTACTGACCGAGCTTACGCCGAAGGTCGGCTTTGATTATCTGAAGAAGCTTGGTTTTTCCAAACTCTCCGAGGAATACGATGTGATCCAGCCGCTGGCTCTCGGCGGTATCACCTACGGTGTCAGTGATCTCGAACTGACGGCAGCCTACGCGGCAATCGCAGACGGCGGCCAGTACCGCAAGCCGGTGTTCTACACAAAGGTTACCGACAGCAAGGGAAATGTTTTAATTGACAACACAGAAAACAAGGCAACGCAGGTCTTCAAGGCAAGCACTGCCTCCCTCCTCACCAATGTCATGGAGGATGTTCTGGAAAAAGGTACCGGTGTTGCCGCCCGCCTCGACAATATGCACGCAGCCGGAAAAACCGGTACGACGAATGAGGCCAAGGATCTCGTCTTTGCAGGCTTTACACCATATTATACCGCTGCCATCTGGGCAACGTATGATACACACGCGGAGTTTCCGGAGAGCGACCGTGAATTCCACAAACGTCTCTGGGCAAAGGTCATGAATGAAATCCACGAAGGCCTTGCCGATATGGATTTCGAGACTTCCGCAACAGTACAGGAGGCAACGATCTGTACGAAGACTGGCCTGCTCGCCCGCTCAAGCTGCCCGTCCATCACCGAATACTTTGCGGTATCCGATCTGCCGACCGAGCGTTGCAAGGGCCACTACACCGCGCCGGCCTCAACACCGACGCCGACCAGAACCCCTTCCGCAGCATCAACTCCGCAGACAACCCCGACACCGACGGAGGCACCGCAGGAAACTCCGGCTCCGACCGAAACACCTGCCGATCCGCCTTCTAATACACCGGAGACTCCTGACACACCGGAGACTCCTGACACACCGGAGACCCCTGATGCACCGTCAGAACCGGATACCCCGGCGGAGATATCGGAAGTACAGCTGCAGTCCGAAGAGAGCGGCTCTTCCGAATAACTTTTTCAGTCAAGTCTATGCACAAAAAACCGGCCCTCTGGCATATGCCAGCAGGACCGGTTTTTCTATACTTCTTTTTCCATCTGAATCAATTAGTCAATCAGCATTTTTGCTGCGCCGTAGATACCAGCATCGTTTCCAAGGGAAGCGAGTACGATCGGGGTATCTTTGCATGCGATGAATGCTGCTTCACGGTAGTATTTAGCTACGCCGTCGATCAGGATCTGGCCTGCTTTGGATACACCGCCGCCGACTACGATAACTTCCGGGTCAACAACGCATGCGAATACTGCAAGTGCTCTTCCGAGGTACTCGGAGAACTCCTGAACGATTGCTTCTGCTGCTGCATCGCCTTCTTTTAATGCATCAAAGACAGCTTTTGCACTGATGGACTCTCCTCTTTCTCTTAAAGAAGACGGAGTATCATGGGATGCCAGATATTTCTTTGCCAGACGAACGATACCGGTTGCAGATGTCATCTGCTCGAGGCATCCGTGGTTTCCGCAGTTGCAGACCGCTTCTTCTTCCGGCTCAACACATGCATGACCAACCTCGCCGCCTGCGCCGTGAGCACCTGCTACGATCTTGCCGTCCACGATGATTCCGCCGCCGACACCGGTTCCAAGGGTAACCATAACCAGGTTCTTGCTTCCCTTTCCGCCGCCTGCCCACATCTCACCGAGAGCTGCTGCGTTTGCGTCGTTTGCTGCTTTTACTGCCATTCCGCCGAGTTCGTCGGAAAGCTCTTTTACGATATTTTTATATCCCCAGTTCAGGTTGACTGCGATGGAAAGCTCACCTTTGTCATTAACCGGGCCAGGTACGTCAATGCCGACACCGGCAACATCATCTGCCGCGATACCCTTCTCAGCCATTTTTGCTTTTACGCTTTTTGCGATATCCGGCAGAATTTCGCTTCCGCCGTTTTCGGTGCGGGTCGGGATTTCCCATTTTTCCAACAGAGTTCCGTCTGTCTGGAACAGTCCGCATTTCACTGAAGTACCCCCAACATCGATTCCAAATACATAGTTTGCCATTTTCTTACTTCTCCTCTCTTTTTTTCACTAAGTTAGCCTGTACACGGCGGTACAGCTCCTGTGCGGCATTGTAGCCCATCTTCTTCTGTCTGTGGTTGACAGCAGCGGTTTCTACGATGATCGCCAGGTTACGGCCCGGACGGATCGGAAGGGAATGGCAGACAACCTTGTTTCCAAGGAACTCAATATACTCTTCTTCCAGGCCCAGACGGTCGTATTCTTTCTCTTTGTCCCACTCCTCGAGCTTGATGACAAGATCGATGGACTGGGTATCTTTTACGCTCTCGACACCAAACAGTGTCTTGACGTCGATGATACCGATACCGCGCAGCTCGATAAAGTGACGCGTGATATCCGGTGCCGTTCCGACCAGCGTAATGTCGCTGACACGGCTGATTTCAACCACATCATCACTGACGAGACGATGGCCTCGTTTGATCAGCTCCAGTGCAGCCTCGCTCTTTCCGATTCCGCTCTCGCCCATGATCAGAACGCCCTCGCCGAATACATCGACCAGCACGCCGTGGATGGAGATCATCGGGGCAAGCTGGACATTCAGCCAGCGGATGATTTCAGCCATGAAAACGGAAGTCGATTTGTCTACCGCAAAGGCCGGTACCTGATAACGATTGCACAGCTCCAGAATTTCCGGTCCCGGAATCATCTTCGTGGTGAAAATGACACATGGGATCTTGCGGCTTACAAACTCTTCAAACGCGCGAACGCGCTCGCTCTCTTCAAGATGCTGCAGATACGTGAACTCTACATAACCGATGATCTGCACACGCTCATTGGCAAAATGCTCATAGTAACCGGTCAGCTGCAGTGCAGGACGGTTGATATCCGGTGTGGCAATGACAAGATCTGTCATATCAACCTCTGGTGTCAGGTTGCGGAGATCCATTTCCTCCACCATTTTGGTCATTTCAATTTCTTTCATTTTCCTGTCCTCCGACTTCATTCGACGTCTTTTTAAATCCGTCTCTTCTATGATTTTAGCACAATAAAGCATCACGGGCAACCTAGAAATTTAACTATTTTGACGAATCCTCATTTTCCTCCTGTGCAGGTGCGTGAAAGAATGTGTAAACCTGCTCCGCCGCCTTTTTATTCATGCCCGGAAGTCCGGAAAGTTCTTCCACGGTTGCCGCCTTGATATCATCAATTCCCTGAAAGTGGCGCATCAGTTCTTTCCTTCTTGTCGGCCCGATGCCCGGGATGTCGTCGAGAATCGAGTGGACCTGGCCCTTGCTCCGCAGCAGGCGGTGGTATTCGATTGCAAAGCGGTGCGCCTCGTCCTGCACGCGTGTGATCAGTTTGAAGCCCTCGCTGTTCCGGTCGATCGGGATTTCCACGTTTCGGAAATACAGACCCCTCGTGCGGTGCTTGTCGTCCTTTACCATACCGCAGACCGGAATCGCAAGATCCATTTCTTCAAGCACCTCAAGCGCAATGTTAACCTGGCCGCGTCCGCCGTCCATCATGATCAGGTCCGGCAGCCGCTCGAAACCGCTGTCCTCCTGGATGCCGCGCAGAAAACGGCGGCTTAAGACCTCTTTCATACTGGCGTAATCGTTCGGTCCCTCGACGGATTTGATCTTGAATTTTCGGTAATCGGCGCGCTTTGGCTTTCCTTTCTCGTAGACGATCATCGAGCCGACCGACTGGAAACCGCTGATATTGGAGATATCGTACGCCTCGATGCGGTCGATCGACGGCAGGTTCAGCCATCTGGCGATCTCTTTTACGGCACCGACCGTCCGACCCTCTTCCCGCTTGATCCGCTCGCGGTCCTGGTCGAGAACGATCTGTGCGTTCCGCTCTGCCAGTTCCACCATTTTTTCCTTGCTGCCCTTTTTCGGCACGCGGATGCGGACCTTCTGGCCCCGTTTGCTGCTTAAATACTCTTCCATCAGCTCCTGCTCGGCAATCTCCTCGGAAATCATGATTTCCCGCGGGATGAACGGCGTGCCGGAATAGAACTGTTTCATAAACGTGAGCAGCACCTCGCTTTTCTGCTCCTCCTCGCCGATCCGCAGATAATAATGCTCCCGCCCGATCAGCTTTCCGTTCCGGATAAAGAAGACCTGCGCCACCGCATCCTCTTTGTCCATCGCAAGCGCAATGACATCCTTGTCCTCGCCGTCACTGTTCGTAATCTTCTGCCGCTCGCCGATCCTGCGCACGCTGTCGATCAGATCACGGTACTCCGCCGCCTGCTCGAACCGCATCTCCTCAGCCGCCTCCGTCATTTTTACAGTCAGCTCTTTGATCATGTCATTGTAATTTCCATTCAGAAAACTGATCGCCTTTTTGATCTGCTCGCCGTACTCTTCTTTGGAAATGTATCCCTGGCACGGCGCCTTACACTGGTGGATGTGATAGTAAAGACACGGGCGGTCCTTGCCGATCTCCTTTGGCAGGCTCTTATTGCAGGAACGGATATCGTACAGCTTCCGCAACAGTTCGATCGTATCTTTCACAGCTCCGGCGCTCGTGTACGGGCCGAAATATTTCGCCTTGTCCTTCTTCATCTGATGGGAAAACAGAATGCGTGGAAAATCCTCGTTCACGGTCACCTTAATGTACGGGTACGCCTTGTCATCTTTCAGCATCGTATTGTATTTCGGACGGTGCTCTTTGATAAGGTTGCACTCCAGCACGAGCGCCTCCAGTTCGGAATCCGTCACAATATACTCAAAACGGGCGATATGCGTGACCATCCGCTCAATCTTCGGCCCTTTGTTGCGGCTCGTCTGGAAATACTGGCGGACACGGTTTTTCAGCGAAATCGCCTTTCCTACGTAGATAATTGTATCGTCCGCGTCGTGCATCAGATAGACGCCGGGTTTCCCCGGCAGTTTTTTCAGTTCTTCCTGGATATCAAACGCCATATGACCCTCCTCTTTTTGGGACTGTAATGTTGAAAATGCCCAGCGTGCAGAGATCGTTTTCTCTGCTCCCGCCGGGCCTTTTTGCTTTCTTTTTATATTTCTGGATTTTCAACCGCTTCTTCCGCGTTTCCATTCCGTTTTGCAATCACCTGATGAAAAATCTCCATAAATTCTTTTCCGGTGATCGTCTCTTTCTGGATCAGGTAAGCTGCGATTTCATCCATCGCATCGCGGTTAGCTGCCAGAAGTTCTTTTGCCTGCTCATACGACTCTTTCAAGATCTTCATGACCTCGTGGTCGATTTCGGTTGCTGTGGCATCGCCGCAGTTTAAGACCATTCTTCCGTCGAGGTACTGATTCTGCTGGGTCGCAAGACCGATCAGACCGAATTTCTCCGACATACCGTACTGCGTGATCATCGCGCGGACAATCTTCGTCGCTTTCTCGATATCATTCGAAGCTCCCGTTGTCACGTTGCCGAATACGATCTCCTCTGCCGCTCTTCCGCCGAGGCACTCGACGATCATCGCCTCGAGTTCGCTCTTCGTGTTGAGGTATTTCTCCTCCTCCGGCACCTGCATGACGTAGCCGAGCGCACCCATCGTACGCGGCACAATCGTGATTTTCTGTACCGGCTCGGAATCCTTCTGCAGTGCAGTAACAAGTGCGTGGCCTACCTCGTGGTAGGAAACGATCTTTCGCTCTTCCTGGCTTAAGATGCGGTCCTTCTTCTCTTTTCCGACGAGGACAACCTCGACTGCCTCGAGAAGATCCTTCTGGGAAACGGCTTTTCTTCCGTTCTTGACCGCAAGAATCGCTGCCTCGTTGATCATATTTGCAAGATCAGAACCAACGGCTCCCGATGTCGCAAGTGCGATGCCGTCGAGATCAACCGTCTCATCGAGCGATACGTTCTTGGCGTGTACTTTCAGGATTTCCACACGGCCTTTCAGGTCCGGTCTTTCTACGATAATCCGGCGGTCAAAACGGCCTGGACGCAGCAGCGCCGGGTCAAGAACCTCCGGGCGGTTTGTGGCCGCAAGGATTAGAATACCCTTGGAGCTGTCGAATCCGTCCATCTCGGCGAGGAGCTGGTTTAACGTCTGCTCCCGCTCGTCGTTGCTGTTGTAGCTGTTGTCACGGCTCTTTCCGATCGCATCGATCTCATCGATAAAGATGATGCACGGTGCGTTTTTCTTTGCTTCCTCAAACAGGTCACGCACACGCGATGCACCGACACCGACGAACATCTCGACAAATTCCGAAGCGGACATCGAGAAAAACGGTACGTGCGCCTCACCGGCTACGGCTTTGGCAAGCAGTGTTTTTCCGGTTCCAGGAGGGCCTACAAGAAGCGCTCCTTTCGGAAGTTTTGCACCGATTGTCGTGTATTTTCCAGGGTTATGCAGAAAATCCACAACCTCCTGGAGCGATTCTTTTGCCTCGTCCTGTCCCGCAACATCGCGGAATGTCACGCCGGTTTCTTTCTGTACGTAGGCCTTTGCTCTGCTCTTTCCTACGCCCATGACTCCGCCGCCTTTGTTCATGCTGCGCATCACCCATACCATGACAGCGACAAGCATTACAACCGGCAGAATGACGGTCAGCAATGTGTAAATGATCGTTCCGGTAGAATCCGGCGGATCTTTGTGGTACGTAATGCCTTTCTCCTGTAACAGATCGACCAGCTCCTGCTCATCTCCCATCATCGTTACCTGATAGGTGATTCCCTCCGATTTCTGGTCTTTCGGCGTTACGGTCAGTGTTCCCGATTTCAAGACAACTTCCTGCACTCCATCGTTGTTTACCATGTCCAGGAATTTGCTATAGTCAAGATCCTCGGAAGTAATTCCCCCAAGGGCATTGTTCAGAAGTCCCATCACCATCAGGCTGACGAGGAGGCAGATCAGGATAATGAGTATCGTCTGTCTGTTTTTCGGTCCTCCCCCGGAGCCTTTTTCTGGTTCCCGGTTCTGATTTTTTCTATCGTCCATGCTTTTCCTCCTTGTATGTCAAACCGCCCCTCTTTTTTACGGACACTTTAACTCTTACATTATATCGGATTCCCTCTTAATTAGCAAGCCGGACTTTGTGAAAAAAGACTGAATTTATCTATACAAAAACGGCCCGCCGACACTCTTTCAAGTATCGGCGGACCGCCAGATAACACTCACATTACATTAGTCGTTATATCCGTTCGGATTCTTCTGCTGCCAGTTCCAGGAATCGGCACACATCTCCTCGATGCCGTACTCAGCCTCCCAGCCAAGCTCCTCTTTTGCTTTGTCGCATTTGGAGTAGCAGGTTGCGATATCACCGTCACGGCGCGGTTTGATTTCGTATTTCAGCGGATGGCCGCATGCTTTCTCGAATGCGTGGATCACATCGAGTACGCTGTAGCCTTTGCCGGTTCCGAGGTTGTAAATGGAAACGCCCTCGTTGTCAGCCAGTTTCTGGATGGCTTTTACATGGCCGCGTGCCAGGTCAACAACATGGATGTAATCGCGGACACCAGTTCCGTCCGGAGTATCATAGTCATCACCGAAAACACCGATGCACTCGAGTTTTCCGATGGCAACCTGTGCGACATACGGAAGCAGGTTGTTCGGGATGCCCTTCGGATCCTCTCCGATAAGGCCGCTCTTATGCGCTCCGATCGGGTTGAAGTAGCGAAGCAGGATAACATTCCATTCCGGATCTGCGGTGTGGATGTCGGTCAGAACCTGCTCGAGCATGCTTTTTGTCCAGCCGTATGGGTTGGTCGGGGTTCCCTTCGGGCACTCCTCGGTGATCGGAATCTGTGCCGGATTGCCGTATACGGTTGCAGAAGAACTGAAGATGATGTTCTTTACGCCATGGTTTCTCATCTCATCGCAGAGAATCAGGGTTCCGGTCATGTTGTTGTGATAATATTCAATCGGTTTATGTACGGACTCGCCGACTGCTTTTAAGCCTGCGAAATGGATGACAGCGTCAATTTTCTCGTTGTCGAAAATTTTCTTTACGCCTTCGCGGTCCAGCATATCGGTTTTGTAGAAGGTTACTTTCTTTCCGGTAATCTGTTCTACACGCTCGATGGCTTTCTCGCTTGCATTGTAAAGGTTGTCCATGACAACAACGTCATAGCCTGCGTTCAGCAGTTCCACACAGGTGTGGCTTCCAATATAGCCTGCACCGCCAGTAACTAAGATTTTCATTTTGGTATCCTCCATGTTTTCCTTCGCTGCTGCTTTTTTGCCGCAGCGGGTTAATTGAAGCATTTAGTTTATTCTACAACGTTTCCATGAATTTTGCAAATGCACTTCTGCCTTCCTCGGTGCACTTGTAAACGCCGGCATCCTCGAGTACGCCGACAAAGACTTTTCCGACTTCCTCTTTCAGGATATCCATCACATTTTCGCTGTTCAGCTCCGGATGGCGCGGCAGGAATTCGTCTACCCAGTCGGCATGTTTCTCCAGCTCTGCGACAGCGCGGACATCTTTTCCCTCTACGAGGCATTTGGAAAGCTCTTCCAGCTCATCTTTTAAGCGCGCCGGCAGAATCGCAAGTCCCATAACCTCAATAAGGCCGATGTTCTCTTTTTTGATGTGATGATACTGTGCATGCGGATGGTAAACACCGAGCGGGCATTCGTCCGTCGTGATGTTGTTGCGCAGTGCCAGATCGAGTTCGAACGTATCGCCCACTTTTCTTGCGATCGGCGTGATCGTGTTGTGCGGCTCTCCGTCAGTCTCGGCGAATACAAACGCATCCTCATCCGTGTAACCTCTCCAGCAGTTCAGGATATGCTCTGCCAGATCGATCAGCCGTTTCTCATCTTTGTGGCGGATCCGGATGACGGACAGCGGCCATTTGACGATGCCGGTTTCCACATCCTCGTATCCTTTGATGGTAAAATGGCGCTCGATCGGCGCTTTCGCCATTGCGAAGGTATAGTGGCCGCCCTGATAATGATCGTGGCTTAAAATGGAGCCTCCCACGATCGGCAGATCCGCATTGGAACCGATGAAGTAGTGCGGAAACAGCTTGATAAAGTCAAACAGCTTCACAAAGGTCGCGCGCTCGATCTTCATCGGGTTATGCTGGAAATTGAACACGATGCAGTGCTCATTGTAATACACATATGGCGAGTACTGGAATCCCCACTCCGTCTGATTGATCGTCAGCGGAATGATGCGGTGGTTCTGGCGCGCCGGGTGGTTGACGCGTCCCGCATAGCCCACATTCTCCTTGCAGAGCAGGCATTTCGGATAACCGCTCTGTTTTGCCAGTTTTGCAGCCGCGATCGCCTTCGGGTCCTTCTCCGGTTTGGAGAGGTTGATCGAGATATCAATATCGCCGTAGGCACTCGGTACGCTCCAGCGGATATCCTTTGCGATGCGGTATCTGCGGATGTAGTTGGAATCCTGGCTCAGTTTGTAGAAGTAATCGGTTGCCTCCTGCGGGCTCTTCGCATAGAGTTCCTCAAACTTCTTTACCACCTCTCCCGGGCGCGGCATCAGGCAGTCCATCAGTTTCGTATCGAACAGATCGCGGTAAACGACGCTGTTGTGTTCGAGAAGACCGCGCTTAGCTGCATCATCAAGCAGTTCATTTAAAGTCTCTTCCAGATCCGGGGTCTCCGGAATCTGCTCCGGCTCTTCGTAATCGGAAATCTGCATGACTTCCAGAATCCGGTTTGTCGCATAGATTTTATCCAGTCCCGAAACAAGACCGGCATTTTCTCCATATTTTACCAGTTTTGCAATACTCTCGTTAATCACTGTAGCTTCCTCCCTGCTGCCGATCCAGCTTTTTTATTTCTTATTTTAATACGCCTGCGCCGTCTCCGATGTCTACGACATAGAAGTCTGCGGCATAGCCGATTTTTTCTTTGTAAGCTGCGCCTACTTTTGCGATGAAGTTGTCAATATCTTCTGTTTTTACGATGCTGACGGTGCATCCGCCGAAGCCTGCGCCTGTCATACGGGATCCGATGACACCCGGGCAGTTCCATGCTTCTTCCACAAGAGTATCCAGCTCGATGCCGGTTACCTCATAGTCATCACGCAGGGAAACGTGGGATGCGTTCATCAGCTCGCCGAATTTTGCGATGTCGTTTGCCTTTAAAGCTGCAACGGCCTGAACGGTTCTCTGGTTCTCGTAAACAGCATGTTTTGCACGTTTCTGGCGGACCGGATCTTTGATGGCATCTTTCACTGCCTCAAACTCTTCCTCGGTCAGCTCGCCAAGGCTCTTGATGTCTTTGACTTTCTGAATCTCAGCCAGAGCAGTCTCGCACTCGCTGCGGCGCTCGTTGTATTTGGAGTCGCCAAGGCCGCGTTTCTTGTTGCTGCAGGAGATGACAATTCTTGCGCCTTCCAGTTTAACCGGTGCGTACTCATATTTCAGATCGCTGGTGTCAAGAAAGATCGCACAGTCCTTTTTGCCCATGGCGATGGCGAACTGATCCATGATACCGCAGTTGACGCCGTTGTAATTGTTCTCGGAAAACTGGCCGTACAGAGCGATGTCGATCATGGAGATGGTGTCGTAGTCGAACATGTCACGCAGCATTACGCCGGTTACGGTCTCAACGGATGCGGAAGAGGAAAGGCCGGAGCCGTTCGGAATGTTTCCGTAGAGCACGATATCGAAGCCCTGCTCTACCGGGAAGCCCTTCTGGCAAAATGCCCACATCATTCCCTTCGGATATGCGGTCCAGTTGCCTTCTTTTCCCATCAGGAATTCATCGAGAGAAGATTCTACCACGCCGAGTTTTTCAAAGTTCATAGAGTAAAAACGAAGCTTTCTGTCGTCACGTTTTCTTGCTGCCATGTAGGTTCCGATGGTCAGTGCGCATGGAAATACGTGGCCTCCGTTGTAATCGGTGTGCTCACCGATCAGGTTCACACGTCCAGGTGCGAAGTAGGTGCGGATGTCGCCCTCTCCCCCGAACAGTTTTGCAAAACAATCCAGTACCTGCTGTTTCATTTTGTTGTCTCCTTTTCTTTTTGGTGTGTTGTTTTCATGGTTTCGTTTTGTGTGTTGTGTGTGTTTGTGTGTTTGTGTGTTTTTTCTTATCTTCTTAAGTATCATTATAGTGAGCCGTACGCCCATCTGCAACAACAATATTGGGGCAAGCGATAATTATATTGAGGTGATCTTCGATTTTTTCTTGTTTTTTTTCCCTTTTTGCCGCATACTTTACTTATCGTATGATTTTTAATGGATTTTATGGATTGGAGGTACGTTTCATGCAGATCCGCATGGATAAAGAAAACCGTGAGCTGAAGGCCCACGGCAGCTATGAATTTCCTGTCAACATCAGTTACGAACAGCTCTCCCGCTACGAGCGCGGCTCCTTTTCCTGGCACTGGCACCCGGAAATTGAGCTGACGTTTGTCCTCTCGGGGCAGATCGGATATCAGGTCAACGGCAAATCGTATGTCTTAAAAGAAGGGGACGGCATTTTCTGCAACACGAATGCGCTTCACAGCGGCCACATGATCGACGGGATGGACTGCGTCTATATTTCAACCACGTTCGCCCCGCGCTTTCTCTATGGTTTTTCAAACAGTGTGATCCAGACGCGCTACGTCGAACCGGTGCTGACGGATATGCAGCTCGCCTCCATCGTCTTTTCGCCGGAGATCGACTGGCAGAACCAGGTACTTGCCTGTATGCACCGCATCTACGACCTCTCGCTTTCACAGCCGTCCGCGTTTGAGATGGAAATCCAGGAGCTTCTGCTGTCGATCTGGATTGAGATTTACCGCCACGCATCGTTTTCCGGTGAATCCCAGAACACGGCGGCAGCGCGTGATGTTGAGCGGCTCCGCATTCTGCTCGACTACATCCACCGCCATTATATGGAGCATCTGACGCTCGAGGATCTCGCCGCACAGATCCACATCTGCCGCAGTGAATGCTGCCGTTTTTTCAAGAAATGCATGAACGAATCCCTGTTTGACTATCTTCTCGATTACCGTATTGAAAAAAGCCTGCCGCTCCTTCTCGAGCGCCAGGCCAGTATCACTTCCGTAGCGGAACAGACCGGATTTTCCAGTCCTGCCTATTTTTCTAAAATTTTCCGGCATCAGATGGGCTGCTCGCCGAGCGAATACCGGAACCGCGCGGATCACACGTAACGTTCAGCGCTGTACCGAGATTTCATTTCCTGCTGCCCGGCTTTTGATCCGCTCTCACAATCCACCCTCTCCCAAAACGAATGGATTACCTCCGGGAGGCTGCTGCGCTGCACAATCCGGCAGTCCTCCCACTCTCTTGGGAACAGCTCGCGGTACTCCCGGTTTCGGAACCGCTCGTCGAGCAACAGAATCACACCCGTGTCCTCCGTCGTACGGATCACGCGCCCTGCCGCCTGCAATACTTTATTCATGCCGGGATAGCGGTACGCGTAGTCGAAACCGTTCTCTCCGCTGCGGTCGAAATATTGCTTTAAAAGTTCTCTCTCCGGCCCCACCTGCGGGATTCCAGCTCCCACAACGGCCGCGCCGATCAGCTTTTCCCCGTCCAGATCAATTCCCTCCGAGAAAATGCCTCCCATGATACAGAATCCCACCAGCGTTTTCTCGTTGTCTTTCGCAAACGCTTCCAGAAACTCTTCTCTCTCCTGCTCCCGCATCGCCGACTCCTGGATCAGGCAGGTCACGTTTTCATCTGCATACAGTTCCTCATAGACCGCATAGACATCCTGCATCAGGCGGTATGACGGGAAGAACGCCATATAGTTGCCCTTCCGGCTCTGGATCATCTCGTTCAGATAAGCGGCGATCTTCTCAAACTCTGCGCGGTTTCTCCGCTGATACTTCGTGCTGACCTCGCTTCCGATCGCCAGACACCGCTTCGTGGGATCAAACGGGGACTCCACGTAAATCGCGTAATCGTCCGTATTCGTGCTGAACATCTTCTTATAATACTGCACCGGCAGCAGCGTCGCGGAAAAGAAGACGGCCGACCGCCCCTGGTTGATACACTGCTGCAGATTCTCCGCCGGGTTGACGCAGAACAGGCGCAGTGCAAAATCGCCGTTATCGAGATAACTCGTGTAGATCAGATAATTTTCATCCACTAAATTGTAAATCTCGGAAAAATTTCGCAAGTTAAAGTAAAATTCCAGAACCTGCTTCCGGATTTCGCTTGTCTTATGCGCTTCCAGCCAGCCCGCCAGTTCTTCCAGCAGCTGATTGACCATCATAAGAAACGTCGATACGCTTTCCAGCTCCGTGCAGGAATCGCACTCTCTTTTGTAGACGAGCATCTGGTGATTGCAGCGATTCAGCGCCTTCTCGAGCTTTTTGCCCGGTGCATACGGGCGGAGGAGCTGGCGGACCTTTAAAATCTCCTCTTTGACGAGCGTGGCACTGAACATATCGCGGCCCCGCTCGACCAGGTTATGCGCCTCGTCGATCAGAAAGATGTAGTCACCCTTCGTTCCTTCTGCGAAAAAGCGTTTTAATTTCGAGGTCGGATCAAACGCATAGTTGTAATCGCAGATCACGCCGTCCACCCACGAAGCCACATCAAACTGGAACTCGTGCGGGCAGACGTTCCATTTTTCCGCCTGGCGCAGGACTTCCTCTCTTGTGTAGGAATCACATTCCGTCAGCATCTCGTACACCGCCGCGTTGATCCGGTCAAAATGACCTTTCGCGCGCGGGCAGTGGATCGGATCGCATTCGGGCTCATCGAGGATGCACATTTTTTCTTTTGCGGTCAGCGTGATTGCTTTGAACTGCAGTCCCTTCTCTTTTAGAATGGAGACCGCCTCCTCTGCCACGGTACGGGTGATGGTTTTCGCAGTCAGATAAAAAAGACGGTCGCCGCAGCCCTCTCCGATCGCGCGGATGGCCGGAAAGACCGTGGACATTGTTTTTCCGATGCCGGTCGGCGCCTGGACGAAGAGTTCTTTTTTCCGCAGAATGGTACGGTAGACGCCGCTCACCAGTTCCCGCTGGCCTTTCCGGTACGGGAAGGGGAATTCGAGGTGCTGCATTGAGGCATCTCGCGCTTTCTGCCACTGGTACTGGAATTCCGCCCAGATAAACCAGGCGTCGAGTAGCTCATCGAACCACTGCTCCAGTTCCGGGAGCTTGTACGTCTGCAGAAAATGGCGGATGCGCCAGTTGGAGTTCTCCGGCTTTACCTCTTCTTTGGTGAGCGGGCGCAGAAGGCCTTCCTCCTCGGAGGAGAGCAGGGTGTACGTCATCAACACGCCCATCTCCTCTTTGCGGTTCTGAAGGCCGTAGATGTAAGCGTAGCACTTCGCCTGTGCCAGATGTACCGGAACCGGCTCTTCCATCGTTTCAAGGTCACGGTACGTTCCCTTGATCTCCTCGATCACGGTCGTGGTTCCGTCCTCGTACATGCCGTCTGCTCTTCCCTCGACGCGCAGGATGAAATGCTCATATTCTTTTTCGTGAACCAGCGGAACCTCCGCACGGTAATCGGCGCCCCGTTTTTTCTGAATCTGCTGATGCACCCGCGTTCCCGCCTGCATAGCATCGCGCTCGCCAAAACCTCCCGATGAGTTGTCCAGATCCCCGCTGCGCAGAATAAACTCCACCAGATTCCGCACGGAAATCCGGATCTCTTTCTTCTTCTCTTCCACTAGCCCGCTCCTTTTCTAACCAGACTATTCAGAGCCCCATCTCGATTCCGCTGCGCTGCATCTCGATGTGGCTTCTCGCCATATGAAATTCCAGAAAAGAACGCTCATTCATGCAAGCATGATTCGTGTCCTTTTCTGGAATTTCGCATAGCTCTGAATAGTTATCATTATACAGAAAAAAGGAGACTGCCGCAACAGTCTCCTTTTTTTCTCTCTGAAGCTATGTGTCTCGTGTGATTAGTTTTTCTTCAGAAAGTCCCCTGCGCAAATTCTGTCTCTACTCTCGCTGGCGGCGCAGGCTGAATTTTTTTCGTTTCCCTTAATAAAATTTATGCTACAGCAAATTTCTGCAGGGTTTTATTGAATGCCGGACTGTCACCATAGCAGTGTACGGTGAGATCACGGTTCAGATCCATGCTGAGGATGCCAAGAATGGATTTTGCATCAATAATAACGCGGTTGTAAAAAATGTCAATATCAAAATCACATTTGGAAGCTGCTTTTACAAACTCCTCTACTTCCTCAGTTCCATTGAGTCTTACTACGCAGTGTGACATACGATTCACCTCTTTCTTAATCAATAGCTGTTTGTTTTCCTATCGTTGAGGTAGATTATGCACTTTTTCTCTTTAAATGTCAATATTGAATTTATTTCCTTGTTTTTGCCATATTATGCATGTTTTTTATGCAAGTTTTTCTCATTAACCCTTCATATTTGTCGCTTTTTGTCTCATTTGCGCAGTCGTGTGTAACCGGTTACACAAAATCCGTTTAAAATAAAATAGTTTTTGCCAAAAGAAACGTAAAAATCTTGTCAAAAAAACCCGCTTTTCCTTGTAAAATCAAGGAAAAACGAGTTTTTCATGCCATTACTTGCTTCTATATTTAATGATTAGATGTTGATCTTTGCAATATCGGTGTTATCCACTTCTGCAAATCTTCCTTCGTCCACCAGCTCGGCAAACTCCGGATGAATCGGCATTTTGCCGAGAACCGGCACGCCGATCTCGGCTGCGATCTCGTCGATGTGGCTTTCGCCGAAAATGGACAGCTTTTTGCCGCAGTCCGGACATACGAGGTAGCTGTAGTTCTCTACGATACCGAGCACCGGAACGCTCATCATCTGTGCCATCTTGTAGGCTTTCATGACGATCATGCGCACCAGATCCTGCGGGGAAGATACGATCACTACGCCGTCTACCGGAAGAGACTGGAAAACGGTCAGCGGAACATCACCGGTTCCTGGCGGCATATCGACGAAGAGATAGTCCAGGTCGCCCCAGATGACGTCGGTCCAGAACTGTTTTACGGTTCCTGCGATGACAGGTCCTCTCCAGATGACCGGCTCTTCCTCGCCCGGAAGCAGGAGGTTGATGGACATTACCTTTACGCCGTTTGCTGCAACTGCCGGGTAAACGCCCTTGTCATCTACGTTTGCAGGTCCTTTCAGGCCATACATTTTCGGGATGGACGGTCCTGTGATATCGGCATCGAGGATACCAACCTTGTAGCCCTCTTTTGCTTTCTGGTTTGCCAGAGATGCGGTTACCATGGATTTACCAACACCGCCCTTGCCGCTGACAACGCCAATGACATGTTTGATCGAAGAATCGGCATTCAGATCAATATGAAAATCCGGTTTGCCCTGTCCTGCTTTGCTTGGACATCCTTCGCAGCTTTCTTTGGAACAGCTCGAATTGCTGCATTCTTTTGCCATGTTTCTTTCCTCTTTTCTTGTTTTTCTTGCTTATTTGACAAAGCGGTCGATCGCCTTATTCAGCTCCTGAATCGCTTTTGTGTCCCCATGCTCGACTGCATCGACGATGCAATGTTCAATGTGATCCTCCAGGATAATTTTTCCTGTATTGTTAATGGCCGCCTTCACGGCAGACAGCTGGATCAGAACCTCAGTGCAGTCCCGGCCTTCCTCTACCATCCGCTTGATCGACTCCATGTGTCCGATCGCGCGGGAGAGGCGGTTTAAGACTGCTTTTGTATTTGTATGATGGTGCCCGTGGGCGTGATCGTGGGAATGCTCGATCACGGTGCCGTCTTCCAGCACATGCACATGCGTGTGTTTTTCTTCACTCATCGTTTTTTTCTCCGCTTTTCTGGTATTTTCTGCGCGATTCAGATTTCTGTAAACGTAAACCGCTGGCGGATGCCGGAGGTCTCAATGTCAAAGACCAGAGATCCGTCCGCTTCCACCGTTTTTTCATATTTTAAGTTTTTGTCCGGAAATTTCTGACGGATATACGCCTCCGGGTCATCCGTCTCGATCTCGTCGAAAAAGACGTCCCGCATCTGATTATTGGCACACTCATTAAAAATCTCCCAGACGGTCTCGTACTCTTTTTTCATCCTGTCACTCTCCGTTTCGTAAGACTTCTCCGCACTGGCTCCACTCGCCAAGCAGCCGCTCCACAGACCATGCGGCGTTCGCGGGACTCGTCGACGGAAGGCGAACCGCTTCCCGTCCCAGCTGCTTCTCCTGGTACTTCCGGTAATACTTCCACGCGGTCGCCCCGTTGCAGTAAATCTGCCGGATATCGGCGCATTCCAGAATGTCCTGCAGCGGATTCGGCACAACATCGCGGATGCTCGCATCGCTCGAGCCTGTGATGACGCAGGACGCGATCACATCCCAGACAGCGATATGATTCCGGAGCAGAAACGCCTTCTTCTCTTCCACGGTCTGCGGCACCTCTTCCCCGCACACGGCTGCCGTCACTTTCCAGAAACGGTTCTGCGGATGGCCGTAAAAAAATCCGGTCTCCCTGGATTTTACGGACGGAAAACTGCCGAGAATCAGAATCCGGGAATCGGCGCGGTAAACCGGCGGAATCGGATGCACCACCGGGTGCTCATTTTTGTTCTCGTCAGGTCGGCTCATCTTCATCAAACTCCACTACCGTATAGAATCCTCTCGGTGTCTCTTTTACTTCTTTTACGATTCCCTTCCGGGACTGCAGCCTCTCATACGCTTGATAATTCCTGCTCATGGCCACTGCCGGGGTAATCGTATAATAATAGGAGGTAGGCAGTGCGCTTTCTGTCACGTTGACTTCCTGGCCTTCCTCGAGAAGTCCCTGTCGCTCCATTTTAAATTCCATCTGCCGCATATTCCTCATCCTCCTTTTTGCAGCGGGCAAAAGATACGCCCATGGGGTATTTTATCACACTTTTCCGAAAAAGAACAGGGGTTTTCGACAGAAAAAGGGAGGTACCGCCCTCTTCCTGCTTATTTTTTATTCTTCAGAAAGTGCTACTCTCTCTTTGATGATACATGTGCGAAAAAAAGAAAGAATCCGGCCGCCCAGAGACCGGATTCTTTCTTCTTATATAAATAATATAAAACGCATTTCTTTTTAGTGATGGAACAGACGGATTCCTGTAAATGCCATCGCCATGTTGTACTTGTTGCAGCACTCGATGACAGCGTCATCACGAACCGATCCGCCCGGCTCTGCGATGTACTGGACGCCGCTCTTGTGTGCGCGCTCGATGTTGTCGCTGAACGGGAAGAAGGCATCGGAACCTAAGGTTACGCCCTTCATCTGGTCGAGCCATGCACGTTTCTCTTCTCTTGTGAAGACTTCCGGTTTTACTTTGAAGATCTTCTCCCATGCGCCGTCTGCGAGAACATCCATGTACTCCTCGCCGATGTAAACATCGATCGCATTGTCACGGTCTGCGCGGCGGATGCCGTCTACAAACTGCAGATCCAGCACCTTCGGGCACTGACGCAGGAACCAGTTGTCGGCTTTCTGTCCGGCAAGACGGGTGCAGTGCACACGGGACTGCTGGCCTGCGCCGACACCGATGGCCTGACCGTCTTTGACGAAGCATACGGAGTTGGACTGGGTATATTTTAAGGTAATCAGTGCAATCTTCAGATCGCGTTTTGCTGCTTCCGGAATCTCTTTGTTCTCGGTTACCACGTTGGAGAGCAGCTCATCGTCGATCGGCAGCTCCTGGCGGCCCTGCTCAAAGGTAATGCCGAAGACCTGTTTGTGCTCGAGCGGAGCCGGACGGTAATTCTCGTCGATTTTGATGACGCAGTAGTTACCTTTTTTCTTTGCTTTCAGGATTTCCAGTGCTTCATCGGTAAATCCCGGAGCGATGACACCGTCAGAAACCTCGCGTTTGATCAGGGATGCGGTGTCTTTGTCGCAGACATCAGAAAGTGCGATAAAGTCGCCGAAAGAAGACATACGGTCTGCGCCTCTGGCTCTTGCATAAGCGCATGCTAACGGAGAAAGCTCTCCCATATCGTCTACCCAGTAAATTTTACGCAGGGTCTCGTCCAGCGGAAGACCTACGGCTGCACCTGCCGGGGAAACGTGCTTGAAGGAAGTTGCTGCCGGAAGACCGGTGGCTGCTTTCAGCTCACGTACCAGCTGCCAGCCATTGAAGGCATCCAGAAAATTGATATAGCCCGGACGGCCGCTTAATACTTCGATCGGAAGATCCCTGTCATCATCCATGTAAATTCTGGAAGGTTTCTGGTTCGGGTTGCATCCGTATTTTAACGCTAATTCTTTCATGATTTTCTCCTTTCGCAAAACACTCGATTTCTTATTTATTTTTATTCACGATTCTTGTCTCATACTTGCCGGTTGCAATGTCGATATAGCGTGTGAAGAGGGACACCTTGTTGTCCTCGTTTAAGCTGCTCCAGAGCAGTTCGGTGAAAGCATCGATGTCATCCGGAATCTCGACCAGTTTTGGCTCACCCTCAAAGCTTGGCAGCGGATTGCCGTCGTGCATGTAGGTGTGGATGAAATGGCCTTCCCCTGCTACACAGTTATCATAGGAGAAGGTGTAGCGGTTGCACTGGGACGGATCGCCGTTATTGCTCTTTAAGATCGACATCTGGTAGCCGTACGTTCCGTTCTCTACGTGCATCACACCGGAAATACGAGGAGTGTAGTTCGGTGCATCCGGCTCAAACTCTCTGCTTCGAAGGGATACCTCAAACGTTTTTCCCTGCTCCAGTCCTTCGTATACGGTATCGGTCTGGTCTCCGTTTGTTACGATCGTATCATTTCCCAGAACGCGTACCGGTGCGTAGATGATCAGGCTCGGATCTTCCAGCTTCGACGGATCAAACGCCTGTGTGCGGATTCCCTCACCCTCCTCAACAAAGACACGGTTGCGGCTGTTCTGGCTTCTGCCCATAATAAAGTATCCGGCAACGGCTTTTGTGCCGTCTTTGGATCTGCCGATCACAATTCCTCTTCCTGGATATGCATTTCCTTTTAATTCCTGTTCCAGTGATACTTTTTTCATCTTCTGTTCTCCTTTTCAAGGTGGCTGGAATGGGATTTTCTGTTTTTGGATAAAAAAACAGACCCACTCCCCCAAGCATTCTTCTGCCCAGACGGTCGGCCTCTTCTCACGCTATACTCCCTGTGGTCATTTCCACTTCCGTCAGTCGTATAACTGCCTTTACCTTAACATGGAAAATCCCGCCTGTCAAGGGACACGGCGGGATTTTTTTAAATGAAATTTTCAGAATGCACGAAGACAGCTCCGGTAAACGCCCCGGTGGATTCTGCAAATGTGTGGGTGAACGTCAACTTAGAACCCCTCTCTGTGACGCTCTTTTCGCAGTTCATAGCGGCGTTTTCCGCCCTCCCACTCGGCCTCCTGCTCCGGGGATTCCAGAATCAGGCCCGGGACGGGAAGTGCGCGGCCGTTCTCGTCGATGGCCACCATCACCACGTAGGCACGGTTGATCATTTTCCGAATGCCGGTCGCAAGCTCTTCCACGTACGTGTCGACGCGCACCTCCATTGAGGTGCGTCCGACATACGTCACTCTTCCGACCAGTACGACGGTGTCGTTCAGAAAAGCAGGATGCTTGAAGTTCAGATTGTCGATGCACGCGGTGGTGATTTCGTGGCCGCAGTGGCGGCGTCCCACCAGACCGGCAAGCTCATCGATCCACGCGACCAGCTGGCCGCCGAACAGACGGCCATAGCCGTTGATATGGCGGTGCATCAGAAGATACGACTGCTCTGTCTCAGAATCTTTTACGCGTTTCTTTGCCATTTCTTCCATTTTACCAATACGCTCCTTTTCACATCCTGTTTTTTGTATCTTTATACGTTCGCAAGCGCCTGATCAAGGTCTGCAATGATATCGTTCACATCCTCAATGCCGACCGACAGACGGATCAGATCCGGCAGAACACCGGCTTCGATGAGCTGCTGATCGTTCAGCTGGCGGTGGGTATGGCTTGCCGGGTGCAGAACGCAGCTTCTTGCATCGGCAACGTGTGTTACAATTGCTACCATTTTCAGGCCGTTCGTGAAGCGCATCGCGCCGTCTCTTCCGCCCTTTGGTCCGAAGCAGAGAACGCCGCAGGTTCCGTTCGGCATGTATTTTTCTGCCAGCGCATGGTATTTGCTGTCTGCAAGGCCTGCGTACTCAACCCACGCTACCTTCGGATGATTTTTCAGGAACTCTGCCACTTTCTCGGCATTTCTGCAGTGGCGCTCCACGCGCAGGTGCAGGGTCTCCAGACCGACATTCGTCAGGAATGCATTCTGCGGGGACTGGCACGCTCCCATATCACGCATCAGCTGCGCGGTTGCTTTTGTGATATACGCTTTTTTACCGAATTTCTGCGTATAAATCACGCCGTGGTACGATTCGTCCGGTGTAGTAAGGCCCGGGAATTTGTCTGCATGCGCATCCCAGTCGAAGTTTCCGGAATCGACAATCGCTCCGCCGAGCGCCATTGCATGGCCGTCCATGTATTTTGTGGTGGAATGGGTGACAATATCTACACCGAACTCGAACGGACGGCAGTTGATCGGGGTTGCAAAGGTGTTGTCGCAGATCATCGGAACGCCGTGCTCATGTGCAAGTTTAACAAACTTGTCAATGTCAAGTACAACACCTGCCGGGTTGGAAATCGTCTCGGCAAAGACAGCTTTGGTGTTCGGCTGGAATGCTTTTTCCAGCTCCTCTGCCGGCGCATCCTGGTCCACGAGAGTAGTCTCGATGCCGAATCGTTTTAAGGTAACGGCGAGCAGGTTGGAGGTTCCTCCGTAAACCTTTGCCGCGCAGACAACGTGGTCGCCTGCCTCACAGATGTTGGTAACAGCAAGCATCGTTGCCGCCTGGCCGGAAGATGTGAGCATGGCTGCCACGCCGCCCTCCAGATCGCAGATTTTCTGTGCTACGACGTCGTTCGTCGGGTTCTGCAGACGGGAATAGAAATATCCCTCCTCCTCCAGATCGAACAGTTTTCCCATTTCCTCGCTGGTTGCATATTTGAATGTTGTGCTCTGGTAAATCGGAAGTACACGCGGCTCACCGTTTTTCGGCTGCCATCCTCCCTGTACACAGATTGTGTCCTGGCTGTATCCCATAATTTTTCTCCCTTCTGTAAGTGAAACCGGTCCACCGGGCCGATTTCTGCTGTGCTCAGCGCCATAATAATACCCCCACCCGGGATGCCCGGGCGAGGGTATCACTTTTTCCTATTATAACTCTGTTTGTTCTTTCCTGCAACTATATGCGCACAGATTTAGGAGAGATATTCATCCACATATTTCTGGATATTGGAAGCATTCACAATCTTCTGCGCCTGGCCGTCCTCCACAACGAGAAGAGTCGGTGCCTGCATGATGCCGTACTGTGCGGCAAGATCCGGGTGACGCTCTGCGTCGATCACCTCATACTGCTCCTCGGCGAGCATTTCTTTTGCCATTTTGCAGTTCGGGCAGGTGCTTGTCGTGAACAGGTACATGCCGTCTTCCTCGATTTTATCTGCTGCTGCAGCGGCTTTCGGCTCTTCTTTTCCAGCGGCCTGCTCTGCCAGTTTCTCTGCTGCACCGTACGATTTCATTTTCTGCTCCGGCGATTTGGAGTGGATGATATCATATACAGTTCTGTTCTTGTACTCCTGGCGTTTTCCGTCGTTCCAGTTCTTGACCGGACGGTAATATCCCGTGATACGGCTGTAAACCTCTGCCTCTTTTCCGCAGATCGGACATGTAAAGTGCTCGCCGGCGAGATAGCCGTCGTTCGCACAGACAGAATACGTCGGGGACAGCGTGTAGTACGGCAGTTTGTAGTTCTCTGCAATCTTCCGCACAAGGGAAGCTGCTGCTTTCCAGTCCGGCAGTTTTTCGCCAAGGAACGCATGGAAGACAGTTCCCGAGGTGTACAGCGTCTGCAGATCATCCTGAATATCAAGCGCAGAGAAAATATCCTCGGTATAGTCCACCGGCAGATGGGAGCTGTTGGTGTAGTACGGGGTATCTCCCTCATGGCCTGCGGTCTTGATATCCGGCCATTTTGCACGGTCGTGTTTTGCCAGACGGTATGCGGTCGACTCCGCCGGAGTTGCCTCAAGGTTGTACAGATCGCCGTACTCCTCCTGGTAATCAGAAAGACGCTCTCTCATATGGTTCAGAACTTCTTTCGTAAACTGCTGTGTCTTCGGATCCTCCAGACCCTTTCCGAGCCATGCGGCATTTAAGCCGGCCTCGTTCATACCGATCAGACCGATGGTTGAGAAGTGGTTCTCAAACGTTCCAAGGTACCGTTTCGTATATGGATACAGTCCCTCGTCCAGGAGGCGGGTAATGACCTCACGTTTCGTCTTTAACGAACGTGCGGCAATATCCATCATATGATCGAGACGGCGGTAGAACTCTTTCTCATCTTTGGACTGATATGCGATACGCGGCATATTGATGGTGACAACGCCGACCGATCCGGTGCTCTCGCCGGAACCGAAGAATCCGCCAGTTTTCTTTCGAAGCTCACGCAGATCCAGGCGGAGACGGCAGCACATGGAGCGCACGTCGCTTGGTTTCATATCGCTGTTGATGTAGTTGGAGAAGTACGGGGTACCGTATTTTGCAGTCATTTCGAACAGCAGACGGTTATTCTCCGTATCGGACCAGTCAAAATCGGATGTGATGGAGTAGGTCGGGATCGGGTACTGGAAGCCTCTTCCGTTGGCATCTCCCTCGATCATCGTCTCGATGAACGCTTTGTTGACCATATCCATCTCTTTTTTACAGTCTTTGTACTTGAAGTCCATCTCCTTGCCGCCGACGATCGCCGGAAGCTCCGCGAGGTCATCCGGTACGGTCCAGTCGAGTGTGATGTTGGAGAACGGTGCCTGGCTTCCCCAGCGGCTCGGTGTGTTGACGCCGTAGATAAACGCCTCGATGCACTTCTTCACTTCGCCGTAGCTTAAGTTGTCCACTTTGACGAACGGCGCCAGATACGTATCAAATGAAGAAAATGCCTGCGCACCTGCCCACTCGTTCTGCATAATGCCGAGGAAGTTGACCATCTGGTTGCACAGAACCGAAAGATGTCTTGCCGGAGAAGAAGTAATCTTTCCGTTGATGCCGCCAAGTCCTTCTTTGATGAGCTGTTTTAACGACCATCCTGCACAGTAGCCGGTCAGCATCGACAGGTCGTGGATGTGAATATCCGCGTTGCGGTGTGCCTCGGCGATCTCGTCATCATAAATCTCTGATAACCAGTAGTTGGCTGTGATCGCGCCGGAATTGCTTAAGATCAGACCGCCGACAGAATACGTTACGGTCGAGTTCTCTTTGACACGCCAGTCCTCTACTTTTACGTAGCTGTCCACGATCTCTTTGTAGTCTACGATCGTCGATTTCATGTTGCGGATTTTTTCCCTCTGCTTGCGGTACAGAATGTAAGCTTTTGCCACTTCTGCGTAGCCGCACTGGATCAGCACGTTCTCCACGCTGTCCTGAATTGCCTCCACTGAAATTTTTCCGTCTTTGATCTTGGACTGAAAGTCCGCTGTTACGCGCAGTGCCAGCATCTGAAGCATGTCATCGCTGAACTGCATATCTTTTGCGCCGAATGCTTTTCCAATCGCATCGGTAATCTTTTTCATCTGGAACTCTGCAATCGTTCCGTCTCTCTTTTCTACCTGAAACATGGAATCCCTCCTGTTAATTCAACCGTTTCTGCAAGGCCTTTTTAAGGTTCCACTCTTTGCAGTGTCTGAACCATATGATAGCAGAGCATGTTTCTCCCGTCAATAGTAAAAAGTACCATATCTAGTGTGAAATTTTCTAACATCACTAGATATGGTACTTTTACTTGTATTCTGTCCCTTCCATTTTTCGGCGCTGTACGGCGCTTAAAGGGATGTACTGCCGTTTTTAAGCCCGCTTGCCATACCTCTATACCCTCGGATAGATATCCTTCGGTACATAGGCTTTTACGCGGATGCCTTCCGGCAGATATTCTTCTTCGAGCAGAATTCCGTATCCGCGGATCAGTGAAATCGTTCCCGCCTTATCGTACGGATAGAGGCGCTCGATATAGATTTTTCCCTCCATCATCCACGAGGAGAGTAAATTTTTGAGGTCTTCGAGTCCCTGTCCTGTTTTGGCAGAGACCGCAAGGCTCGCGTCTGCCCGGAAATCTTTTACAACCATCGGGGCGAGAAGCTTATCCTGCTTGTTCAGCAGGGTGACGATCTTTTTGTCCTCAACTTTCAGTTCCCGCAGCGTATCGTACACGACCTGCATCTGCAGCTCCATCTGCGGATTTGACGTATCCACAACGTGGAGAATATAGTCGGCATACCGTGCTTCCTCCAGCGTACTGCGGAATGCATCGATCAGATGATGTGGCAGCTTATTGATAAATCCAACCGTATCGGTCAACAGGATTTCCTGTCCATCCGGAAGGGTCAGTGACCGCGTCGTCGTATCCAGCGTGGAAAACAGCATTGCATCTGCCAGAATTTCCGATCCTGTCAGTGCATTTAAAAGACTGCTCTTTCCCGCTGACGTATAGCCTACGAGCGCCGCTACCGGGATTTTGGAACGTTTTCTGCCTTCACGAAGGAGCTCTCTGTGCTGGCGTACTTCCTCAAGCTCACGTTTTAACTGCGTAATACGCGTGCGGATCAGGCGCCGGTCGGTTTCCAGCTTTTTCTCTCCCGGTCCTCTCGTACCGATTCCGCCGCCGAGACGGGAAAGCGATGTGCCAAGGCCGGAAAGTCGGGACGCACGGTACTTTAACTGGGCCAGCTCAACCTGGATTTTACCCTCGCTGCTCACGGCGCGCGCCGCAAAGATATCCAGGATCAAAAGCGTACGGTCCATGATCTTGCATTCCAGTGCTTCCTCCAGCCCTTTTAACTGGATCGAGGAGAGCTCATCGTCGCAGATGATGCCCGTCGCATCGCAGGCGCGCACCAGAATTTTCAATTCCTCTAATTTTCCTTTTCCGATGTACGTTCCCGGATGAATGGCCTCCCGCACCTGCACCAGGCGGCCCTCCACCTTCGCACCGGCGGTGCTGGCCAGTTCCGCCAGCTCGTCGAGCGATTCTTCTGCGTTTGCGCCGCCGTTTTCCTGTACGCCGACCAGAATCACGCGCTCCTGTTCTTCTCTTAAATCAAACAATCCAACTTCCTCCGTCTGTTATCGGTTCTGGAGAAACGTATTTTCCCGCTGCGCCGCGGTGTTTTCCGGGTATGCTGCCAGAAAATCCGCCATCAGCGACTTCGCGGTATCAAAATCCGCCCGTTTTTCATAGGATACAATCTGGTTGAACAGCAGATTTTCCCGGTCGGAATCCTCTGCCGTTTTGAGTCCTTCCTCGATATACGAGAGTGCACTGTCCGTGTCGTTTTCCGCAAGTGCGCAGAGCGCCAGCCCGTTGTTTGCTGCCGCCGCAAAGCCATCTGTCGAAAGATACGAAGAAAACAGTGCTTTCGCCTCGTCGTTCTGACCATTGGAAAGGTAAACCTCGCCGAGCATTTCCATCGCCGCGCTGCTGCCGTCTTTCATTGCCTTCGAGAACGCTTTGACCGCCTCGTCCTGCTCCTCCAGATAGTAGTATGCGCAGCCGATGTTATAATAATCCTCGGTCGTTTTCGGCTCAATCTTCACTGCCGCTTCGAGGTAACGGTCTCCGTCCGCCTTCATGCTGCTCTCCTGATACAGCTCGTAAATGTCAAGGCAGAGCTGATAGCTCTCCTTCGTCTCCACTGCCGCATCAAAATCCACCTTCGCCTGCTCGTAATTCTTCTGCAGGAAGTACGCGCGTCCCCTAAGGAACAGCGCATCGGCATCGACCTTTTCTTCCTGAATATTGGTGCAGATCTCAATGGCTCCATCCAGATCTCCGGCCTGTACGCAGGTTTCCGCCTCGTAATACATGACATCGCGCGAAAACTCCGCGTCTTTGTGCTTCATGCTCGAAAGACTGCTCTTGAAAGCCTCTTTTGCCTTGTCATACTCCTGGCTTTTCAGATAAGCGATGCCGAGCGACCGGTAGCTCTCCGCCAGTCGGTCGCCTGCCTTTACGGCTCCCTCCAGCATCGCAATCGACGTTACGTAGTCCTTCTGTTCGAGCGCCTCGATGCCCTTTTTATAAAGCTTTGAATTTTTATTTTCACAGCCGCCAAGCACCACTGCCGCCGCCAGAAAAAAGATTACCAGTCTTTTTTTCATTCTGTCACAAGTCCTTCTTTATGCATCACAGAAACAACCTGGTCTACGTATTTTGCACACGTTGCGTCGTCCGGTGCTTCCACCATGACACGGATCACCGGCTCGGTGCCGCTCTCTCTTACGAGGATGCGTCCGTCATCGCCCAGGGCCTCTGCTACGTCTTCTACTGCTTTCTGTACTGCCGGGTTGGCCTTTGCAGCTGCTTTGTTTGCCACGCGGACATTCTTTAAGAGCTGCGGGTAAATCACTACCTCGGCTGTCAGGGTGCTGAGCGGGAGTTTCTTATCTATCAGCACTTCCATCACCATCAGGGAGGTCAGGATTCCGTCACCGGTCGTCGCGTGCTTGCTGAAAATGATGTGGCCGGACTGCTCTCCGCCGAGAGAATAGCCGTTTGCCATCATGTTCTCGCACACGTATTTGTCGCCGACTGCCGTCTTCTCATACCGGATACCGGCGCGGTCACACGCTTTGTAAAGACCGAGGTTTGACATGATCGTGGTCACAATCGTATCTCCGTTTAACTGGCCTTTTTCTTTTAAGTATTTACCGCAGACATACATGATCAGGTCTCCGTCTACCACATTTCCCAGCTCATCGACAGCGATGCAGCGGTCTGCGTCTCCGTCGTAGGCAAATCCGACATCGAGATGTTTCTCTCTTACATATTTCTGAAGCTCTTCGATGTGGGTGGAACCACAGCCGCAGTTGATGTTTGTTCCGTCCGGCTCGTTGTGGATCACATATGTCTTGGCGCCGATGGCATCAAACACGCTCTTGGCTACGGAAGAGGCACTTCCGTTGGAGCAGTCGAGTCCGACTCTCATGTTTTTAAAGGATTTTGTCGGAATCGAGATCAGGTGTCCAATGTAGCGGTTCCTTCCGGCTGCAAAATCCACGGTGCGTCCGATGTCTTCTCTCGTTGCGAACGGGATCTTCGGTGTTCCGTCGTCGATGTAGGCTTCGATCTGCGCTTCGATGTCGGCTTCCAGTTTCTGTCCCAGGCCGTTGATGACTTTGATTCCGTTGTCATAGAACGGGTTGTGGCTGGCGGAGATCATAATTCCGCAGTCAAAGTTTTCGGTACGGACAACATAGGAAACGCTCGGGGTGGTCGTTACGTGCAGCAGATAAGCGTCTGCTCCCGATGCGGTCAGTCCTGCTACCAGCGAATATTCGAACATGTAGCTGGAGCGTCTGGTGTCTTTTCCAATGACGATCTGTGCTTTGTGGTCTTTTCCGAAATACCATCCGAGGAATCTTCCCACTTTATATGCATGCTCAACCGTCAGATCAATGTTTGCTTCTCCGCGAAATCCATCTGTTCCAAAATATTTACCCATGGTATGCTCCTTTCCCCTTTCGGGCAGAAAGCGTGTCTGAAATTTTTTGCAATCATTCAAACACGCTTTTTCTGGTTATTCACTCAAATAACAAAATATCGTAATTAGTCGTACAGCTTCTCGCTGTATACGCCGTCCGCAATCAGTTTGCGGAATGCTTCTGTTACGGAAGCTTTGTCTTCCTGATACGTTACGCCGAACCACTCTGCGTCGGTCGGAAGAACTTTTACTTCTGCTTTTCCTGCGTGCAGCAGCTCGTCGATGTAGATCGGAAGGAGGTACTCGCCTTTTACATCTCCCTCTTTCTGTGCAGAAAGGAATTCAACAAAGCCTTTCTCCAGAAGATCAATGAACTCCGGCTGCAGTCCCCACATGTTCATGGAAACAAGGGAGTTTTTGTCGATCGGATCAACCGTTCCGTCTTCTTTTTCAACGCCTGCGCCCTCTGCGGTCTTTACGATGTTTTTCGTCTCGTTGACACCGGTCAGGTTTCCGTTTTCATCAACGACGCAGACACCTCTTGTAACACCGCCGTTGTCACTTAAGGTGTTTCCAAGCACGAATCCTGCCATGGAGATCGGCATAACTTCATCCACATCATGCTCCTGTACGAGGTAGTCGTGCAGTTTTACGAACGGATCTTTTCCGTAATAGTCATCAGCATTGATAACAGCAAACGGCTCTTTTACAAGACCTTTGCAGGCAAGAACGGCCTGGCCGGTTCCCCACGGTTTGGTACGGCCTTCCGGTTTTGCAAAGCCTGCCGGCAGATCATCGAGCTCCTGGAATGCATATTCCACCTCTGTGATTTTGCTGATGCGGTTGCCGATGACTTCCTTGAAATCTTTCTCCAGATCCTTGCGGATGATGAAGACTACTTTGTTGAAGCCGGCTTCCAGTGCATCGTGGATGGAATAATCCATGATGATCTCCCCGTTTGGTCCTACTGGCTCAAGCTGCTTGATTCCCTTTCCAAATCTGCTGCCGATTCCGGCTGCCATGATCACAAGTGCTGTTTTCTTCATAGCGTTTTCCCTTTCTCTTTTCCCCTTTTTTCTCTTGTTTATTCTATCAACAATCGATCCTGTAGACCAATCGTGATTCGCAGCGTTTATTATTATGCTTCTTCCTGCATGCTGCTCAGCTTTGCGGCCTGATCGGCTGCAATCAGACTGTCGATGATTTCATCCAGATCGCCGTTCATGATGGCGTCCAGTTTGTATAAGGTCAGTTTGATTCTGTGATCCGTCACACGTCCCTGCGGGAAGTTGTACGTACGGATCTTCTCGGAGCGGTCTCCCGTTCCGACCTGGCTCTTTCGAAGCTCGGCCATCTCGTCGTGCTGTTTCTGCTGCTCTAAGTCGTACAGACGGGCACGCAGAATCTTCAGTGCCTTGTCCTTATTCTTTAACTGTGATTTCTCATCCTGGCAGGAAATGACGATGCCGCTCGGGAAGTGGGTCAGACGGACTGCTGAGTCGGTCGTATTGACACACTGGCCGCCGTTTCCGGAAGCACGGAATACATCGAATTTGTAATCTTTCGGGTCGATCTGTACTTCGACGTCGTCCACCTCCGGCATGATCGCTACGGTCATGGTTGAGGTATGAATTCTTCCGCCGGACTCGGTTTCCGGCACACGCTGTACGCGGTGCGTGCCGCTCTCGTACTTCATCCGGGAGTACGCGCCTGCTCCGTTGATCAGAAGTGTTGCGTCTTTAAAGCCGCCGATTCCGTTTTCATCGGCGCTGGTCAGCTCTGTTTTCCAGCCGCGGCTCTCTGCGTATTTGATGTACATACGGCAGATTTCTGCGGTAAAGAGTGCCGCCTCGTCTCCGCCGGCACCTGCGCGGAACTCTACGATAACGTTCTTGTCATCGTTCGGGTCTTTCGGCAGAAGCAGGACTTTGAGCTCCTGCTCCAGCTCCTCTACGCGTTTTTTCGCATCGGAGAGCTCTTCTTTCAGCATTTCGCGCATCTCTTCGTCGGATTCCTCCTCAAGAAGCATCAGGCTCTCTTCGATGGTCTGTTTCTGTGTTTTATAGTCCTTATATGCGTCTGCGATCGGCTGGAGTTCTGCCTGCTCCTTCATCAGCTTCTGGAACTTCGCCGCATCGGCAGCGACGTCCGGCTCGCTTAACTGATTCAGTACCTCCTCGAGACGCATGAGGATATCATCAAGTTTATCAAACATAAAATGACTGCTCCTTTTTGCTGTTTTCGTCTGTTTATGATATCATTATGGTGTCAAAATTAAAATTCATTTCTGTCAGGGTTTTTTGTGCCAGATACCGGTCACCACGCGGTCCAGGCCTGCCAGATCTTTCAGAACCTGTACATCGGCAAAGCCGTGGGTTTCCATCAGCTCCCGCACTTCATCTCCCTGATCGTATCCAATTTCAAAACAGAGCTTTCCGCCCTCTTTTAAATAGCTTCCTGCCTGCTCTGTAATCTTCCGGTAAAAGACAAGACCGTCCGCACTGCCGTCGAGTGCCATCCGCGGCTCATGGTCGCGCACCTCCGGCATCAGCGTTTCAATCACATCCGTGCGGATATACGGCGGATTGCTTGCGATCACATCGAAGGTTCCCTCGATGTTTTCAAATAAGTTGCTCTTTACGAACGATGCCCGTCCGCCCGCCTGTGCGCCGTTCTTTTCCGCAACCTGTAAGGCTTTCTCGGAGAGATCCGCGCCGATTCCCGTGCAGTCCTCTCTCGTCACAAGAAGCGATATGAGAATGCATCCCGAACCGGTGCAGAGATCGAGAATCCGTGCATCTTTTGGAAGGCCGCGGAGCGCTTCCTCCACAAGAATCTCGGTGTCCTGCCGCGGAATCAGTACATGCTCATTCACAAAAAAAGGGATTCCGTAGAACCACGCCTCTCCGGTCAGCTGCTGCAGCGGAATGTGTTCGCCGCGCTTTCTGACCAGCGCTTCGTACTGCTCCTGCTGTTCTTTTGGCATTTCATCTTCACTGTGTACAAAGTAGGTGCTGTGGCTGATCCCGCAGACATGCTCCAGTAAAAGCCATGCGTCCTGCCGGGCTTCCTCCACCCCCTGCTTTTGTAAGTACAGAATAGCGGATTCCAGTGCAGATTTCAAGTTTTTTCTATCGTGCACACTCATCGGTCACGGCTCCTCATGTTCTTTCTTTTCGGTTTTGGCCGGGTACGTATAACCAAAGTTTTCGTTCAGGTACGCTCTCCAGTCAAACACAGCCTCCACAGCGGCGATCGCAACCTCTGCCATCTCGGCATCCGGCTCGCGCGTCGTCAGGTGCTGCAGCATCAGGCCCGGTTTACTGATCAGGTTGACCAGTTTATTGTCACTTTTTCCCGCCAGGCGGATAATTTCATACGAAACGCCCGCGATCACCGGAATGAGAAGCAGGCGGATCACAATTTTCAGCACCGGGGAATCGACCCGGATGAACATGAAAAAGATGATGCTGATGACGATGACGTACATAAGAAAGCTCGTTCCGCAGCGCTTGTGCTCCCGGGAACTCTTTAAGACGTTTTCCACGTTCAGTTCCAGACCGTGCTCGACGCAGTTGATGCATTTATGCTCGGCGCCGTGGTACATGAACACGCGCTGAATGTCTTCCATACGGGAAATGGCTGCCAGATAGCCGAGGAACAGTGCCACACGCACAAAGGCCTCTGCCACCGCGGTCAGTGTCGTTCCGGCTCCCGCTTTGTGCAGCAGTTCGGACAGGAAGTACGGCACCATCAGAAAGAGAACGACGGCGATGACAACGGAAAATGTGACAGTTCCGTACATCATCAGCTTGTCTGTCTTTTCTTTTTTCGCTTTCTGCTGCTCCTCTTCCTCTTTCGTCGCCGGCTTTTTCTTTTCCTCCTCCTCGTCCTCATAGAACGAAGCGGAGTACATAAGGGAACTCATGCCGACGATCATCGAATCGGCAAAGCTGAAGACACCGCGCAGAATCGGAACTTTTAAAAGCCCCTTGTGCTTTGTCAGCGGCTTGTGCTGCTCTACTTTAACCTCAATCTCCCCGTCCGGCCGGCGTACTGCGACGGAATAGCGGTCCTTGTTCATCATCATGACGCCTTCCATCACGGCCTGGCCGCCAATATTGGATGATTTCATAATTTACGTTTACCTCCTCAAAGGGGATTTTCTGCATCCGTAACGCAAGAACGGGCTGAGATCTTCCAACCTCAGCCCGTTTTTCATCTTGCTTGATTCAATTCTTATTTCATGCCGTATTTCTTGTTGAACTTCTCGATACGTCCACGAGCTGCAGCAGCTTTCTGCTGGCCAGTGTAGAACGGATGGCATTTAGAACAGATCTCAACATGGATCTCTTTCTTGGTAGAACCTGTTACGAAAGTATTTCCGCAGTTGCAGGTAACAGTTGCCTGATGGTATTCTGGATGGATTCCTTCTCTCATTTTATTCACCTCTTCTTAATATTGTTATCTTCTCAGATTTACTCTGATGATTTCGTATTTCAGGCTGACAAAATCTCATCAACCTTGCACAGCTTTCTCATTGTATCACACAATTTTGAAAATTGCAAGCCTTATACTATTTTTTGTTTCTTTAAAATTTGAATCAGTTCGCCGTTGTTTCTGGTGCGGGCAAACATGTTCAGAATATTTTCCACGGCTTCCTCGGATTTCATGCCGTTTAATGCTTTCCGCATATTGTAAACGGCCTCCTGCTCATCTGGTGTCAGAAGCAGATCTTCTCTTCTTGTTCCCGATTTGGCTATGTCGATGGCCGGGAAGACGCGGCGTTCCTGCAGTTTCCGGTCGAGCACGAGTTCCATGTTTCCGGTGCCTTTGAATTCCTCGTAAACGACATCGTCCATCTTGCTTCCGGTGTCCACAAGCGCCGTTGCAAGAATCGTCAGGCTTCCGCCCTCGCGCATGTTTCTGGCCGCGCCGAAGAACCGTTTCGGCATGTAGAGTGCTGCCGGATCGAGACCGCCGGAAAGGGTACGGCCGCTCGGCGGAACGGTCAGGTTGTAAGCTCTGGCGAGACGTGTGATGCTGTCGATGAAGATCGTAACGTCTTTTTTACTCTCCACAAGACGTTTCGCGCGCTCAATGACCATCTCGGACACGCGTTTGTGGTGCTCCGGCTGCTCATCGAAGGTGGAATAGATGACTTCCACATTCGATCCCTGAATCGCTTCTTTAATGTCGGTGACCTCCTCCGGACGCTCGTCGATCAGAAGGATGATCAGATACATCTCCGGGTTGTTCCGCAGGATGGATTTTGCCGCATCCTTCAAAAGCGTCGTTTTTCCGGCTTTCGGCGGGGAGACGATCATGCCTCGCTGGCCTTTTCCGATCGGACTTACAAGATCCACGATCCGCATCGCCATGCTTCCGCCCGGGCGCTCAAGGCGCAGCCGCTCATCCGGGAAGACCGGTGTCATATCTTCGAAATTGCCGCGGCGCATGATCTGGTCGAGCGGCAGATTGTTGACGCTCTTTAAGTATAAAAGGGCGCTGAATTTTTCGGTTGCGGACTTTACTCTCGTGTTTCCGCGGATGATATCTCCCGTTTTCAGTCCGAAACGGCGGATTTGGGACGGAGAAACGTAGACATCGCTGTCGCCCGGCATATAGTTGTCGGAGCGGATAAATCCAAATCCGTCCGGCATGACCTCGAGGATGCCGCAGGCCTCCTGGCCGCTGTCGAGCGTGCTGGTTTCCTGACGCGGTTCCTGTCTCGTCTCTGGTCTTGCTTCCTGACGCAGCGGCTCCTGTCTCATTTCCTGCCCTGCTTCCTGACGCGGCTCCTGTCTTTGCTCTTCCTCACGGTTATTCTGATTATAATTCCGTGGTTCCTGAAATCTACGCTCATTGAAACGCGGCGCTCTTGGACGGTACTCCTGGCGCTCTCCGTTTTCACTGCGCTCTTCCCGGCGGACATACCGCGGTCTCTGGTACGGGCGCGCGGTGCCGTTTTCCGAGGTTTCCCGATTCTGGCACTCCATACCGTCCTCCCGCTTTTCCTGCGGTTCCTGATTCTGATCCTGTACAGTTTCCGTCTTTTTTTCCTCTTTTAGAACTGCCGGCTCTTCCATGTTTTTCTGGTTTTCTTTCTGATCTTCTTCCAGCATCCGCTCAATCAGCGCTTCTTTCCGCAGGGTGGAAATCCCCTTCATGTTTCTGGATTTTGCCAGCGCTTTCAGCATGCTCAAAGGCAATGACTCATACTTTTCTCTTGTCATACCATTTTTCCTCTATCTATTCTCTATTTGATTTTCGGTTCTGTTTGGAGTTTTTAAGATATTTGATGCGCGAATATTTTTGCTGCAATTATTTAGAATCTGATTTTTATCATTTTACTGCTGTGGATTTTTCGTTACTGTTCACTCAGCAGTGAAACACTTGCTGTTTCGCTGCGTAAGAAAGTGATTCAGGTGTGAGCAGCCCTCCTTTTGCGAAGCAAAACTTTAAATGAGGGCTGCGAATGTTACAGTTCGCAGGGAACCTGTGAACTGTAACGATTTTTCTGCGGTTAGTGGGACTCGAACCCACACGCCGAAAGGCACAGGAACCTAAATCCTGCACGTCTGCCAATTCCGTCATAACCGCATATTATTTTTTCAAAAAAGAAAAACCCCATAGAAAACCTCCATGGGCGTTTTCTATGGGTTATTTAGTGAAGCATCGGGGATTCGAACCCCGGACAACTTGATTAAAAGTCAAGTGCTCTACCGACTGAGCTAATGCTCCGTATACTTTTGCATCCAACTGGGCTAGCTGGATTCGAACCAGCGAATGCAGCAGTCAAAGTGCTGTGCCTTACCGCTTGGCGATAGCCCAATGTTTCGCCTTGCTGGCAGGGTGGATAAAGGGATTCGAACCCTTGGCCTCCAGAGCCACAATCTGGCGCGCTAACCAACTGCGCTATACCCACCATAATTACGACTTACAGTCTTTTTCACTATTTAATTTTAGTGAAGCGTGCTTGGAGGGATTCGAACCCCCGACCCACGGCTTAGAAGGCCGTTGCTCTATCCAACTGAGCTACAAGCACACAGCTTCTACAAAATTGTAGCAGCAAGCGGGTGATGGGAATCGAACCCACGTATCCAGCTTGGAAGGCTGGTGTTCTACCATTGAACTACACCCGCACGACATCGGGGTGACAGGATTCGAACCTGCGACCTCCTGGTCCCAAACCAGGCGCTCTA
>ERZ507075.29-NODE-29-length-154316-cov-8.21142_pt1 | contig 154316 bp, 126 predicted proteins | sample MGYA00512863_ERZ507075 | MGnify/ENA metagenome assembly ERZ507075 | reverse complement strand
CCGCTCTCTGCTCTGGTAATATACGGGATTTTACGTGAATGGAATCTTCTTGATTAGAGCGTGTTTGGAAACTTTATAGATAATATGAATAGAAAAGTTCCTGAAATTTTTACGAAATTATTACAAAAAGCATATGGACTAATAAGTAGTTTCGTGTATAATGGAAACGTAGTTAATAGGAAGAGAAATGCATGTAAAAATCTGGTAAAGCCGTACACAGGTATGGCGTGAACCTTGGAGGAGAGGGCATGAAACGTACAATGGTTGCTTTATTATGCATCGCGCTGGCAGCGGGTTCCCTGGCAGGATGCGGTGGTAATAAGGATAAAAAAGAAGTACCCGTAAACACAGAGGCAAAGGCGGAAGACAAGCCGGAAGTGGGCAGCAAGGGGGACCCTCAGAAAGAAGAAGATACAGAAGAGGAACAGAAGGAAGAGGAAAAAGATAATACAGAAGTTTCCGGTGAGAATGAGAACAGCCAGGACGCAGAGGAAGAGAACGAGGCAGACATGTCTGAGGACCTGACTATGACCACTCTGAAAAGCAGTGCCGGAACCATTGATTATACATCCCTGGAAGGTCTGGAGCTGGAGGCCGGCGGTCATATAGCAGTGGTGGTTAAGAGCACAAAGACAGGCTACTGGGTCACTGTAAAAAAAGGCATGGAAGCAGCCGTCAAAGATTTAAATAAAAAACTGGAATATAAAGGTGACGATAAGATAAAACTATCCTTTGAAGGGCCGTCCGATGAGACTGATGTGGAGAGCCAGATCAATATTATCGACGCGGTTCTGGCTGAGAATCCAAATGTTCTCTGTCTGGCAGCCATAGATATGGAATCCTGTCAGGCCCAGCTTGAAACAGCAGAGGAAAACGGAATCCCCGTGGTTGTGCTGGATTCCGGTGTGGTGACCGGCACCGTAGATTCCGTGTGCTCCACAGACAACAAGGCAGCAGGCGCTGACGCAGCGAAAAAACTTGCGGAAGCTGTGGGCAGCAGCGGAGAGATCGCTGTTATGGCCCATATCGAAAGCTCTGAAAGCAGCCAGGACAGAGTCAAGGGATTTACAGATGAGCTCACAGCCAATTACCCGGATATTAAGATTGTTAATCTCTCCTATGAAAATGAGGAGACACCGGTCAGGGAGATGGCAGCAAAAGTGCTGGAGGATAATCCGAATCTGAAAGGATACTTCTGTACCAATCAGGTCACTGCGGATGATGTTCTGGAAGCGCTGAAAGAAGCAGAGAGAGAAGAAATTGCCGTAGTGGGGTTTGATGCCGGCAAGACCCAGAAAGAAGCGATCAAGGACGGAAGAGAGGCCGGAGTTATCGCACAGAATCCGTATGGCATGGGATATGCCACCGCAGTAGCAGCAGCCAGGGCTTGGCTGGGGCTGGAAAATGATTCCTTTATCAATCCGGGATATCAGTGGATCGATGCTGCCAGCCTGGATGATGAGAAGCTGAAGAACTACTTATACGAGTAAGATAAAGTCAAATTAAACAAAGACATTCGGGGAGATTGTGTAAATTCTATACAATCTCTCTTTTTTTGTCGGGATTACCAAAATAAGGCAACTTTTTTTCGTGTAATTCGGTTAAAAATATTGTGAACAAATTGACAAATTGCATAATTCATAGTAATATTTAAACTATGTGAAGGTGGTGATACTGTGATAGAAGGAACAATCAAAGAAATCCGGGATGCGGAGCAGGAGGCAGCAAACATCGTTGCGGATGCAAAGCGCCAGAGTGAAAAGATTTCTGAGGAGGCAAAACTGGCTTCCGAAAAATTGTATTCCGATATGATTTCCGAAGCGCAGCAGAAGGCGAAAAAATTAAGAGACTCTGCTGAAACATTTGGAAAACAGCAGACGGACGAGGCCCTTTTGGCGGCTGGAAAAGAAATCGAAAAGCTGAAGAGCGCGGCAAAAAGCCGGGAAAAAGAAGCGGTTGATTTGATTATTTCCGAATTAATCTGAGAGGAAGAAAAAGAAAACGAGTTAAAGGAGGGATGAGAGTATGGCAGTAATGCAGATGCAGCGAGTCAGTATCTGCGCGCTGAAAAGGGACCGGAAGGCCATCCTGGAAAAGCTGCAGACCATGGGCGTCATGGAAATGACCCAGGTATTAGACGATGAGTCAGGCTTTGAAAAGATGGATACCCAGGGGGCCAGAAACACTTTTGAGAAAAAAGCGAACTTGGCGGATTTAGCACTGGATATCCTGCAGGAATATGCACCGGAGAAAAAATCCCTGCTGTCCAGTCTGGAAGGAAAAAAACTGATTGAAAAAGAAACTTACAACCAGGTAGCGGTTCAGAAGGAAGAAATGATGGACATTGCTTCCAGAATAACCGGCTGGCAGAAAGAAATCGCGGAGTGCCGTGCAAATATCCAGAAAATGGAGAACCAGATCGAAGCACTGGCTCCATGGATGAGCCTGGATGTGCCCATGAATTTTGAGGGTACCGGTTCAACCAGCGCACTCATCGGTGCTATTTCAGGCGAAATGACACTGGAAGCGGTTTACAGCCTGATCGCGGAGTACGCTCCCGAGGCTGAAGGCGTGGATGTGACAGTCCTTTCTGCGGACAGAGATTCCACTTATATTGTTGTGCTGTGTCTGAAGAAGAACGCACAGCAGGTGGAGGATGCGCTGCGGCAGGGCGGTTTTGCTAGGCCATCTCAGATCGTCAGTGAAATACCGGCGGTCGAAAAAGAACACTTGGAGGCAGAAATCAGTGCGCTCCAAAAAGAAATTGAGGGATGTCAGAAGCATATTACTGAATATGGGGACAAGCGCGCAGACCTGCGTTTGATTTCTGACTATTTCCGTACAAGAGCAGAGAAATACGAACTCCTGGGACAAATTCCACAGTCCTCCAGGACCTTTTTTGTAAGTGGGTATATACCTAAAAAAGCGGTTCCCGCAGTGAAAAAGGCAATGGAAGAGGGCTATGATCTGGTCTTTGATGTGGAGGAGATACAGGAGGATGAGGAAGCCCCGGTGCTTCTGAGCAATAACGCATTTTCACAGTCTGTGGAGGGCGTTTTGGAATCCTACGGTCTGCCGAAAAAAGGCGAGGTTGACCCGACGACAATCATGTCGTTTTTCTATGTATTTTTCTTCGGTCTGATGCTGTCTGATGCGGCATACGGACTGATCATATTCCTGGCATGTTTTATTGTACTGAGAAAGTACCCGCGCATGAGCCAGGGCATGCATAAGGCGCTGAAAATGTTCATGTACTGCGGTCTTTCCACTTTAGTGTGGGGTGTACTTTTCGGAGGATACTTCGGAGATGCCGTGGACGTGGTCGCGCGAACCTTCTTCCATGTGGATGTACCGGACGGCGGACTGATCAAGGCAGCCTGGTTCGTTCCGCTGAACGACCCAATGCGTCTTCTTATGTACGCAATGCTGTTTGGTGTGATCCATCTGTTCATGGGACTGGCACTGAAAGGATACATGCTTCTGAAAGATAAACAGTACATGGATTTCTTCTGTGATGTTATTATCTGGTATGTATTTCTGATCGGTTTGGTTATGATGCTGCTTCCAAGCAGTATCTTTGCATCCATCTCCCAGCTTCCGGAAGGAACTTTCCCACCGGCAGTTTCGCAGATCGGAAAGGTCATGGCGATCGCAGGAGCGGTAGGACTGCTTCTTATGTCAGGGCGTGCGAACAAGAATATCGCTCTTCGTCTGGCACTGGGCGCGTATGATATTTACAATGTAACAGGATGGCTGAGTGATGTGCTGTCTTACTCCCGTCTGCTTGCTCTTGGTCTGGCAACAGGTGTTATCGCATCTGTGGTAAACCAGATGGCAAGTATGCTGGGCGACGGTATCATTGCCGCTGTCGGTTTTATAGTGATTTTTATTGTGGGCCATTCACTGAATCTGGCTATCAATCTTTTGGGCGCATACGTGCATACAAACCGTTTACAGTTTGTCGAGTTTTTCGGCAAGTTTTATGAGGGTGGAGGAAGACCTTTCAACCCATTTAAATTAACTACGAAATATGTAGATGTTAAGGAGGAAACTTATTTATGAGTCAGTTAGGAATTGTTTACGCATTACTTGGTGCAGCATTAGCAGTATTATTAGCAGGTGCAGGTTCATCTATTGGTGTAGGTATTGCCGGTCAGGCAGCAGCAGGTGTTGTTACAGAAGATCCCAGCAAATTCGCTAAGGTTCTTATCATGCAGCTTCTCCCAGGTACACAGGGTATCTACGGTCTGCTGGTTGGTTTCATCACACTTTCCAAGATCGGTCTGTTAGGCGGAGGTATGCTGGATTTAACACCGCAGCAGGGCTTACTGGTATTAGCAGCTTGTCTGCCGATCGGTATCGTTGGTCTGATCTCCGGTAAATATCAGGGAATGACATCTGCAGCAGCTATCGGCATCGTTGCCAAGAAACCGGAACAGTTCGGTAAAGCTATGCTTTTCCCGGCCATGGTTGAGACATACGCAATTCTTGCTCTGCTGATTTCCATTCTTTCTGTAACGAACCTTTCCTTCTAATTAAAATATGGAGAGAAGTCCCGGCATGGGACAGAAATTACAGGACAGAATAGAAATAGTAAAGGAGAGCTAAAGAATGACTGGATTAGAAAAAATGAAAAGCCAGATTCTGGATGAAGCAAAAAGCTCCGCGAATGATATCATCGACCGTGCGCAGAAGAGCGCAGAAGCAGTTAAGCAGGAGATGAGAGACAAAGCGGAAGCAGAATGCGGACGTATCTCCCAAAAAGCGGATGCTGATGTTGAGAATATCAAGGAACGTGCCCTTTCCTCCTGCGACCTGCAGAAGAGAAAAGCACTTCTGGAGGCAAAGCAGGAAGTAATCTCTGATGTACTGGAGAAAGCTTACGATACACTGCTTACAGCAGACGACGAGACATATTTCAACATGCTCCGCAAAATGCTGGACAAATTCGTTCTGGCTCAGGAAGGGGAAATCTGTTTCTCACCTGAAGATTTGAAGAGAATGCCGCAGGGTTTTGAAAAAGAAATTTCGGACATAGCTGAGAAAAAGGGCGGAAAACTGGTTCTTTCCAAAGAACACAGAAATATCCGTGGAGGCTTTGTCCTGATATATGGTGGAATCGAAGAAAACTGTACCTTTAAGGCCATGTTTGATTCCAAGAGAGGTGAACTTTCCGACAAAGTTCATGCATTATTATTTTTGTAAGCGATAACCGCAAGAAGGAGGAATTATCTTGATTGATACAAAATATACCTATGCGGTTGCGCGAATCCGTGCGCTTGAGACGGCGTTATTCACTTCTGCCACTCTTGACCAGCTCATGGCCTGCCAGACAGAGGAGCAGTGCCTGCAGCTTATACAGGAAAAGGGTTGGGGCGGCGCGGATACGCCGGTGAATGCAGAGGCAATATTGACCAGGGAGCAGGAGAAAATCTGGGAGAATATCAGGGATCTGGGTGTTGATATGTCCGTCTTTGATGTACTTTCCTATCCCAATATGTTCCACAATCTGAAGGCAGCCATCAAGGATGTGTGCACGGAGGAGAACGGCAAGTCAATGAACATCTACTATGATGACACTGCCATCTCCCCGGATGAAATGCTGGAGATCGTGCGGAGCAAGGATTTTTCCAGACTTCCCAAATATATGGCTGGCGCTGCAAAAGAGGCTTATGAGACACTGCTTCACACAAGGGACGGACAGCTCTGCGACGTCATTGTGGACAAGGCAGCCCTTGAGGCGATCTATGCAGCAGGCAAGGAAGCAAAGGACAGCATTATCAAGGATTATGCGGAGTCTACCGTTGCCATAGCTGATATTAAAATCGCTGTGCGTTCACAGAAAACCGCAAAAAATCTGGATTTTATGAAGCGCGCGATGGCGGAATGTGAGTCACTTAGTGTGGCACAGCTTTCCAAGGCGGCAGTGAGCGGCATTGATGCCATTGTGGAGTATTTGTCGGGAACTGCTTATGCGGAGGGCGGTAAGGCCATTGCAGAGTCCATGTCCGCGTTTGAACGCTGGTGTGACAACCGCATGATGCAGACCATGCAGCCTCAGAAATATCAGTCATTTTCAGTGGGACCTCTGGTTGCCTATGTGCTTGCCAGGGAGAACGAGATCAAAACGGTACGAATCATTTTGTCCGGCAAACGCAGCGGGCTTTCGGATGATTCTATCCGGGAAAGGGTAAGGGAAATGTATGTATAAGATTGCAGTTGTGGGCGATTACGACAGTATTTACGGGTTTGCTACACTGGGTCTGGATATATTCCCGGTAACATCCCGAAAAGAAGCTGAAGAAAAACTGGAGCATCTGGCAGCCAGCAAATATGGGATCATCTATATCACAGAAGCGCTGGCAGCAGAGTGCAAAAAGACGATTGATAAATTTCAGGAACAACTGCTTCCCGCCATTATCCTGATCCCCGGTGTTTTCGGAAACACGGGTGAAGGTGTGCAGGGAGTGAAATTATCCGTGGAGAAGGCTGTTGGCTCGGATATTCTTTTCAGCAATAATTAAAAGGTCCGGTATGCGGCAGCACGCCGCAGCACCCGGAATTTGAGCGGTAAAATACCGCAGATACGAACTAATTTAGAAAGCAGGTGATTCGTTCCGATGAGCAAAGGTACGATTAAAAAAGTTGCAGGACCGCTGGTTATCGCGGAAGGCATGAGAGACTCGAATATGTTCGACGTTGTCCGTGTCAGTAACCAGCGTCTGATTGGTGAGATCATCGAGATGCACGGTGATGAAGCCAGTGTTCAGGTATACGAGGAGACATCAGGTCTTGGACCGGGCGAGCCGGTTGAGTCCATGAATGCGCCTCTTTCCGTAGAACTTGGACCAGGTCTGATCACAAGTATTTACGATGGTATCCAGCGACCGCTGGATGAGATTATGAAGGTGTCCGGCACCAACTTAAAGCGTGGTGTTGAGGTTCCTTCCCTTAAGAGAGATAAGAAATGGAGCTTTGTTCCTACTGTTAAAGTGGGGGACGAGGTACAAAACGGTGATATTATCGGTACGGTACAGGAGACCATCGTTGTTAATCACAAGATCATGGTTCCTTACGGGATAAACGGTAAAGTAAAAGAAATAAAAGCCGGTGAATTTACGGTGGAAGAGATCGTTGCTGTTATCGAGACCGCAGACGGTGACAAGGAAGTTGGCATGATGCAGACATGGCCGGTTCGTAAAGGCCGTCCGTATCTGAAAAAGCTGCCGCCGGAGATGCCTCTGGTAACAGGACAGCGAGTTGTTGATACTTTCTTCCCCATCGCCAAAGGCGGTGTTGCAGCCGTTCCGGGACCTTTCGGAAGCGGCAAGACAGTGATCCAGCATCAGCTTGCAAAATGGGCTGAGGCTGACATCGTGGTTTACATCGGATGCGGCGAGCGTGGAAATGAGATGACAGACGTTCTGAACGAGTTCCCGGAACTGAAGGACCCGAAGACAGGACAGTCTCTGATGGAACGTACCGTTCTGATCGCCAATACCTCCGATATGCCTGTTGCGGCACGTGAGGCTTCTATCTATACAGGTATCACCATCGCGGAATATTTCCGTGATATGGGTTACTCCGTAGCCCTGATGGCAGACTCCACATCACGCTGGGCCGAGGCTCTTCGTGAGATGTCAGGACGTCTGGAAGAGATGCCCGGTGAGGAGGGTTACCCTGCATACCTGGGTTCACGTCTGGCACAGTTCTATGAGAGAGCCGGACACGTGGTTTCTCTCGGCAGTGACCACAGAGAAGGCGCGCTTTCCGTTATCGGTGCCGTATCTCCTCCGGGTGGTGATATTTCCGAGCCGGTATCCCAGGCAACCCTGCGTATCGTTAAGGTATTCTGGGGTCTGGATTCCGCACTTGCTTACAAGCGTCATTTCCCGGCGATCAACTGGCTGACCAGTTACTCTCTGTATCTGGACAATATGGCTGACTGGTTCAATGAGAAGGTTGCTCCTGACTGGATGGAAGACCGTCAGAAGATGATGAGCCTTCTGCAGGATGAGGCTGAACTGGAAGAAATCGTTAAGATGGTAGGTATGGATGCACTCTCCGCAGGCGACCGTCTGAAAATGGAGGCTGCGCGCTCCATCCGTGAGGACTTCCTGCATCAGAACTCCTTCCATGAAGTAGATACCTACAGTTCTCTGCAGAAACAGTATCTGCTGATGAAACTGGTTATCGCATTTTACGAGCAGTCCAAGGAAGCGCTTGACAAGGGTGCTAATATCCAGGGGCTGATCAAGATGGATGTCCGCGAAAAGATCGGACGTTTCAAATATGTGACAGAAGACAAACTGGACAAAGAATATAAGGCAACAATGGACGAACTTGCTGCTGATATTGCCAATGTATTTGGGAAGGAGGACTTCTAATGCCGAAAGAGTATAGAACCATACAGGAAGTTGCCGGCCCTCTGATGTTGGTGCGCGGTGTTGAAAATGTACATTTTGATGAATTAGGTGAGATTGAGCTGGCAAGCGGTGAGACACGCCGCTGCCGTGTACTTGAGATCAACGGAAGTGATGCCCTGGTACAGCTTTTTGAGAGCTCCACAGGTATCAACCTGTCAGACAGTAAGGTGCGTTTCCTGGGACGAAGCATGGAGCTGGGTGTGTCTGAGGACATGTTAGGCCGTGTATTCGACGGTATGGGACGCCCGATTGATGATGGTCCTGAAATCCTTCCGGATGAGAGACGTGATATCAACGGTCTGCCTATGAATCCGGCTGCCAGAATGTACCCGGAAGAGTTTATTCAGACAGGTGTATCCGCAATTGACGGTCTGAACACACTGGTACGTGGTCAGAAGCTGCCTATCTTCTCCGCATCAGGTCTTCCTCATGCGCAGCTGGCCGCTCAGATCGCAAGACAGGCTAAGGTTCGCGGTACCGGTGAGAACTTCGCCGTTGTATTTGCCGCTCTTGGTATTACCTTTGAGGAGTCCAACTTCTTTATTGAGAGCTTTAAGGAGACAGGTGCCATCGACAGAACCGTTCTGTTCATCAACCTGGCAAATGACCCGGCTGTAGAGCGTATCGCAACACCTAAGATGGCGCTTACCGCAGCAGAGTATCTTGCATTTGAAAAAGACATGCACGTACTGGTAATCCTGACAGATATCACAAACTACGCAGATGCCCTGCGTGAGGTTTCCGCAGCCCGTAAAGAGGTTCCCGGACGCCGTGGATATCCCGGTTACATGTACACAGACCTTGCAACCATGTATGAAAGAGCAGGACGTAAGAAAGGAAGTAATGGTTCCATTACCATGATTCCGATCCTTACCATGCCTGAGGATGATAAAACCCATCCGATCCCTGACCTTACCGGATATATCACAGAGGGTCAGATCATTCTGAGCCGTGAGCTTTACAGAAAAGGTGTAACACCGCCCATCGATGTTCTGCCGTCCCTGTCACGACTGAAAGATAAAGGTATCGGTGAAGGCAAGACACGTGCTGACCATGCGAACACCATGAACCAGCTTTTCGCCGCTTATGCCCGTGGTAAAGAGGCAAAAGAGCTGATGACCATCCTTGGTGAGGCAGCACTTTCTGATATTGACCTTATCTATGCAAAATTCGCGGATGCTTTTGAGGCGGAATACGTTTCACAGGGTTATACCAGCAACCGTGATATTGAGGAGACACTGCGTATCGGCTGGAAGCTGCTCTCTATTTTACCGAGGAGTGAGCTGAAACGTATTGATGATAAGTTCCTTGATGAATATTACGGTAAACAATAATGCCGGCCGGCAGCAGGCTTAAGATGCCTGCTGTCCCTTTAGAAAATGCATAGAAAGAGGTGATTGTCTTGGCATCTACCCAGGTAAATCCTACCAGAATGGAACTTACCAAGCAGAAGAAAAAGCTGGTCACAGCCATCAAAGGCCACAAGCTTTTGAAGGACAAACGTGACGAGCTTATGCGTCAGTTCCTGGATCTGGCAAGAGAAAATATGGCTCTGCGCCTGAAAGTGGAAGAGGGTATTAAAGAGGCTAACAAGAACTTCGTGATCGCAAAAGCCGGCATGTCCGAACAGACACTGAACACAGCGCTGATGGCACCGAAACAGGAAGTATATCTGGATGCCGGCAAGAAGAATGTCATGAGTGTTGACATTCCTGTCTTCCAGTCCCAGACCAGAACCGCAGATGCAAATGACATCTATTCCTACGGTTTTGCCTTTACTTCCGGTGACCTGGACGGCGCGGTGAAATCTCTGGCAGACATCCTGCCGGATATGCTGAAGCTTGCGGAGATTGAGAAGTCCTGCCAGCTTATGGCTTCCGAGATTGAGAAGACCCGACGCAGAGTAAATGCTCTGGAACACGTTATTATTCCGGAGACACAGCAGAATATTAAATATATTACCATGAAGCTGGACGAGAGCGAGAGAAGTACGCAAATCCGTCTGATGAAGGTAAAGGATATGATGCTTGAAGAAGCACATCATTATAAGGAAAAGGACAGAGAACGCGCATACGGCGCGGGCTGATATGTCTGATGGAAGAATCCTGTTTCCCGGGAGAACTGACACATGGTCAGTCCGCTGGGAGACAGGATTTTTTTAATTTACTGGAAAAATTTTACATTACTTGAAAGAAGGAATTAATTTGGAGAAGAGATATTCGATAGGGGAAATAAGTCACATAACAGGTGTTTCCAAAGATACGCTGCGCTATTACGACAGAATTGGTGTCTTTAAGCCGGAATATGTAGATCCTGATAATCAGTACCGATATTATACATACAGCCAATTTTGGTATCTGGACATTATCACATGCTGCCGAAGGCTGCAGATACCGTTGGAACGCGTGAAGTCAGTTTTGGATCTGCATGATAACGAAAAGATTGTGGAGATGCTCAAGGAACAGAGGCAGGAGGCACAGAGGCAGAGTGAGTATTACGCCAGAGTGGTGGATGATATAGACTGGTACACAGAACAGAATAAACGGCTTAGAGAGATGGGGAAGGATAAGGAAATCAGAGTAAAGCATCTGCAGCAGAGACGTGTTATTTATGGGAGAAATAAGGAAGATGAAGCAGCTTATCATATTAAATTACAGGAGGCGTGCAGAGACGAGATTTCGCATATGGAATCAATTAAAAGAAACTACGGATATGTGTTGAATGGCAGTAAAATTCGTGAAAATGTGTTTCATCAAATGGGAGAATATATTGATATCCGTGTGGATGAATACCGTTTTGCGTCCAAAGAAAATATCCTTACAATTCCGGAAGGGGAGTATGCTTGCTTTACTACAGAAGTCAGAGGGAATTTTGCGGATTTCGGAATACTTGTAAACTGGCTTGACAAGCATGGGTATTCCCCTGATTTTGTCATAGCCGACGAGGCAGGGCTCCAGCTTTTTGCGTATAATCAATATTTTTACCCGTGTGAGATAAAGGTTTTACTTTCCTCTTGACCTTGGAGCGGCTCAAAGGTTTATGCTGAGTATAACAAAAAGGATATATAGTGCCGGCTGAAAAAAAGCTATAGTATCCGGTTAAATGAAGAAAAGAAGTTTTGATATAGGTATGGGTTCTTTATGAACCGGTGAAAGGGGGACTTTTTTATGGATGTAGCCAATCTCACACCAAAACAAAGACGGGTGAAACAAATATGGGGAATGCTGGCGCTGTGTATCTGCGGTGCAGCAGTTTATGAACTGCCATATCTGAGTTGGTCTTATTATGATGCAGCAGTAGAATTTTATAGGGTTAGTAATGCACAGATGGGGTACTTAATGACGATGTACGGTTTGGCATGCGTTATTTCTTATCTGCCTGCAGGATGGGTTGCAGATAAATTCCAGGCACGGCATTTGATCGCAACAGCGCTGGTATCAACAGGTATTTTTGGCTTGATTCTTACATTCAGGCCGCCATATGTTGTGTTGATGATCTGTTATGTCTGTTATGGATTTACCACAACTATTCCGCTATGGAGTGCTATGATGAAGGCCACTAGAGAGCTGGGGGATAGTTCCGAGATGGGGCGCCTTTATGGATTTCTGGAAGGGGGAAGAGGTTTTGTACCTGTTTTGTATGGTGCTGTCATCATTCCCATTTTCTCCTATCTGGGAGAGGGGGCAGGAGGATTCAGGGCGATATTGATATATTTTGTTATTCTGGATTTTGTCTGTGCTTTCTTCGCGCTTGGGGCAATCCGTAAACTGCGTCCGGATGAAGAAGAAACACAGGAAACCGAGACAAAGCATAAGCATTCTTTTGCCGAGTATCTGGATATGATGAAAAATAAAAATTTATGGCTGCTTACACTCTTGATGTTCTGTTGTTTTATGATATATGAGAGCTACAGTTATATTACTCCATATCTTACTAACTTTTTTGGTGTGAGTGAATCCCTTGGGGCAATGATAAGTCTGATCAAATCCTACGGACTGGCCGTTTTTGGGGGAATTGCGGCCGGATTTGTGGCAGATAAGATTCATTCCAATCCAAAGGTGATCGGAATCGGATTTTCACTTATGGTGATCGGAATCGCTACTTTCTTTGTAGTACCGGCAGAGCCGAAACTGCTTGGAATTGCAGCGGTCACAATTCTCATTATCAGTCTGGGTTTGTTTATGGTCAGGGCATTGTATTTTGCTGTTATTGATGAGATAAAGATTCCGCTGAAATATACGGGTATGGCGGTAGGATTTGCCTCTGTAATAGGTTGTCTTCCTCAGATTTTTATATACTCTATCACAGGAAACCTTTTGGACGCATTTCCGGGGATTCGGGGATACAGATATATGTTTGCATATGAATTTGCAGCTGCGCTGATAGGGGCAGTACTGGCATTTACTCTATATAGAAATATAAAAAAAGAAAACAGCAAAAACGCCTGAGAGCGCTGTATGCAGCAGAAAGGAGTATGGGTATGGATAACCATATAATGACAGAGTTAATAATTAACAAGGCGATTGCATTTGGAGCAGCAGCAGCAGGTATTGCTAATATTCGGGATTTAAAAACAGCGCCTGCATTTTTAATGATGCCGCAGAGACCTCATATTGACCGGGTGGGGGCAGTAGAGAATACGACGGGCCTTCCGGAAGGGGTTGTGGACTGGAAAGATGAAATGCATTCTGTTTTAGTGATCGCATATGAACACCCGGAGGAGAAACCGTATCTGGACTGTTGGCTGGATGGCAAAAATCCGCCTGGAAATCTGGAACTTATCAAAATTAATAAAAAGTTAAAGGAATACATAGAGTGTGAAATGCCGGAAGTCACAGCGAGACCTCTGAACTATTATGTGGAAAAGGGCGGTGTCTGGCTTAAAGACTCCGCAGTTGTGGCAGGACTGGGCGTAGTAGGAAAAAATAATCTGCTTATTACAAAAGAGTATGGGCCGAGAGTACGGCTTAGAGCTATGTTTTTGAGCGCTGATCTGCCATCTACCGGTCCTATTGACTGGGACCCATGTGACGGATGTGATATGCCGTGCAGAAAAAGCTGCCCCCAGAATGCTTTTGGTTCTGTTATTTATAAGGCCGGTGAATACGGTGGGCTGACAAAACTGCCGGGGCGGGATGGCAGTTACAGTTTGCTTACTTGCGACAGGCAGATGGCAGAGGATGAAGATAATGAGATAAAGACACCTACTGAGGTGCCGGATTACGGAACAGCAGATTCCATAATTAAATATTGCAGAGAATGTGAGCTGAACTGCCGGATTAAATAATGTTAAAAGGCGTCCCTGTACTGTCTGGGCGTCATGCCCGTATATTTTTTAAAGACAGAAATATAATGGCTCTGGCTGGAAAAAGACAGTATCATGCTGATCTCTGAAATAGAATACTGAAACACAGTCAGCAGAGACTTTGAGGTCTCCACCCGTTTCCGGTTCAGGTATTCCATAGGGCTCATGTCCATTTCCTCCCGAAAGAGGTGGGAGAAGCGGTCCCTGCTCAGACCGGCGGCGCAGGCAATGTCAGAGAGGTATACTTTTTCCTGCTGATGGTCATTCATGTAATTGATGGCTCTGCGGATGGCAGGGGAATGACTGGTCAGGCCTCTGGCCTTTGCCGCGGCAGCCGTAAATTCTCCGGTGGCCTGGTCCCGCAGGGAGAGAAGGCGTGTGACAGAGGTGCATTTTTCAGATGCCTGGATATAACTGTCACTCATAGCATAAGCCATATCTTCCTCCACTCCTGCCTCCATTGCGGCTCTGGTGATCTGAGTAATGTGAGCGATGAAAAGATTCTGGGCATGGCGCAGCGGGTTGAGGGAAAGGATTCCCGGTTTTCCTGTGAGGCTTAACTCGTTCATACATTCTTTTGCACGTATAACATCTCCTGAGCGCACCGCGTCCAGGAGATTTTTTTCGTATGAATAGGGTGTATGAAATGCGGCGGATTCTCTTCTGTGAAACAGGGTCTTCTGAACCGCTGCGGGAATAGGAGCAGACATTTTCAGATGATTTGCCTCCAGAATCTCTTCGGTATGAACTTTTTCCCGGAAGAACAGGCTGCAGGCCAGGGAAAGGAAATTGTAAAAGTATTCCTGTTCCATGACAGGCAGCGCTGACATGAGAGGAAAACGCATGTCAGGAGGCAGCACGGAGAAATCCGGAAAGCTCTGTTTAAACTCCCTGTCGGAGAGCCGGGAAAAGAGGCAGGGGCCGAAATAAAGGGTAAAATCTCTGTCGATCAATGCAAGGGGAAGAGCTGCACTGTAATATGCGTTGTTTTCCATGAAGAGAACAGGCAGGGGTACTGTATTTTTATGGGGCAGACTTTCCGGCAGCAGGGGGAGAGGGAAACGCTCCATGCCCTCCAGGTGCGGGAAGGTAAAACATATGCTGCTGTCAGGTGACAGGCAGCGTATGGGAATCTGTGTTAAATGATAAAGCAGACGGCAGTTATGGCGGATGCTCCGGATGTCCATTTTAAGTTCTCCTTCCATGGCAGCAGACAGTTTTTTTCAGTATACCAGAAAAAGAAAGTAGTGACAAGAAATTGATATAAACAGCATGATTTTGATATTCTCCGGAGCATATACGTGGTATTTTAAGGGTATAGCTCATCATGCGGCACAGCCGTTGGAGAGCATGATGAATTTATGCAAAGGAGCGAATAAGCATGAAACGTGATGTGAAAGCAATTGTAAAACAGATGACACTGGAAGAGAAGGCGGGGATGTGTTCCGGTAAGGATTTCTGGCATTTGAAAAGTGTGGAAAGGCTGGGGATTCCTGAGGTGATGGTCAGCGACGGACCTCACGGACTCAGAAAGCAGGATAAGGAGGCAGACCATCTCGGAGCAAATGAGAGTATCAAAGCCGTGTGTTTTCCTACTGCCTGTGCGACTGCCTGTTCATTTGACCGGGAGCTTTTAGAGACTTTAGGTGAGACGCTGGGAGACGAATGTCAGGCGGAGAATCTGTCTGTCATTTTAGGCCCGGCAGTAAATATTAAGAGGTCACCGCTGTGCGGAAGGAACTTTGAATATTTTTCAGAAGACCCGTATCTGGCTTCACAGATGGCTGCAGCGCATATAAAGGGTGTGCAGTCGAAAAATGTGGGAACATCCATCAAACATTTTGCGGCAAATAATCAGGAGCACAGAAGAATGTCATGTTCCTCTGAAATAGATGAGAGAACTTTCCGGGAGATTTATCTGGCAGCTTTTGAGGCCGCAGTGAAGGAGAGCAGACCCGATACCGTGATGTGCTCTTATAATAAGATTAACGGAACATTTGCGTCTGAGAACCACAGACTGCTCACGGAAATTCTGAGAGATGAGTGGGGATTTGAAGGATACGTTATGTCTGACTGGGGTGCAGTGAACGACAGGGTAAAAGGACTGGAAGCAGGTCTTGACCTGGAAATGCCGGCAAGCGGCGGACATACGGATGCGGAGATTGTGGAAGCTGTGAAAACAGGTGTGCTTGATGAAGCGGTTCTGGATACAGCGGTTGAGAGAATCCTAAATATTATCTTCAAATTCTCAGATAACCGTCAGCCCGGCAAATTTGATAAGGAAGCAGATCACAATCTGGCAGCCAGAATCGCGAGAGAGTCCATGGTGCTTTTGAAAAATGATGGAATCCTGCCTCTGAAGGGAGAAGGACAGAAGATTGCGTTTATCGGAAAATTTGCAGAGAAGCCCCGGTTCCAGGGAGGCGGAAGTTCTCATATCAACTCCTTTAAGGTGACAAGCGCGCTGGATGCAGTCAAGAAATACGCGGATGTGTCTTATGCACAGGGATATGACGTGAAAGAGGACAAAGTGGATGAAGCCATGTTTGCTGAGGCAGTGGAGACGGCTGAACATGCGGATATCGCTGTGGTATTTGCAGGTCTTCCGGATGCGTTTGAGTCTGAGGGGTATGACAGGGAGCATATGAGAATGCCGGAGTGCCAGAACAGGCTAATCGCGGAAATCGTAAAAGTACAGCCGAATACAGTGGTGGTTCTTCACAATGGTTCCCCTGTGGAAATGCCGTGGGCAGATGATGTGAGAGGAATCCTGGAGTCTTATCTCTGTGGACAGGCGGTGGGGGAGGCCCAGGCGGATATTCTCTTCGGCAGAGCCAATCCATGCGGTAAGCTGGCAGAGACCGTTCCCTATAAATTATCCGACAACCCGTCTTATCTGAACTTCCCGGGTGATGGGAAGACCGTGGAGTACAGAGAAGGAGTATTTGTGGGATACCGCTATTATGATACCAAGGAAATGGCAGTGCGTTATCCTTTTGGCTATGGACTTAGCTATACTACATTTGAGTACAGCGATCTGAAGCTGTCAGCAAAGGAGATAAAGGATACGGACACTCTGACGGTTTCACTTAAGGTTAAGAATACCGGAAGTATGGCCGGCAAGGAGATTGTACAGCTTTATGTGACAGATAAGACCAACGCTGCCAGCAGACCGGTTAAGGAATTGAAGAATTTTGCCAAGGTAGAGCTGGCGCCCGGCGAGGAAAAGGTTGTTGCTATGGAGCTGGATAAGAGAAGCTTTGCATGGTACAATACGGAAATTTCTGACTGGTATGCAGCCACCGGCACATATGAGATTCTTGTGGGAAGTTCCTCCAGGGATATTCTTTTAAAAGATGCGGTGCAGCTTACTTCTACAACGAAGATTCCTGTGAAAATCCACATGAACACCACCGTTGCGGAATTGCTCGCAGAGCCGAAGGCAAAAGAGATCATGAGCGGCCTGCTGAAAACCATGATGGCAAATATAGGTGCCGGTGATGAGGAAGGCAGTGCGGCAAGTGAAGCTATCTCACCTGAAATGTCTTTGAAAATGATGGAGAATTCACCACTCAGGACATTCAGAAGCTTTGCGGGAGTGAGCACACAGGAAGTGCAGGCACTGATTGAGAAGCTCCAGGCAGCCGTGGATCAGTGATGTGAGAACAGCAGCAAATATGAATTATAATTTTAACGGACAGGCGGGAAAGTATATTCCCGGCTGTCCGTTTGTGGTATACTGTATGTGGCATAATTATTGAGAAAAATAGCGGCAGTTAAACGGATGAGGAGGAATCAATATGTTTCGATGGGGAATTATGGGCGGCGGTTTTATATCATCCCAGTTCGCAAAAGGGCTGGAAGAAGTAGCGGATATGCAGGTGGAGGTACTGGCCTCCCGGTCCGGAAGGAATGATTACGGGATACAGGCAAAGAAATACTGCTGTTCCTATGAAGAACTGGTAAATGACAAAGATGTGGATGCTGTTTATGTGGGGACCATTCATCCTCAGCATCTGGCGTGCGTCAAAGCCTGCTTAAAAGCAAAGAAACCCGTGTTGTGTGAAAAACCGGTGACAATGAATGCCCGGGAACTGGAAGAGATCCTTGAGCTGGCAAAAGAGAATCATACCTTTTTTATGGAAGCTATGTGGACAAGATTTATCCCTGCAATGAGAGAGCTGAAAAAGGAAATACAGGCAGGTGTGTACGGAAAAGTGCATAATATGCATTTTACATTTGGCGGGCCGGCTAAGCCGGAGACAAGGCGTCTGTTTGAAGCTGAACTGGGAGGCGGTGCTCTTCTCGATGTGGGTGTTTATGGTGTAAGCATTGCACAGTATCTTCTGGGAGAAACACCCGATGTGATACACGCATGGTCTGAAAAGAATGCGGAGACAGTGGATTTGAATACCTGTATCCAGATGACTTATCCCTGCGGATGTCTGGCGGATATGGTATTTTCCATCAATAGAAAAGTGGACAACCGGGCAGTGATCATCACGGATAAGGCTGAACTGGAAATTCCGTATTTCTGGCGTCCCAATACGGTCTATCTGTTTGAACCAAATGAGGATTTCCGCACGGATACGCTGAAAGAAAAAAGAGTCGTCGAAGTGGCCGGAAACGGATACCATTACGAGGCACTGGAGGTAGAAAAAATGTTGAAAGAGGGCAGGACAGAGAGTCCGGTTATGCCCTGGGCGGAAAGCCTCCGGATCATGAGGGAACTGGATGAAATCAGAAGGATCTGCGGGATCTGCTATCCTCAGGATGCCAAGTAAAGTGAGCAAAAAGGAGAAGAGACAGGATGTCAGAAGAGAGACAGAAGTTTTTGATCGGTACATATACGGAAACCGTTATATTCGGTGACGGAAGCCGTTTTAACGGCAACGGACAGGGGATATATCTGGCTGAAATAGATATGACAGCAGGAAAAATGAAACAGGATCAGCTGATAGAAGGGATAAAGAATCCCTCCTATGTCTGTGCAGATAAAGCAGGAAAAAGGATTTACGCGGTGAGTGAGCTGGAAGAGTATGAAGGACTTGAAAGCGGAGCTGTCAGTGTTTATGAAACCGGGAAGGACGGCATGATGAGGCTGGTGGACAGAAAACCTTCCATGGGAACCAATCCCTGTCATCTTTATCTGGATGAGGAGGAGAGGATATTATATATCAGTAATTATGGCAGCGGTTCTGCCTGCGCATACAGGATAGGGGAAGACGGGCATTTCCGGGAACCGGCAATGGTGATACAGCATCAGGGACATTCCGTTGATGAGGAGCGGCAGGAGGGACCTCACGTACATTCTATCCATCCATGCCGTTTTGCGGAAGGTGTGCTTGTGTGTGATTTGGGGCTGGACAAAATAAGCCGTTGTGTGGTGCGGGAACAGAAGGGTGAATGGACTTTTACAGAGGTGGAGAGCTGGATGACAAAGCCCGGATATGGTCCGAGAATGCTGGTATACCATCCGTTTCTTCCCATGTTTTATGTAGTGCAGGAGATGGGAAACAGGGTTCTTGTATATGACTATGGAAGCGGCACACTTCAAGAAGTACAGGATGTTTCCAGCCTCATGGAGAAGGACAGAAAAATACCGAATACAGCGGCGGAAATCCGCATTAATTCTGCCGGGACAAAGTTATATGTTTCCAACAGGGGAGCTGACAATATCAGTGTATATGATGTGGACCGTGAGGGAAGGCTTGCGCTCACAGGCAGTATCTCCTCCGGAGGAAAGACACCGCGCTGCTTTGCAGCGGCAGAGGACAGAGATTCGGGGATTACATATCTGGTCATTGCAAACCAGGATTCCAATGAGATCATTTCGGTGAAGCATATGGATTTCAAAGAGGCGGCAGCAGAAGACAGTATGCAGGTGGGTAGTCCTGTTTGTATCTGGCTTCTGTAAGAAATGATGTCTGACGCAGTACGGCAGATTTAAAATTGTTTTGGTTTAAAACAGAGAGTAAGGCGGCAGAATTCCGCCTTAGAAGGAAGAGGAAAATGAAGAAGTCATACGAAATAGATATGTGCAACGGGCCGCTTTGGAGAAAGCTGCTGCTGTTTTCTGTGCCGCTTATTTTATCCGGTATTCTGCAGCTTTTGTTTAATGCGGCAGATATTGTGGTTGTGGGAAGGTTTTCTGGAAATCATGCTCTGGCAGCCGTGGGGTCTACCAGTTCTCTGATACAGCTTTTTGTCAATGTATTTATTGGGTGTTCCATTGGGACAAATGTTTTGGTCGGAAGGTTCTGCGGGGCGAAGGATTCTAAAAATGTAAGCGAGACAGTACATACATCTATTTTGTTCAGTATTGTCTGCGGCTGTATTCTTATATTTCTGGGTGTAGCGTTTGCCAGGCCAATGCTGGAGTGGATGGCAACACCTCCGGAGGTTCTGGGGCAGGCAGTGCTCTATATGAGGATTTTCTTTGTAGGGATGCCGGCTATGATGCTCTATAATTTCGGTGCAGCGGTGCTGAGAGCTACAGGAGATACCCAGAGGCCTCTTTATTATCTGCTTCTGGCCGGAGTCATCAATGTGGTGCTGAATCTGTTCTTTGTTATTGTCTGCGGTCTTGGCGTGGCGGGTGTGGCGCTTGCCACGATCATTTCTCAGGCAGTGTCAGCACTTTTGATTCTGCGCTGCCTTATGCATACAGAGGGAATGTGCAGGCTGGAACTTAGAAAGCTGAAAATACATAAAGACAAGTTAAAACACATTGTCCGCATTGGTCTTCCGGCAGGGATGCAGAGTGCCATTTTTTCCATATCCAATGTATTGATCCAGTCCTCTGTAAACTCTTTCGGAGCCATTGCCATGGCAGGAAATACAGCAGCATCCAATCTGGAGGGGTTTGTATATACCTCCATGAACTCTATTTACCAGGCTGCATTGAGTTTCACCAGCCAGAATATGGGGGCCGGTAATCAGAAACGGATTAGTCAGATTTTATGGAGGTGTCTGGTGCTTGTGACGGTCATCGGAGGAATCTTCGGATGTCTGATGGTATTATTTTCACCGCATCTTCTTGGAATCTACTCCTCGGATGCAGAGGTGATCGCTTACGGAATACAGAGGCTTAAAATCATATGTCTTCCCTATTTTCTCTGTGGTATCATGGAGGTGCTGGTGGGAAGTCTGCGCGGTATGGGATATTCGGTTCTGCCTATGCTGGTGTCCCTGACAGGGGCCTGCGGGCTTAGGATTGTCTGGATATTTACCATATTTGTATGGCAGCACAGTCTGTTTGTCTTATATCTGTCGTACCCTATAACCTGGGTGATCACTGCAGCGGCACACATGGTCTGCTGGTGCAAACTGCGGCAGATGATGAAAAAACGGCAGATGGCAGGATAGGAAAGGAGAGGTCAGTATGGGGATTTTTAAAATTGAAACAGGCGATATTACAACGTATCATGTGGATGCCATTGCAAACGCTGCAAATTGTTCTCTTCTGGGCGGCGGTGGTGTTGACGGGGCCATCCACAGAGCGGCGGGACCGGGGCTTTTGAATGAATGCAGAGCACTTGGCGGATGTGAGACCGGACAGGCAAAGATAACAAAAGGGTATCAGCTTCCTGCAAAATATGTGATTCATACTCCGGGGCCTGTCTGGAACGGCGGCGCTTTCGGAGAGGCGGAACTGTTGAAAAGCTGTTATGAAAACTGTATCCGGTTAGCTCATGAAAATGGCTGCAGGACTGTGGCATTTCCATCAATCAGCACAGGGATTTACGGATATCCTCTGGAGCAGGCGGCTGAGATCGCAGTGAAGACGATTTACGAGGGACTGGAAAAGTATCCTGATATAGAAGAGATTATTATGGTATGTTTTAGTGAGAGGGTGGAAAAGGCTTATAAAAAAGCGTGTTATGATTCAGCCGGTTGAATTGTTATGTGGATCAGCCCATTAAAATTGTTGTTTGATGGGGGATGTCCTGTTGCTGCTTTTTCGCACAGCCTGTGCAGGAAATGCGCAGAACTGATTGGATAGTTGCAAAAAACGTATGTATTGTGGAGAAAACAGACAGGTGAACAGGCACCAGGGATAAGACGGGAAAGGAATTAAGGGAAATGAAGAAATGGAAAAATTTATTAGCCGGGCTGGTGGTTCTGGCATTACTTTTGGTAGGATGCAGCTCCGTGGGGCAGACGGCGGATGGGAGCCAGCCGGAGGTCGGTGGTCAGCCTATAGGCGAAGCAGAAGGCAGCGGCCGGCTGAACGTACATTATCTGGATGTTGGGCAGGGAAATGCAGCGCTTCTGGAATCTGAAGGGCACTATATGCTCATAGACGGAGGAAACAGGAAAGCATCCTCCTTTGTGGTAAGTTATCTGAAGCGTCAGAATGTGGAGTCTTTGGATTACATATTGATATCCCACTTTGATGAGGACCACCTGGCGGGAGCTATTGGTGCGCTCTACCAGTTTCCGGCAGGAAAAGTCATCACGGCTGATTATGAGACAGATTCTTCCATTTATAAGTCCTATCAGGATGCCATGGAGAAACAGGGGTACGAGGAGACGCATCCGTCCCAGGGCGATGTCTTTTCCCTTGGAAGTGCTTCCGTGAGGGTCATTTCTCCGATTTCTTATGGCCACGAGGACGAGAATGAGGATTCAGTGGGAGTGATTGTGGAAAATGGGGATAATCGTTTCTTTTTTGGCGGTGATATGGGGAAAACCGGTGAGAAACAGGTAATGGAATCCGGTGCAGATATTGCGGCAGATGTATTTCTTTTAAACCACCACGGTTCCTACCTGAGCAGCAGATTTCTGGAACAGATTTCCCCTTCCTATGCAGTGATAAGCTGCGGAGACGGCAACAGCTACGGACATCCCAGGCAGGATACCATAAAGCTGTTGGAGGATGATGGGATTCCCGTATTCCGTACGGACAAACAGGGAACGATCATTCTCCACAGTGATGGAAAAACAATATCCTGGGAACAGGAACCCTGCAACGATTATACACCCGGTACCAGGACTGCGAGCGGCGATAAAGAAGAGCCGTATGTGGAGGAAAATAACAGTGACGCAGAGCTCTGCGACTATGTTTTGAATACACATACAAAGAAGATTCATCTGCCTTCCTGCTCGTCGCTGAAAGGAATGAAGGAAGACAATAAAGCTTATTATAAAGGCAGCAAAGACGAGCTGATAGATAACGGATATGAGGCATGCGGGAATTGTAAGCCATGAGGCTGATAAAACAGTGTTGATTTCGGTATACTATAGACATTAATTTTACGGAAAATGTGCATGAATACAAGTGATTTTTTGTATGTGCAGATGGACAAGGTAATTAAATGCTGTTTAATCACTGTAAAAATGTCAGTTTGCAAGAAGTATTGAAATGTATGTCTGCAATAGGACCGCAGTGATGTTTTTAAACCGAAGATTGAAACAGTAATGGGCAGAGAAGGAGAGCAAAAGGCATAATGCAGATAAGAAATGAATTGCAATCTGATTACAGAGAAGTAGAGGAATTAACCCGTAAGGCGTTTTGGAATTTGCATTCCCCGGGATGTAATGAACACTATCTCGTGCACGTGATGCGTAACCATAAAGATTTTATACCAGAATTAGATTTTGTGGCAGAATTGGACCATTCCATTATTGCAAATATTATGTATACGAAAGCAATGCTTAAGGATGAAAACGGACGTGAAAAAAATATTTTGACATTTGGACCGCTAAGTGTACTTCCCGAATACCAGAGAAAAGGCTACGGCAAAATGTTATTGGAACACTCTTTCAAAAAGGCTGCAGAACTCGGTTATGACACAATTGTAATATTTGGAAACCCGGAAAATTATATAAGCAGTGGTTTCAAGAGCTGCAAACATTATAATATCTGCGTTGGTGATAATATTTTTCCGACAGCTTTATTAGTAAAGGAACTATGTTCAGGGGCTGTTCCTAAGGGCAGATGGACTTTTCACGAAAGTCGTGTTTATGAAATGGATAACCAGGCTGCGGAAGAATTTGATAAAACATTTGAACCCTGTGCAAAAGAGTATAGACAGAGTCAAGAACTTTTCTATATCTATAGCCACTCTCAAGTGTTTTGACAAAAGTTATTGGGAGCTGGTATAGGATGTTTTATCGGCTTAATCTGCGGATGAGAATAAGGGCAGTTTAAAATTCCCATCTACTCATATGGAGACGGTTTGTTATCCGGCCGGACTAAGTTTTTCGAAGCTCAGTATCATTCTCAAAGAGGTTATAGGCTGGTGCGGATATCGGGCAAAAAGTATAAGCATTGCTGTGGTAAGAAAAAAATAAAACGATGTTCCTTCAAGAATATAAGAAAGACAAGATGCGGAGGCAGTATCCCGAATCTTGTCTTTTTCTTTAGGCATTTATGGTGGGTTTAGTCATCGACTAATATAGCATTTGGATAGATATGTTCCATACGTTCATCGGTAAAATGTTTATCCAGAAAACGTGTAACTGCATTTTCGGCAGACGATATATTGGAGTGGCGTTCCGTGTACCGGTTAAGCGCAAGGCCTGACATGATCATGTTGAATACCATGAACAAGATCATAAGCCATGTGATGGGAACTCCGGCTTTTTTCGGGATTTTTTCTATCAGTGCGGACAGCCGCGGGTAAAGAATTTTCAGCCAGATGACTGCGGCAATGCCCCAGAAAAAACAGTAAAGCAGGTTGATACGGCCTCCCAGATTAAAAGGAATGTCACTGTAATCCCAGAACACAGTACCGAAAACCAGCTCTGTAAACACACTGCATATGTATTCATAAGCTCCGCCTAATACGGTACCGAAGATAAAAATATAACTGTCACTGCGATTGCGGTATTGATACAAAATAGCAGTCAGCAGTACACATCCCAGGCCCCATACAATGCTGAACGGTCCGTAAACGACACTGCTGCGGCTCATTAATTTACCGGTAGTTGCAAGGCAGAAAATGGTTTCCGTGATATCTCCAAGAAAAGCTCCGAGGAAAAACAGACAGACCAGCTTGTAGAACGAACAGCCGACGGCAAATACACCGGCGCGCTCTTTTGCTGCCTCAAGCTGTCGTTCCTTTTCCTGTCTGGCAGCTAATAATTCTTTCGCCTCCAGGTTGGGATAAGCCTTAGCCATATGCTTCTGTACCCATCCGGTCAGCCCTTCACCCATCATATCTGCAGCCTTTTGCAGATTTTCAGATACATCCTCAATGATAGAGAGTTTTCGCAGCCTGGAATGAACGGCTTTGATAGCCATAATCGTTCCTGCCAGATCGAGACAGAGAACCACGTACAGGACAATTAACAATATGGTTCCCAGGTTGGAGGGAATCAAGACAAGCAGTTCCTTCAGGGATGGGTTGATAAAGGAAATACAGACTACGGCGGAGATTCCCCACACAACCGTGTATGGCAGGTTGACATAACCTCCAAACTGAAATCTTTTCCGTGAGTAATCCCACCATTTCCGGTGGAATATTTTCTCCAGAACAAAACCGGTAGAAAACGTGATAACAGATGAAAGAATCACCCCGCCCAGAAAAAGAAAGAACAGGTGATTTCTGAGTTCGGGCAGAAAGACCGCAAACGCCACTGCCCCGAAACCATAAGCCGGACAATAGGGACCGAATAAAAAACCTACGTCAATGAACCGATGCTCCCTGACCGCCGCAACCGACGTACCGATTGCCCAGCCAATGAAAGAATAGAGTAAATAAAACCATAGAAGTTGGTATAGTGTGTAGTTCAAGTTATGCCTCCTTTTGGGTGATGCCGGATGATGAGGGTTTTAGTATACCATAAACGCGGGGGGAAGGGATGTCAAGTGTAAGTGGAGGGAGAATTTCCGGTGTGGATTGAGAGGGAGCATGGATTTATTGGGAGATTCGCACTTGTAGTGGGGCTGAAAATGGGGAGAAGGGTTGGTGGGGAGTGAGAGGAATCGGTGGAAATTAATTGTAAATATGAGGATAATGTGATATTATATACAAGATGTAGTGAGGATGTTTGTGTATTTTTGCTATCGCTGCCTGCGCGGTGGCGTGGATTGAAATAGGTTGACGTTAAAGACACCGGCATTGGAACCGTATCGCTGCTTGCACGGCAGCGTAGATTGAGTTAAACCTGCCCCCCCCGGTGCCGATGTCCATATATGATCGCCCCTACGGCGAAATACAATCAAATAGCCTACACTACATTAACTAATAATTTGCATTGACATACAACCAAATTTCCCGGCATACATTGTAAAAACAACGTTTCCGGGAGATTTTTCCTTGAAAAGTTATATAGAAGAACGTGCTATATCCATAGCCAACTACATCATTGAAAACAACGCAACAGTCCGCCAGACCGCCAGGGAGTTCAAGGTGAGCAAGAGTACAGTTCACAAGGACGTAACCGAGCGTCTGCTGCAGCTTAATCCTTCACTGGCAAAGTGTGCCCGCAAGGTCCTTGACGTGAACAAGCAGGAGCGTCATATCCGGGGTGGAATGGCTACCCGGGAAAAATATCTGCACAAGGTGCAAAATTAACAAAAGAGACTCTTGTTTTGACAAAAATATGGGCGTATAATTGTTCCTATCAAAATACAAAAGCTTATTGTGAGGGGAAAACAAATGAATCGATTCTTTTCAAATGCGGATTTGCGGAAGCTGATCATACCGCTGATTATCGACCAGTTTCTGCAGGCGTTTGTAGGACTTGCCGATTCTATCATGGTGGCCAGCGTAGGCGAGGCTGCCGTGTCAGGTGTATCCTTGATCGATACGGTTATGGTATTGATCATCAACATTTTTACAGCACTGGCTACAGGAGGAGCCGTTATCGCAGGACAGTTCATCGGGAAAAAGAAAGCTGAGCATGCCTGCCTGGCAACCAACCAGCTGCTGTCCTTTACCCTGAAAGCATCCTGCATCATTATGGTGCTTGGATATCTTGGGAAGAACCTTATTATCAACGGAGTGTTCGGCAGGATTGAAGCAGACGTTATGTATAACTGCAATGTGTATCTGCTGATCGTATTTGCGTCTGTGCCCATGATTGCCCTGTACAATGCAGGTGCGTCTATTTTCCGTGCCATGGGAAATTCAACCATTGCAATGAAGACGTCCCTGCTTATGAACGCCATCAATCTGGGCGGAAATGCGCTGCTCATCTACGGATTCCACAGAGGTGTGGAGGGTGTGGCAATTCCCACACTTGTATCAAGAGGGGTTGCCTGTGTGGTAATGCTCTGTCTTTTAAATAATCAGAGCAGGATTCTGCATATCCACCATCCGTTTTCATTCAAAACAGACTGGATGCTTCTGAAGAAAATATTATACATTGGTATACCAAACGGTCTGGAAAACAGTATGTTCCAGCTTGGAAAAATTTTGGTGCTCAGTATTGTTACGGGATTCGGAACCGCGTCCATTGCGGCAAATGCTGTGTCCAACAATGTGGCTACATTTGCAGTCCTGCCGGGAATGTCCATAGGATTTGCGCTGCTCACAGTGGGAGCACAGTGTGTGGGAGCCAATGATTTTGAGCAGGTACATTATTATACGAAGAAATTGATGAAGGTCGCCTATATTTCCCTGATTGGAATCAATATACTGCTCATGCTTGTAATGCCCTTTATCATCAGGGCTTACGGACTGTCAGCGGAGGCCAGCGGCTACGCTTATAAAATACTGATATATCATTCCATATGCGTAGTGACCATATGGCCGTTGTCTTTTTCGCTGCCAAACACTCTGCGTGCAGCGGCAGATGTGCGTTTTACCATGCTTTTGGCCATTGTTTCCATGTGGATTTTTCGTATCGGATTCTCAGTGCTGCTGGGTGTAAAGCTTCACTGGGGCGTATTTGGCGTGTGGGTGGCTATGACGATTGACTGGCTGTTCCGCGCTGTCTGCTTTACCATTCGATATATCAGAGGAAAATGGCAGCATCAGTCACTTGTCTGAAGATATACATCTGTTTCGGATGCATTCATCCGCGGCAGTGTAATATATGAAAATACAAAAGGAGAAAATATCGATGAAACAGGATATGATTGTCATTCTTGACCTGGGAAGCACAGAGAACACCGTACTGGCGAGAGAAATCCGTGCTATGGGTGTTTACAGTGAGATTTATCCCCATGATATTACAAAAGAAGAGCTGGAAAAGCTCCCGAATGTGAAAGGTATTATCATTTACGGCGGGCCAAACCATATAGTTGACGGCGTTCGCATTGATGTAAGACAGGAGATTTATGAAGCTGGCAGTCCGGTAATGGCAATTGACCATGAACCGGCGGCCTGCAGTGAGAAATATCAGGACCTGAGCGAGGAACAGAGGGCTGAGATCCTGAAAAAGTTCGTTTTTGATACCTGTAAAGCGGAAGCAAACTGGAATATGAAAAATTTCGTCGCTGACCAGATCGAGATCGTCAGAGAACAGGTTGGCAATAAAAAAGTTCTTCTGGCATTATCCGGCGGTGTGGACAGTTCTGTAGTTGCAGCACTTCTGATCAAGGCTATTGGCAAACAGCTTACATGTGTCCATGTAAACCACGGCCTTATGCGCAAAGGAGAATCTGAGAGCGTAGTGGAAGTATTCAAAGACCAGATGGATGCGAATCTGGTTTATGTGGATGCCTCTGAGCGTTTCCTGACAAAGCTTGAAAATGTAGATGATCCGGAGCAGAAGCGTAAGATTATTGGTGCTGAATTTATCCGTGTCTTTGAGGAAGAGGCGAGAAAGCTGGAAGGTATTGAGTTCCTGGGACAGGGAACCATCTATCCTGATATTGTTGAGAGCGGAACCAAAACGGCTAAAATGGTGAAATCCCATCACAATGTAGGCGGCCTGCCGGAAGATTTACAGTTTAAGCTGGTAGAGCCTTTGAAACAGTTATTCAAAGATGAAGTGCGCGCATGCGGCATTGAGCTGGGACTTCCGGAAGAAATGGTGTACAGACAGCCGTTCCCGGGTCCGGGACTGGGCGTGAGATGTCTGGGCGCGATTACCAGGGAACGTCTGGAAGCAGTACGTGAATCCGATGCGATCCTTCGTGAAGAATTCAAAAATGCAGGACTGGATAAAAAAGTCTGGCAGTATTTTACAGTGGTTCCTGATTTCAAATCCGTCGGTGTGCGTGACAATGCCAGATGTTTTGAATATCCGGTAATCATCCGTGCAGTCAACACTGTGGATGCCATGACTGCTACCATTGAGGAAGTTGACTGGAAGGTACTTCTGAAGATCACAGACCGTATCATGAAGGAAGTTAAAAACGTAAACCGTGTCTGCTATGATATGAGTCCAAAGCCGAACGCTACGATTGAATGGGAATAATCCAAAACGCTGAGGTCAAATGTGGAGATATTTGTGGTTAAACTTACAAATTAAAACGAAAGAGAAATGTGGGTAAAATATGAACAGTAAAATGTTTCAAGAACCAAAGGCTCCTGTAAAACTGCCGGTCATGGAAGACGTGTCTTCTGTACTGGAAGCTGCGAAGGTTTCTGAGGAAGAAATTACAGGCTGCTGTTTTAAAGGAGTGTTTATCACTAAGTTTGATGGGAAACTGCTTCGTTTCAAAAGGGTAGCTTTTGAAAACTGTAAGTTTATCGGCTGTTTTTTCGATGAGGCCAGTTTCACTGATGTACGTTTTAAAAACTGCGATTTTTCCAACACCAGCCTCACGGATGTCTATTTTAAGAGATGTTCCTTTCAGTCCTGCAAGGCAGTTGGAGCTGATTTTTACGGCAGCCTTATGCGGCATGTGTCATTTCTGGAATGTAATCTTTCAGATATGAATCTGGACGCATCCAGAATGAGCTATGTTAAAATAAAGGACACGAATATGGAAGAGTCAAGCCTGAGCAAATGTGGGCTGGACAACATGGACTTACATCAGGTAAAGTTTGCCGGCACCAGCTTTTTCAAGACTGCGCTCAAGGGCGTGGATATGTCTGACTGTGATATGGACAAAATCATCATATCCGACGGCAAGGAGGAACTGAGAGGTGCTGTGCTCAATATGTCGCAGGCCATAGTCTGCGCAAAGCGGATGGGAATTGTGATCAAAGAATTCGAGACAGAAAACTAAATAAAAAATTAGCATTGACTAATGGGCCTGCTCTGGCATAAAATAACATAAACTTCTTTGCACTGCATTTATACTACAGTACAAACTGAGCAGGCACGGATGCTGGGCATCCGTATAGCCGGGTCACTTTTAGTGACAGCAGATGAGCATAGGGCATCTGTGGGACAGTAGATTACTTTATTGTTCCGCAGGTGCTTTTTAAATGGTTGGAAACAGCCCGGGTATTAAGAAGCAGCAGAGAAAGTTATGCAGTATCAAAGAAACAATACCGGGGAGGATTTAAAATGGAACAGGTAAGGAAAGAATTCGTTACGGATGAAAAGGCAAAGAAAATTGCACTTCATGTATCCGGAGTCAGTGTGGCAGGTAATGTGCTGCTCTCTCTCTTTAAACTGCTTGCAGGTATTATCGGTCATTCCGGTGCTATGATCTCTGATGCGGTACATTCTGCTTCCGATGTATTTGGAACTATCATCGCAGTTCTTGGAATCAGCATTTCCAAAAGAAAATCAGATGCCAACCATCAGTACGGACACGACAGACTGGAGTGTGTGGCTGCCATTGTGCTGGCTGTGATCCTGCTGGCCACGGGGCTTGGAATCGGGATCAGCGGTGTGGAAAAAATCATAAAGGGAAACAGTAAAGGGGCAGCGATACCGGGCGTTATCGCACTTGTGGCAGCTGTCGTTTCCATTGTGTTCAAGGAGTGGATGTATTGGTATACCAGAGCAGCAGCCAAGAAGATCAATTCCGGCGCTTTGATGGCAGAAGCCTGGCATCACCGTTCCGACGCGCTTTCTTCTGTCGGAGCATTTGCCGGTATTTTGGGCGCAAGATTGGGTTATCCTATTTTAGATCCCATTGCCAGTGTGATTATATGTTTATTTATAGGAAAAGCGGCTTATGATATATTTAAGGATGCCATAGATAAGATGGTGGATAAATCCTGTGATGATGAGACTCTGGAACAGATGCGCGGCATTATTTCAAAACAGGCCGGCGTGCTGCATATTGATATGCTGCATACGAGGCTTTTCGGAGCAAAAATGTATGTGGATATTGAAATTTCCGCGGATGGCACGCTTTCCCTTGAGGAAGGACATGAGATAGCCCAGAAGGTACATGATGCCGTTGAAAAGGAGTTTCCGCTGGTAAAACACTGTATGGTTCACGTAAATCCCGTATAAAATACAGTTAAGTAAGGTTCACGAAGAATGCGGCTTTGCAGGGGCGATTTTTGTCAGATATTCTGTTTTTAAGATATGGAAGGGAAAATTTCTTGTAAATTGAAGCGGGATATTTTATAATGAAATCTAGTTTTGAGGAATGCAAAAGAACAGGAGGGCACTTTTTTGAAGAGAGAAACCGTAATTGTACTTGATTTTGGCGGCCAGTATAACCAGTTGATAGCAAGACGTGTTCGGGAATGCAATGTATACTGTGAGATCTATTCTTACAAGACAGATATTGAGAAAATAAAAGAAATCCAGCCTAAGGGAATTATTTTTACCGGAGGTCCTAACAGCGTGTATCTGGAGGATTCTCCCACATATACAAAAGAAATCTTTGAGCTGGGAATTCCGGTTCTGGGAATCTGTTATGGTGCGCAGCTTATGATGCATCTGTTAGGCGGTCAGGTAGGCACAGCGCCTGTCAGGGAATATGGAAAGATCGAGGTTACGGTGGAACAGTCTTCCAAGATGTTTGAGAACGTGTCCGAGAAGACAATTTGCTGGATGAGTCACAATGACTATATTGCGAAAGAAGCACCGGGATTTGAGATCATTGCCCATACATCGGACTGTCCGGTTGCAGCAGTGCAGAATCCGGAAAAGAACCTGTACGCGGTTCAGTTCCATCCGGAAGTGCTGCATACACAGGAAGGGAAGAAAATGCTTTCCAATTTTGTTTATAATGTGTGTCAATGCTCCGGTGACTGGAAGATGGATTCCTTTGTGGAGGAGAGCATCAATGCCATCCGTCAGAAGGTTGGAGACGGCAAAGTGCTGTGCGCGCTTTCCGGCGGTGTGGACTCCTCTGTTGCAGCGGTTATGCTGTCAAAGGCAGTTGGAAATCAGCTTACCTGTGTGTTTGTGGACCATGGTCTTTTAAGGAAGAATGAGGGCGATGAGGTTGAGGCGGTATTCGGACCGGAAGGCCCTTATAACCTGAATTTCATCAGAGTAAATGCGCAGGAACGTTTTTATGAGAGATTAAAAGGTGTGGAAGAGCCGGAAGATAAGCGGAAAATTATCGGTGAAGAGTTTATCCGCGTATTTGAGGAAGAGGCGAAGAAGATCGGTGCGGTTGATTTCCTGGTGCAGGGAACGATTTATCCGGATGTTGTGGAGAGCGGAGTGGGCGGAGAGTCCACTGTGATCAAATCTCACCATAATGTGGGCGGCCTGCCGGATTACGTTGATTTTAAGGAGATTATCGAGCCGCTCCGTGACCTGTTTAAAGATGAGGTGCGCAAGGCCGGCCTTGAACTGGGGATTCCGGAGTATCTGGTGTTCCGTCAGCCGTTTCCGGGCCCGGGTCTTGGTATCAGGATCATTGGAGAGGTAACTGCGGAAAAAGTGGAAATGGTGCAGGAGGCTGATGCCATCTGGCGTGAGGAAATCGCCAATGCAGGACTGGATAAGGAGATTGGACAGTATTTCGCAGCATTGACGAATATGAAATCAGTGGGCGTTATGGGGGATGAGAGAACCTATGACTATGCAGTGGCGCTGAGAGCGGTTACTACTACGGATTTCATGACAGCTGAGAGCGCAGAGATTCCCTGGGATGTGATTGGGAAGGCGACAAGCAGGATTGTGAATGAAGTGAAGCATATTAACAGGGTTATGTATGATTGTACGGGGAAACCGCCGGCTACGATTGAGTTCGAATAGAGGGTTTGTTCTGATGTAACTTCTGTTATCCTGTTTGGGGCAAAAAACGTTAGCCTGATATAATAAGAAGAAAAAAGTCTCGAATCTTTAGAGAGAATCTAAAGTTCGGGGCTTTTTTGTTACGGCAAAAAGCTCCACAAACCCAGTAAATACGGGGGTTGTGACGAAAGTCGTTACGAACCTTCGAGACGAGATATGCTGGGAGAGGGATGGGGGTAGTAAGGGGTAAGGGAGAGGATGTAGAGGATGATGGAATTTACACATTGGAGGATAATGGGGAGTGCATGGGAACAGGGTTTGTTTTCGGGCAAAGGTGATTATCCTGTTTGGGGCAAAAAACGTTAGCCTGGTATAAAATAAGAAAAAAGTCTCGAATCTTTAGAGAGAATCTAAAGTTCGGGGCTTTTTTAGTTACAGCGAAAAGCGCTATAATCCTTGTAGAATCAGTATTTGTGGCGGGTATAAGTGCAACAAATTGAAGAACCCAGCCTTTATGCGGGTTTGAGGCATCTTGAAAAGTGGTTTGATAAGAAAATGATAACACTTTGCTAAATCTATTTGTTTAGGAAAAGCAAGTGGTTTTTAATAAAAAGTAACAATGCACACTCATCAGGTTTACAGATTTTCAGCTTTAACAAAGATGTGATTCCTGGCATGGTTTCATCAAGGCTATTTAAATATTTTACTATAGCATCCATATCCGAAAGGGAATGATGCATAATAAATGGTTTGGCACGTATGCTGCCATCTGAACGCTTCAAGGTCCATTCATATTTGCTAGTTAAACAGGAGCAGATAAACTGTCATAATTTGCTGAATCGAATGCAGGAATATGAAGGCTGGCTAACACATTTATCTTCGGGCGTGGTATCCCAATTTGAAATTCTGTTAGACAATCGCCTTCAATATAAAAGAAAAGTGAAGGCAGTTAAAACCCTCACTTATATATTACGAATTTGAATTTCACGAATTGCTGATATAGCGGACAGATATTCTTTTATGGCATAAAAACAGTCGTTGCGGTGTAAATCCAAAGAGGATGTTTTTGTTTGTAATATTTTTTACAAATCTATTGCAAGCAATAGATTTTTACAGTATAATCCCATTTGGGATTTGGATGGAGGTGTTGTTTATGAAAAATAAATCACTAAATCTTATCAATGATATTAACAGGGCAATTATTCAAATCCGTGGTATTTATTCTGCATGGTCTGCTGAGCATGGAATCAGCTATCACGAAATGCTTGTGATATACACCATTCGGGAGTTTGGATTTTGCACGCAAAAACAAATATGCGACAGTTATCTGCTTCCTCGCCAGACCATAAATAACGTCATAACCGGATTGCGAAAAAAAGGAGTGCTGGTATACAGTCGTGAACACTCAATCGGACGTGAAAAGGCCTTTATGCTCTCAGAAAAGGGAGAAGAATATGTGACACCGTTACTAGCTTCGCTGGATGCGATGGAATCCGGCGCTTTAGCACAGTTCGGCAGTGAAAAGCTGTCTGCTCTGACACATCTTTTGTTAGAATATAACAAAGCTTTGTATAAAACTATGGATGAAACGAAGGAATAAAATATGGATACAATTGAATTATACAAAAAAGAAAAAATCAGCAGAATCCTTCTGAAATTGGCACCTCCTGTAATGCTGGCACAGTTGATTCAGGCACTGTATAACATCATAGACAGTCTGTTCATCAGTAGATTCTCCGACAGTGGCTTAACGGCACTGTCCATCATTTATCCGCTTCAGCTGTTGATGATCGCTCTTGCGGTGGGAACCGGTGTGGGTATCAACACTGTCATTGCGGCTAAGCTGGGCGAAGGTCGGGAAAAAGAAGCCGATGAATATGCCGGTGTTGGAATGCCTCTTGCGATTCTGCTATGGTTTCTGTTTGCTCTGATTTCATGGCTCGTCATGCCTACCTATGCGAGAATGTCCACCGAATCTGAAGCAGTCATCCAGGATGTGATTGCTTATGGAAGAATTGTCTGCGTGTTCAGCTTTGGTTTGTTTTTGGAAAGCATCTGGACAAAGATTTTGCAGGCGGGCAGCGATATGAAAACGCCTATGGTGGCGCAGATTGCAGGAGCTGTGACAAATATCGTAATCGACTCGCTGTTAATCTTCGGTATGTTTGGTCTGCCCCGGATGGGCATCGCCGGTGCTGCGGTTGCCACTGTTGCAGGACAGATTGTTGCGGCGCTAATCGTTATGAAAAAAGGTTTTCATCCATCTCCGGCAAAAGAAGTCTATCCCCGCTATATTGCAAGGATCTTCCGTTTGGGAACGCCCAATATCCTTATGCAATCCGCATACACCTTTTACATATTGGGGTTGAATTTGATTCTTGCAGGATTTTCTGATCAGGCCGTTACGGTATTAGGACTTTACTATAAGTGGCAGACCTTCTTTTTTATTCCTCTTAACGCAATGCAGACCTGTATCGTGCCCGTGATTAGCTTTAACTATGCCGCCAGAAATATTGACCGCTGCAAAAAGACCCTGACAACGTCTATTGGTTGCGGTCTTGCGTTTATGGCGTTGGGGGTACTGTGCTTTATGTCTATTCCGGAATCTCTATTGAGCGTGTTCACTTCGGATGCACTGGTCATTGAAATTGGGCGTGTTAGTTTTCGCATCATCGCAATCAGCTTTCTTCCGTTGGTCACTTCGCTGATTTTTCCGGTATTTTTTCAGGCGGTGGGTTATAGTCTGAAAAGCTCAGCGTTGACTGTGCTTCGTACCATGATACTGTTTGTGCCGTTGGGATATGTATTTTCACGATTTGGACTCAACTGGTTTTGGCTCACCTTCCCGGTTACGGAAATAGTCACAAGCATTGTTGGTTTTATTTTCTATCGACAGTTCCTGGAAGCAGACTATGTGAAGAACAGAAAGCCGGAGCTTCCTGTTCTCGGTTCTGTTCCAGCTTTGCAACCCTCCAGACCAGGGGTTATAATCACCATAGCAAGGCAGCATGGTTCCTCTGGCAAGCAGATTGGCAAGTTGGTAGCGCAGCAACTTCATATTCCTTTCTATTACAAAGAAATGATTGCCTTAGCAGCCCACGAAAGTGGATTGGATACGGAGTTTATTTCTGATATTCACAAGAATTCGCCAGATGTGCTTCGAGACTTGTACCTCAGCACCGGTGCAGTTCTTCATGCCATCGACGCACAGAGGAAAATCATTCGAAAGATTGCGGATAATGGCAGTTGTGTGATTGTTGGCAGAGCTGCTGACTATGTCCTATGGGACTATGACAATGTGATTCGTGTGTTTATACATGCACCGAAAGAATATCGCATTAAGCGAGTTATGGGGATATACAGCGATACCCCGGCAGAAGCAAAGCGAAATGTCAATCGTTCGGATAAGGCCAGAGGTGCCTATTATCGTCATATTTCCGGCAAACGTTGGGGTGATGGGAAAAACTATCAGCTTGTTCTGGATTCATCCGTTGGCATCGACAAGACGGTGGAAATGATTGTGAATTGTGTTGACAAACACACATCTGATAAAATGTAAAGCAAAATTGAAGTTGTGGAGGATAAGATCGTTTTGAGAATAGCTAATGGGATTGATTATATAGAACAAGTAAAAAATAAAATAGCAGAATATTCAACACATCTAGGCAGAGATTTATCATTTCAACATATTGATGAAGAACTTAGTAATCCAGCGATAAAGTATGCGCCACCACAAGGCGAACTTCTCGTTGCATTAGATGATGATGGGCAGGTAATCGGAATGGTTGCTTATCATAAACATACCGGTGAGAGATGTGAAATGAAAAGATTGTATGTTTCACCACAATACAGGGAAATGAAACTAGGACATAAACTTGTTGTTGCTATTCTTAAACATGCAAAGGATGCTGGATTTAAAGAAATGGTTTTAGATACTATTACACCATTACAAGCAGCAATTCATTTATATAAAAAAGTGGGATTTGAAGAATGTGAAGCATATTATGATAATCCTATGGATGATGTTATTTATATGAAGCGGTCATTATAGTTTTTCATTTGATAAGATGAATATGCACAGATAAGCATCAAACTTGTCGAGTTGGAAGATTGGATTTTTGAGGAGAAGATGTAATGAGAAAAACAGTTGGCATCATGCCACTTTATGATGATGAAAAAGAAAGCTATTGGATGCTGCCGGGGTATATGAAAATGCTGGAGGCAGAAAATGCGATACCGATGATGCTCCCCCTGACATCCAATGTGGAGGAATTGGATTATTTCCTTGAGATTTGCGGTGGCTTTCTGCTGACAGGAGGTCACGATGTTTCACCGAATTTTTATCATTGTGAGAAGAAAACTTGGTGCGGTGAATGCTGCGAATTACGAGATCAGATGGAGCATTATATCTTAACGAAAGCTGTGGAGCAAAATAAATCCGTTTTGGGGATTTGTCGTGGCATTCAATTTATGAATGCCTGTTATGAGGGAACCTTGTATCAGGATTTAGAAACTGAATATGCAAGCAATATCGACCACTATATGAAACCACCGTATGATAGGGCAGCGCATCAGGTTTTGATACAAAAGGACACTCCGCTATTCGATATTACGCACAAAGAAGAAATCGGGGTAAACAGTTACCACCATCAAGCTATTCATAGACTGTCGCCTGAGTTTCAGGTAACAGCAGTTTCCGAGGACGGTTTGATTGAAGGAATTTATATGCCTACTCACAAATTTGTGCTTGGCGTTCAGTGGCATCCTGAATTTTCTTATGAGAAAGACGATAATAGCAAAAGTTTAATACGGGCATTTGCGACTTCTATTTGACACTTTGTATTTTTTCAAAATAATAGTAAAATAAGACATAGTATGATAAAATTTATTATAACAAGCAGCAAATCAGAGTTCTGCCATCTCAAGATATTGAATTAAAAGCAATGTAGTTTAGGCTGCCCCAATTGGTCGCAGCGGTAGATAAGAAGGGAATTATAATGGAAATAAATAATAGAAAAAATCATATATCCTGTATTATAGTCTCTTTCATTACGCTTCTTTTTGCCATATGTTTTACTATGAATGTATTCTTTGGTGGTGCTGATAACCTATGTAAATTATTGGATAAAACAACTGCAATTGAGACATGGGCAATTTCAAAAGATATCGCTGCCAATGAAGATGGTGATAATACTACATATCTTAACGTTTCATATTTGAACGAAAATAATTCTTTTAATGAAACTATAACGAAGCATATATGTACAATACCCACGATTGCAGTTATCCCCAAAGGATTCAGCCTGCATCTGGTTCTTGTTATAGCTTTTCTCTTTTTCTTTTTAACCTTATTTAAGGCGTTACCGGATGAATGGACATTAGTTGATCAGAAGGTACGTTTGGACAATTGAATCAATTTCTTTCCCCTCGAACAAAGTATATATACTATCACAAGAATCCTTTACTGCAAGTGTGATAGTGTTCATAAGTCATTTTAAGATTCAAGGAATGGCTTTCTTTTTGTATGCAAACAGATGACCAATATAAATCGAATATTTATTGTGAGATTAAAGGAAAGCAGAGATTGAATTGGGGGAATGTAATTGAAAGAAAAATTATATAAATTATTTCTTGCCATAATGGTAAGCCTGTCCTTAACTTCAGGTCCCATAGCCCAAAATGAGATAGCTAAGATGCTTGAAGCTCTTTCAGGAACGAGTGATGCACAGGTCCGGGAACTGGATGAAGTAGGAAAAGAGTCTGAAGAAATAAAAAGAAGAAAATTCCAATACAAAATAATCTTCCGGTTTTTCCGTGGAAGATAAAGGAAAATTGGGTGAAGTCCAGGAACCAGGAAATTTTGGGTTCCCGGACTTTTTTATACACCATGACATTGGTATGCGATAAGCTTTTTTCATAAAGAGGTATATGATCATATGGGACGGTTCATCAGACAATCACATAAGTTGATAAAAAATGATAGAAATTTGATACAAAAGATATGTTTTATAAAGGCATGAATTGTTATACTTAAAACATGATGCAGGAGACAAAAAGTGTTATGATTTTTTTATAAGTATAAAAGCAAACATTTTAACTCAGGCATAAAACAATGTAAAGGAGAAGGAATCCATGAAAATTAAATATCTAGGTACCGCAGCAGCAGAGGGCATCCCGGCCTTATTTTGCAATTGTCCGATATGTACATATGCAAGAGAACACCGGAAGAAAGAAGTGAGAACGAGATCCCAGGCATTGATTGATGATAAGCTGCTCATTGATTTTCCGGCAGACAGTTATAAACATGCATTGGAAAATGAAATAGATTTGTCGGCAATTTCACATCTTTTGATAACCCATTCACATGATGATCATTTTTATCCTATGGATTTATTCATGCGTCATCCGGAATATGGAAAGAAATGGGGAGCTGAGCAGCTTCATATTTATGGAAACAGTGCGGTGATCTGTCTTTTAAAGGAGATGGCAGAAAGATTTTCCGTTGAAGACATATGGGAATATATTGTTCCCCACGAAATTAAACCATTTGACGTTCTGGAAATAGAAAATTACAGGATCACAGCATTGCCTGCCAGGCATATGCAGACAGAAGAGGCGTTATTGTTTTTGATTGAAAAAGAAGATACAGCCTTTTTATATGGCAATGATACCGGAATTCCGGGCGAGGAATTTTGGAAGGGATTAAAAGGCACAAAGTTAAATGGTGCCAGTATGGATTGCACGATGGGGAAGGAAAAATCAAAATACCATGGACATATGGGTTTTGGGGATATACTGGAAGTAAAGGAAAGAATGGAAAAAGAAGGGGCTGCCGATCAGGAGACTGCATGGGTAGTGACACATTTTTCACATAATGGCGGCTGGACATATGAAAGGATGATAGAAGACCTGAAAGATACTGTATTTCAGGCGGCTTTTGATGGTATGTGTATAGAAATAGGTAAGTAAAGCCAGGGTATTTCAGACAGGAAGTCTCAGATTTTATTCTGAGGCTTTCTGTCTGTAATGAATCAGGAATTATTACGAAAATGATTCGGAGAAACGCCGTACTGGGATTTGAATGCTCTTGAAAAATTAAACGCGTTTTCATACCCTACATTTGCTGCGATTTGCTGAATGGAGAGATTGGGATTCTTCAAAAACTCCAGTGCATGTTCCATACGGACCATACGCAGATATTCCTGAAACGGCATATGGAATGTCTTATGAAAAGACTTGCTCAAATAGGAATAACTCATAAAGAAACGGTCAGCTAAAGCTGAAAGCGTCAGTTCTTCCATGTAATGCGTATCCACATAATTCTTTACCATATCCAAAGAATTGGAAGACTCAGGATGCTGGGAAATTTGCTGTGAATACCTGATCAGTTTATTATGAAGGTAGTTTTCCAGACTCTCATAATCCGCAAAAGAAGAGAGAGGAGGACAGCGCTGGCTCAGTTCAAAATAGTTTAGTGTGGATAAGGCTGCACCCAGTACCTCGTTAAAGTAATGATAGAAAATGTTCAAATCTGGTATGGTGAGCTCTTCGATCTTTTTAAAAAAAGTAATGCGCTGTGCACTGTTGGCAATCAGGGAAGGTGTTTGGATAAACTGATTCATCATATGTTTAAGCTTTTGAGGAATACCCTGTTTTGCCATTGGCGTCATATCTGTAAAGAGATGTCCGTATCCCAGGGGAAGACGCAGACAGATATATTCCTGTGCCCTCTGAAAGTGCCGGGCAATACCGGAAATGTCGGAAGGAGACATCAGACACCCCACGCAGGAATCTTTGTTTGCATCAATAGTACCCAGAAGAAAATTTCTGAGGGGTTCATAACTTTCGGCAGCGCAGATCATAACAATTTCAAACTGTGATAACGTATTGCATAAAACATGGCCGATGGTATCATAAACCGCATTGATCTTATGATTCATTGCATCATAGGTCTGAGGGGAACGAAAAGCCAATATGGCAATACAACAGTTATCTTCAATTCCTTCATTGGCAAGACCGTCAAGAAAAGATGCGGGAGGAGTGCTGTTAGCGGGAAGCTGTGTCAGCTTTTGCAAAAGGTTTTCCGAAAGATGAAAAAGATTTTCCCGGAATTTGTGAGGTACATGAGGATAGCTTTGAAAAGCGGAGAAAGCTTTTGTGAGAACTTTGCACAGACTATCATTGAGAATCGGTTTTAGGAGATAGTCCATAGCCCCGTTTTGAAAAGCGCCTCTTACATAATCAAAATCATCATACCCACTGAGCACAATAAACTGAACGGGATGAAGTTTTTTGCTCAAAGCATGAATCAGGCTGATACCATCCATGCCGTTCATTTTGATATCAGTAAATACAATCTGAGGTTTGTAGGTACGGCAAATTTCCAAGGCATCTTCCCCGCTCAGGCAGGTTCGGATTTCGCCGGCTTCCGGAAAATTGAGCAGGCGAATCTTGTTATGCAGGCCCTCGCAGATATAATATTCGTCATCGACAATCAGGATATTGTACATAGTTCATTACTCCTCCTTTATTACGTCAGCCGGAATATGAATCATTATAGTAGTCCCATGGTGTTCCCGGCTTTCAATTGTAAGCTGAGCACGTTGGCTGTAAAAAAGTTTCAGTCGTCTATAGATGTTCTGCAGGCCGATAAAAGTACCGTTGGAAGAATCCAGTAAAGTTTCAGAAGGATGTTCCAGGCTGTATAATACCTCTGATAATCGGTCCGGTGACATGCCGTCTCCATCATCGCAAACCTTTATTTCCATAAAATCAGCCATTGGTTTAATGGAAATATGTATATGCAGGGAAGTGTTAGGCGATACCAATCCGTGTAGAATGGAATTTTCCAAAAGAGGCTGCAGTAAAAATTTAATAATCTGTATCTTTTGAACGGATTCAGGAACGTCCGTAGTCAAACGTAATTGATTAAAATAGCGGATATTGTACACGTTGATCAAAGAGACAGCGGTGCGAAGTTCAGATTCAATCGTCGCGTACAATCCGTCATTTTTTATGTTGTATCGGAGGATCTGTCCAAAAGATGCAATGGATTCTGCAAGTATTTCCTGGCCATGCTGGGAAGCGTATCCGGAAAAAATACTCAGTGTGTTATAGATAAAATGCGGATTGATCTGATATTGCAGAGCTTTTAGCTGAGCCTGAGTCTGAGTGGTTTCTTTCTCTACGGTTTCCTGTATCAGGGAATTTATCTTATCCAGTAAAATATTGTATCTGTGGGCAATCATACCGATTTCATCAGAACGCGTTTCCGGAATCTTTTCTTTAAACCCATGGGCAATGATTGCATCCATCAGATTCAGATCGGTGTGAAGCTGATGAAAAGATTTTCGGATAAAAATTGTTAACAGTATAAACTGAAGTACAGCAAATGAGGCCAGTACCAGGGAAAGACTGAACACAGGGCGGTTACTGGAATAAAAAGTAAGCGGCTGCGTGTTCATGATTATAATGTCAAAATGCTCCATCATACAGCAGATGTATTGTTCTTTGCCGGAGTTTATGAAAAACGGAGCGGAATTTGCATCATCATTAAGAAGCTCCTCCAGGTTTTGGGGTGGTTCTGCCCCGTAACCTTTTTGCGAGTCCTGAAACCAGGCAAAATAATTTCCGTTTTGCGAAGGACGAAACAGAGTCGGAAATATTTTGGACGGGGAGCATTCAAAAACAATATATCCCATACAGGAACCCTGGTATTCTGTATTGATTTTTTGTATGACCAGGATGATATTTTTGTCTGCAGAACTTGTGGAGTATCCGCAGGTATCATGAAAAACTTCAGTTTGTTTCGTATCGAGATAAAAAAGGCCAAATTCGCTTTCTGCTTCCTGAAACTGTTGAAAAAAATCCAGATTTACAAGCCGGTCTGCAGACCAGAAATAGCTGCCTTCCTCCTCCAGAGGAGTTGTTGTAAAAATGTTGGCTGTGTTGACACCCAGATTTCTGTATTTTAAAGAATATTTGATGGAAGCAATGATTTCGCCCAGATATTTTTCAGACCATACAGGAAATTTATTCAGCCCCATACGATAATGTTTTCCGAGATAATTATTCAGGGGTTGTGAGTAGGCAATATCTCTTGAAAGGTCTGAAATAGAAGTAAGAATATTATCCAGTGTTTTCGTTGTCTGTTCGATCGCTATGCCCTGTTCATGAATCAACTGTGTGTGTAATTCCCGTGTTTGTTTTTTATACAGATAGAAGGAAAAAAACAGTGTGGGAATCGTCAAAAAGAGCAGGGATAATATACATATTTTTTGAACCAGTGTTCGTTTGGTGAAAAGGCTCATAGGCACCTCCAATATATTGGAATAATGTAATAAATGATATAATTACTTCTAATATGTGGACATTATAACATAAGGCTTTTAATTTGTATGCATATCTATACCAAATGAACAAAAGAAGATATTCAATAGCAAAAGATGATATGTAGATTAAGAAAGAAAGATGCTATACTTCAAATATAAATTTTAGAATATAAACAATTGCAGTTGGATGTGCAAAAGCTAAGTCCAATTGCACAAAAAAGGCGCAGGCCAAAACAGCAGCTGGGGGAAAGATATATGTTGGAAACATCGGTTAATACAGACTATAACAATGACTTGCATGATTGGGCAAGTATGGAACATCAGATATGTTGTCTGGCGGAGGCGGGTTTTACGCATACACAGTGGATCCATGACTGGTCGGATGAATATATGTACAGTAAAAGTGAAATGCTTCAGGCAGGAGCAGTTCTGAAACATTACGGAGTAAAGGGACATTCTGTTCATGCAACGGAGGGGGGAAGCCGAAAAGATTACACAAACGCAAATGAGTATTTGCGGCTGGCGGGAGCAGACCTTTTAAAAAACAGGATTGATCTGTGTACGCATATTGGAGCAAATGTAATGGTTTTACATATGCAGCTTCCATTTCGGGAATTTGAGAAAAATGAAAGTAATATGAAAGATTATTACCGGCAGGTGTACCGTTCCTTCGATGAGATACAGGGCTATGCGAAAGCGGCGGGGGTAAAAATTGCTCTGGAGAATCTTCTTCTGACACCTATGAAGTACCAGATTGATAAGTATGAGAGAATATTTGACAGGTATGATGATGATTTTATAGGATTGTGTTATGATTCCGGTCATGCCAGTATTATGAGCCAGGATAACTATTATGTATTCCTGGAAAAATATTATGACCGTCTCTATGCGACACACCTTCAGGATACAGATTCCATTGCACCCGAAAAGTTGAATGACGAGCGGGCGGTGGTGATGGCAGATGCTCACAGAGTACCATTTACCGGAGTGCTGGATTGGAATCAGATTGCCCGCTGGGTGGCAAAAGCTCCAATAGATCTTCCTGCGGATTTTGAGGTAGGGCTGAAATATGGAGAAGCATTTGAGTCCCATGAGGAAGAGATAAGTCTGCTGAAAGACTGTCATGAGAGAGCTCTCAGATTTCATCAAATGGTACTGGATGCAAAAGCTTCGGAAAGTGTTTATGATTGATAAGAGAATTTGAAGGGACGGCGGGAACTGTATTAAAAAAGCAGTTTCTGCCGCCCTTTTGTTTTGTGTCAATCGGATATGAATTGTATAAAAATACCATATGGTATGGAGCGGGTCCCACATATGCCTGTACGAGATGAACAAAAGAAGACATTCATTGGCAAATAAAGATATGTAAATTGAATAATGCGGATGCTACAATTCAGATATGAATTTGAGTATGAACAGAAAAGGGAAAGGAAAGTGAAAATATGCAGAAAGAGGGAAAAAGAAAAGTAAAAGTGCATTATTCACGGAAAGAGAATCTCACAGGGGTTATGTTTGTGGTGCCGGCGTTGATTCCGCTGCTTATCTTTTGGGTAATACCGGTAGTATGGTCCGGTGGGCTCAGCTTTACGGACTGGGATATGATGTCCGAAAATATCAACTTCATGGGTCTTAAGAATTTTGCCAGTCTGTTGAGGGACCCTAAATTTGGGGACGTACTGTGGAATACACTGGTTTTTGCAGTGGGGAGCACCGTTCCGACGATTGTCTTAGGTTTATTGGTAGCACTGCTGATGAATGGTGCAAGAAAAGGAACCGGGGTGTATCGTACCGTGATCTTCGCACCATATATCACACCCATGGTTGCAGTCAGTGTTGTATGGTCCTGGATCTTTGAACCACGTGTGGGAATTTTGAACTATATTCTGGGTCTCTTTGGACTTCCCGGCAGTCAGTGGACACAAAGCAGCAGTACAGCGATGCTCAGTGTTTTGATTGTGACTGTATGGAAGGGTATCGGTTGGACCATGATCTTTTATATGGAAGCGCTTCGGAAGGTTCCGCAGAGTCTGAAGGAGGCAGCAGCCATTGATGGCGCCAATGGATTTCAGCAGTTTTGGAAAGTTACGCTTCCAATGATATCTCCTACAACATTTTTCCTGGTTATCATGTCCAGTATCAGTTCACTTCAGGCCTATGACCAGATACAGGTACTGACACAGGGAGGTCCGGCAGGTTCCACCCGTACACTGCTGTATTATTACTATCAGGAAGCGTTCAGAAATTTTGAAACCGGAAAAGCCTCAGCGGTGGCAGTGGTGCTGGTGCTTATAACTGTGGTTCTTTCCTGGGCTGAGACTGAAATTTCCAAGAAAACCGTATTCTATAACTAGGAGGTGACAACAGTGACGAGAAAAAAAGGAATAAAGAATAGTCTGGTTCATGTGATTCTGGTTTTGACAAGTTTTTTAATAGCATTTCCATTTCTATGGATGTTCACCAATTCCATAAAGACGAAAAATGAAATCTGGGAAGTCCCGCCAAAGGTTTTTCCATCAGTGGCTCAGTGGATCAACTACGGAGATGCTCTGGCAGACGGAACATTTTTTAAATATATGTGGAATAGTGCTTACACAGCGGTTATTATTACAGCAGTGATCTTAATTAATTCAGCAATGTTTGCATATGCGCTGGTTCATATCCATTTCCGCGGAAAAAATATTTTGATCGCATTGATCATGATTACATACATTATGCCGGCCAGTACAACTTATGTGCCATCATATGTGATTTTATCAAAATTAGGATTGATGAATACCCACGCCGGCTATGTTTTTTCCAGTTGTGCCAGCATTTTTAATATCTTTTTCTTAAGAACGGTATTTACACAAATCAGTCCCGGTATTGTGGAAGCGGCACGTATTGACGGGGCAGGCCATTGGAAGATTCTATGGAAGGTAGTTGCCCCCATGTCAGTTTCATCATTTGTTACCCTGGGATTACTTTCCTTCCTGGGCAGTTATAACAGTTTTATGTGGCCTTCCTTATTGATTCACGATAAGGAAAAATACCTGGTGAGCATGGGACTGCAGGCATTCTTTACATCAGAGGGTGCTTATGGATTAAAGTGGGGAACTATTATGGCAGCATGTTGTGTGATCGTATTTCCATTGTTGTTACTGTTCTTTTTCGGACAACGTTGGATTTTAAACGGAATTACCAGTGATGCTGCGGTAAAAGAATAAAAAAGTTAAGGAGAAAACGAAAATGAAAAAACGAACAATTGCACTGACACTGGCAATGCTGACAATGGTATCAGCAGTCGGATGCGGAAAGAATGATTCCGGAAGTACAGCAAAGGGCGGAAACGAAAGCGCTTCAGGCCCGGTGGAAATTGAATTCTGGTACGGGCTGGGGGGAACTCTGGGTGAGACTATGGAAGAGATGATTGTTGCCTTTAATGAGTCACAGGATGAGGTTGTTGTGAAAGGTGTGGTTCAGTCGAGCTATGAGGAGACCAGTAAGATGCTGCAGGCGGCAATTGCATCCGGAGAGGTTCCGGCCTGTTATTTGGGAAGCCACATAGATTCCACTACGTTTGCGGAAAAAGGGGTATTGGAATATATGGATGATTATATTGCTGCAGATCCTGAGTTTGACAAAGATGACATTATAGAAGCCTTCATGGATTATTGCCGTGACAGTGAAGGCCATGTGTACAGCCTTCCGGTATGGGGAACTACACAGGTAGTTTACTACAGAAAAGATATGTTTGAAGAAGTGGGTCTGGATCCGGATGAAGTATTTGCTACCTGGCAGAATGTTGCTGATGCAGCACGTACGCTGCAGGAACATTATAAAACAGAGGAACCCAATTTCTTCGGATTTGAGCCAATGTCCGGACCTGACTGTCTGGTTGACATTGCATGCAGTAATGCAGGAACCATTGTAAGTGAGGACGAGAAAACCGTTACCTTTAACAGTGACGCATTTGTGGAAGCAATGGAATCTGCCCGCAAATGGATCAATGAAGAGAAAATCATGGGAATCCACTTTGGCGGAGACGGCTGGGAATATTGGTATAAGACCATTGATGATGTAATGCAGGGAAGGGCCGGAGGATATATAGGTTCCAGCGGTGACCAGGGAGATCTGGATTTTAATATTATTGCGGCTCATGTGCAGCCCGGATTTAACGACAACCCGCCAAAACCTTATGTAGACCCCATTACAGCGGCTATTGTGAAGAAAGCACCGGATGTTGAAAAACAGGCAGCTTTCAAATTCCTCACCTATCTTAATAAAGTGGGAACAAAAAACTTCTCTATGAGTGCAGGATATGTACCGGTACGCAGCTCAGTTAAAGAAGATGAAGAATATAAAGCATATTTGGAAAAGAATCCACAGGCACTTGTGCCGATCGAACAGGCTGAACTTGGACGCAGAAAGTGGCATGATATTACCGGTGGTGATGTAATGACCGCATTGTCAGATGCATGTGACCTGATCGAGATTGAAAATGTACCGGCAAAAGAAGCGCTGGATGACGCGGCAGTCATTGCACAGCAGGCATTGGATGAATACTGGGCAAATCAGGAATAAATAAAAATTATGAAAAATGCAGGAAAAAACAGTGCAGCAGCATTGGGTATGGTATGTTGGATCGTATATTTTTCTATCTATCTTGGACGTTTGAATTTTTCTGCAAGTATGGGTGATATGACTCAGACAGGATTGTGGGGGAAAACAGAGCTGGGAAGTGTTGCGGCGGCATTTTATCTGGCATACGGACTGGCTCAGATTCCCTGTGGCATTCTGGGAGACAAAATCTCGCCTAAGAAACTGGTTTCCATTGGTCTGATTGGGACTACAGCGGCCAATTTATTATTTCCGTTTGTTGACAGTGTTACAGGAATGCAGATTCTGTGGTTTCTAAATGGTGTATCCCAGGCCATGATCTGGCCGCCGGTGGTAAAGATGGTGATAAATCTGACTTACGGACAGCAGTCGGTAAATATTATCTTAATGTTGTCATTTACAGCTCCGGCGGGAATGCTGGCGGCATATCTTCTGGATGCAGTTATGCTAAAGGCAGCAAACTGGAGATACTGTTTCTGGAGTGCCGGGATCTGGCTTGCTGCAGTTGTTTTGTTGTGGCAGATTGCAATTCCGATCATTGAGAAAAAAATTGAAAAAGTTCAGAAGCCAATTCAGAATACACAGCCCGGCAAAAGGCAGGTAAATAAAAAGGAAATATCTCTGGCAGCTTCCGGGGTTTTGTGGATGCTTGCTGCTACGTTTATCCATGGCGTATTAAAAGATGGACTGACAACCTGGATACCTACTTATCTGATAGAAAGATTTACCATCAGTTCGTCATTATCGGTTATTATTTCTATGGTGATTCCCATAGTGAATCTGTCCGGTGTCTATATGGCAGGATATGGGAACCGGACGCTTTTTAAGAATGAAACCAAGACCGGAGCAGTTTTCTTTGGGGTTTCTGTTGTATGTATTGTTTTGATGATGACAGGACTTTCCCTTCCGGGAAGTATGGTGGTATTTGCAGTGGTTACCAGTATGATGACAGGAGTAAATACATTGTTTGTCAGTTTACTGCCCATGCATTTCCGTGGTGAAGGTAAAGTATCTACCGCAACCGGGGTTTTAAATGCCATTACCCACCTGGGAAGTGCAGCTGCCAGTATCCTGTTCGGCGTGCTGACAGAAAAGTTTGGTTGGGGCGGAACAGAATTTGCCTGGTGTCTGTGTGGAATTGCCGGGATGTTCTGCTGTATAATCCCTATAAAACGCTGGGGGATAAACAGAAAGAATATTTATACGGAATACTGATAACAGTCCGATTAAAATTATGAGGAATCAGGAATAAAAAATTAAGGTGTACAGATCTGTGATAAAAATCTGTACACCTTTTTATCGGTGCAAGAGAGGAATGGAAAAAGCCACATAATACGGAGATAAATATTAAAATTTACACATAAAATTCACAGAAACACAAGACAAAAAGGAAGTTTTTGTTTAAAGTATAAATAAAAGAGTTGAGATAAACGAAATTCTATAAGGAGGAACAACAGATGTTTTTGACACTGGACAAGTTTGAAAGAAGAGTAAGCGAACTGGGCCGGCGCAGATACTTTAGCCATCAGTGCATCGCGCCGTTCATATCTATGGAGGGAAATCTTCCAAAAGACGAGAGCTATTGCGGGCTGCCGGAGAAAATAGAGGGTCCGGAGTTCGGAATCAACGATTCCTTTGTGGGAAGAGACCGTTATCTGTGGATCGAAAAAGAAGTGAAATTGCCGGAAGCAAAAGAAGGCTGTGAAGTAGTTGGTTTATTTGACTTTGGTGAGACCGGAGGCGGATACAACAGCGGATTTGAGTCCCTGCTGTATGTGGATGGACATCCTTATCAGGGTGTGGACACCAACCACAATGAAGTTATTTTCCGGGGGGAGGAGGGAAAAGCGGTACGTCTCACATTCCTTCTCTGGACCGGATTGGAAGGGGGCGGCGCGCACCGCACCTTTTTCCATCAGTGTAAACAGGCGGATGTGGCGTATCTGCATAAGACCACAGATGAGCTGTATTATTTTGCAAAAGCCATCACCGGTACACTGCGGCTGATGCCGGAGGACAACGAGCAGTATGTGAAGCTGAAAGCCGCTCTGGACCGGGTGCTTCAGTTTATCAACTGGGATGAGGAATATTTCTATGAGACAGTGGAGACCGCCTATGAGGTTCTGATGACTGAGCTTGACCAGATGGAGAAGCATACCGATGTGACAGTCAGCGTAGTAGGACATACCCATATTGACGTGGCATGGCTGTGGCGTCTGAAGCACACCAGAGAGAAAGCACAGCGATCTTTTTCTACTGTGCTCCGCCTGATGGAACTGTATGATGAGTTTATTTTCCTTCAGACCCAGCCTCAGCTTTACAAATATATCAAAGAGGACTGCCCGGAACTGTATACCAAGATCAAAGAAAAAGTGGCGGAAGGCAAATGGGAACCCGACGGCGGCATGTGGGTGGAAGCTGACTGTAACATTTCCTCCGGTGAAGCACTGGTGCGCCAGTTCCTCCACGGGACCCGCTTTATGGAAAAGGAGTTTGGAAAAAAATGTGAGTATCTGTGGCTGCCTGACGTATTCGGTTACAGCTGGGCGCTGCCTCAGATTCTGAAACAGTGTGAGATAGATACATTTATGACTACCAAGATCAGTTGGAACCAGTTTAACAGTATTCCTGATGACTTGTTCCGATGGAGGGGGATTGACGGCAGCGAGGTGCTGACTTACTTTGTAAATACTCCCAGTGAGGGACAGGACTCAGACACCAGATATGCCACATATAACGGAATGGTGACACCTCATGCAGTGATCGGAAGCTGGAAGAAATTTAAGAACAAGGAACTGAGCAGCGAGACGCTGATCTCCTATGGTTACGGCGACGGAGGCGGCGGTGTTACCAGGGATATGCTGGAACTGAGAAGAGCCATGGACGTGATTCCTGGTCTGCCGAAAGTAAAGGCTGTACAGGCGAAAGATTTCTTCCGCAGGATGCATGAGAATGTGGACAAAACGGATCGCTACGTCCACACCTGGGATGGCGAACTGTATCTGGAATACCACAGAGGAACGTATACATCCCAGGCATACAATAAGAAAACAAACCGCCGTCTGGAAAACAAACTGGCCCGGACAGAATGGCTGTCCTCTCTGTCTTACATCCTGGGCGGAAATTACGCACAGCAGGAACTGAATAAAAGCTGGGAGTGCGTGCTGCTTCACCAGTTCCATGATATTATCCCGGGCTCTTCCATCCATGAAGTTTATGAGGATTCCCATGTCAACTATGGTATCGCGGAGGAGAGGGCAGACCGGATAACAGATGATGTGCTTAAAATTGTTACAAAACCGGAAGCGCATATGTACAGTGTATATACCACCAATAGCTTTGGCGGAAAAGAGCTGGTTCTGATTCCTGAAGAAGGGACAGGAAGATTTGTGGATGAAAAGGGACAAAAGCTGGAAGCCCAGAAGACTGCGGGCGGATACGAAGTTCTGGTAGAAGCGGAACCTTTTGGGGCGGCTGCCGTGAAGTTTGAGCCTGCCGAAGATGTGCATTTTGAAGCGGAAGATACTTCCGGCGACAGCTTTTCATTTGACGGAAATACACTGGAAACCCCAATCTACACCATTTCCTGGAATGAGGACGGACAGTTGACCGAGATTTTCGATAAAGAGGCGGACAGGTCTGTGCTGAAAGAGGGACAGCCCGGAAATGTACTGGAAATCTATGAGGATAAGCCCATTAATTACGATGCCTGGGATATTGATATTTTCTATACTCAGAAAAAAGAAACCGCAAAGCTGGCAGAAGCTGTAGAACTGGTGGAAAAGGGAGAGTTAAAAGCAGTGGTACGCTTTGTATTTAAGTACCACAAGTCCACCATCCGGCAGGATATGACAGTGTATAAAGATTCCCGAAGAATTGATTTTGTCACTCAGGCAGACTGGCAGGAGACCCAGAGACTGCTGAAAACTGCATTTTACACTAATATCCGTTCCACAAAGGCAGTCTATGATATCCAGTTCGGACATGCGGAGTGCCCCACCCACTGGAACACCAGCTGGGACTGGGCAAGATACGAAGTCTGCGGACATAAATGGGCAGACCTTTCAGAAAACGGATATGGTGTCAGCCTGTTGAATGATTGTAAATATGGATACAGCATCAAAGACAATGCTGTAAAGCTAAGCCTGTTGAAGAGCGCAGTTTATCCGGACACCACGGCGGATAAGGGGGTGCATGAATTTATTTATTCTCTGTATCCCCATATTGGAAATGTGACAGAAGGCGGGACCATCGAAGCTGCCAATCAGCTGAACCTGCCTGCACAGGTTGTTTCCGGTGTATTTACGGATTGGAGAAAGCTTGTGGAAGTGTCTTCGGACTGTGTGCAGATTGATGCAGTGAAGAAGGCGGAGGAGGAAGACTGCCTGATTGTAAGGCTGCATGAGTGCAGGGGCGGAAGAAGAAAAGTGACCCTTACTTCCCAGTTTGATGTAAAACGTATCGTGCCCTGTAATTTACTGGAGCATGACACCGGAGAGTCAGTGGAAGGCTCCAAAGTATCCTTTGAGGTTACGCCGTTTATGATCAAGACCTTTAAACTGTATCTGTAAAAGTGGAGAAAAAGGATTGTGAAAAACAATATATCTAACTATGAAAAGATGAAAAACCGTATGGCAGGCGTATTTTTGCAGTATGAACAGGAGAGAAGAAAAGGCAGATTATAATGAAGTCATGACCATATATGATGTGCTTTGTTATTCCAAGGAGAACTGTCATCTTGCGGATGAATGGGCAACAGTATTTTGACGGAAAAATAAATAAACTGGCCCGTGCCTGTGAGAAACTTGGGGGAAGAAAAATAAAAAAGGAAATGTAGGTTATGAACTTGCATTGTTTCCTTTTCTTCCCCTGTCCTTGTGTTTCTGGGAATCTGATGAGGACTTTCCCGTCAGTCTGCAGATTCTGACAGATAAGAATATCCTTGATTATATGCATTACGAAATGCTGATGTTTGCGATTACACATATGCTCAATTGCTGGAAAGAAGAATGTGAGCAGCATTTAATATAACAAAACATATAAAACTCTTGACAAAAATTGTAAACGCGTTTACAATCTAAATAAAAGTAAACACGTTCGCATTTTAAAAGAAAAACAATATTCCTTGACGCCCACCCCAAAGTAAGTTACTATTCATTATGAGTTAATGCGTTCACAATTTTAACTACAATGATATATCTGCAATTACAGAAAAATACATACGATATGGCTGTTTATGAAAAAGGTTATGAAACAAAGAGACGTTTGATCATGTCAATGTACAACAAATTAAAGGTACAGGATGCATCAGAAATTACTGTACGTGAGATCGCGAAGGAGAATCAATGTTCCCCGGCTGCGTTGTACCGGCATTTTGAAAGTCTGGAATATTTGATCATCCTTGGCTCCATGAGATTTTTTATCGACTACATGGTTGAATACGGTCATCTGATGGATTCCAACAATAATCTGATGGATTCCTACATTAAAGGATGGAAATTATTCAACAAGTATGCATTTGAGAGGCCCGATCTGTATTACCGTCTATTGTGGGGGCAGTATAACGCCATGTTTTCCGATGCGTTGGTGGAATACTTTGAGTTGTTTCCGGTGTCAGGTTCGGAACGGTATCCTGCGTATTTTTATACGCTGCTTTTTACTGAGGATATCATAGAGCGTGATTTTCTGATGCTGAGGCGGGCCGTGAATTATAATTTGTTATCTTATGAAGATGCTGTTTATTTCAGTAAATCCAATACACTGATCGTCAAGGGAATGCTTGAGATGTATATGGGGCGTGATTTGGAAAGCAGAAGGCAGGGAGAGCAGGAGTGCAATGAACTCCTTCTGAAAAATCTTGAAAAGGTTTATGTTCCATCTGAACATGGACTTTAAATGCGGGGAGGGATAAGAGTATTGATTTTAATTGCAGGCAGGTGAACGCATTGGCTATTTTTTTGAAATAAAAAGTGAACACATTTACAATTTATGGCGAACTGAGAATATCCTGTATAAATATTCGGTTGAAATGTAATGGGGAATACAGGCTTTAGGGAAAAAGGAGGAGGTTTCTATGGTAATTACAGGTAAGAAACGATGGTTTGTGCTGGTGATAGTATCTCTGATGGCGGGTGTTATGGTGTACGTGCCGTTTTTGCGCTACAGTTATTATGATCAGATGGTTATGCTGTTTTCTGAATATAAATCGGTTGCGTCTGCAGCCAACGTAAATGAATTTATCGGTGATTTTAGTTTCTGGTTTGGCCTTGTCTGTACGATCGGATATCCGATAGGCGGGATTCTGGTAGATAAGTTTGGTGAAAAATGGCTGCTGATCATCGGTTCCGTCATGATGGGGGCATGTTCTTTCTGGTTTGGTCTGGTCCCAGATAAACTGTCTATTATAATTATCCATGTGTTATATGGTGTGGGCACCAGCTTCTTCATCTGGAATGCTTATCTGAAGACCACACGTAAGATGGGAAATGCGTCCGAGCAGGGTTCCATGTTCTCGACTTCTGAATTTGTCAGAGCGATCATGGGCATGCTCCTCGGTTTTCTGGGTGTTGCCCTGTTAAACCGAGCGATTATGCCGGGCAATACAACAGACCTTCAGGTGCTGGGGGCACAGTGGAGAAATATGCTGTTTTTCAACGGCGCTCTGTTTTTAGTATTGGCTGTCATCGTATTTTTTGTGGTTCCCAATAACATTATTGGAGCAGAGGACGCGGAACTTGCCGCCTCCGGAAAAGCTGCGCTGACACAGGAGAAACTGACTGCGGCGTCTGTTCTCAAAGTGCTGAAAATGCCCGGTACATGGCTGTTGTCGCTGCTGATCTTTTTCTGCTTTTCTTTTACCTCAGCGGCAAACGGATACCTTGGTTCCTATACGGTAAATGTCCTCGGTATATCCCAGACACAGGCGAGTACATTTGCAGTTGTCCGAAACTACATCATCGCAGGTCTTGCAACTCTTGCCATCGGATTTATCGCGGATAAGATTGGGTCAAAAGTTAAAACACTGGGGTATTATCTTGCCATTGCGACTGTACTGACTGTGGCGGTTCTCGTTACCAAAAACGCTGCATTTCTATGCATTGGAGTTACCTTTGTATTCGCCGTTGTTTATACGGGCATGCGCGGTATTTATTTTGCGACTCTTGGCGAAGTTGGAATACCGCTGTCTCTTACAGGGGTTGCAACCGGGGTGATCTCGCTGATCTGTTATCTGCCGGATGTGTACTTTGCTAAACTGGCCGGTATCTGGCTGGATAAATACGGGAAGTTTGGCTATGACCTGATTTGGTATTGGGTGATTGGCTGTGGAATCCTGGGTATTCTGGTTGCGTTTATTTCGGTTCGTTATTCTAAGAAGCTGAAAGCAGAAGGAAAGGTTCAGTAATTTGGAAAGCGTATATCAGGAAATCAATAAAGTAAACTCATGAAAGGACGATACTTATGAGTACGACGCAAATGATTTTAGCGGGAGCTTTGATCGTCATTGACCTTCTGGTCTGTATGACAATCGGTATAAAAACGAGGGGCAAGGCGAAAAACGCTGAGGATTACTTTATTGGCGGGAAGAGGACAGGTACTTTTTTGCTTTTTCTTACTGCATGGGCAAGTTTCAGCGGTGCCGGTAATTTTATAGGTCAGGCCGGAAGGGGAGCATTGGAGGGAATCAGCGCTTACTGGCTTTGGCTTGGCGAAGGGCTGATGGGCGGAATCATCATGGGGTATATTCTGGCGCCTTATCTGGCCAGATTTAAATATCTGTCCATGCCTCATTTTGTGTCCGGCTATCTCTTTGGCGGGGACCACTATATCCGCAGGGTGGGCGGCCTGGCGGCTCTGATGCCCAATGTGGTCTGGCCCGGCGCACAGATTATGGGAGTGTCCTATGTTCTGGAGCAGGTGTTTGGGATAGATTACCGGATCGCGGTTATCGTGTGCGGAATTGTCTTTATCTTTTACACGGTAAGCGGCGGTCTGGAAGCTGTTATTTATGCGGATGCGCTCCATGGGACCATTCAGATGATCTTTGCTGTGGTCGTGATCTTCTTTGGTTTAAAGCTGTTTCATTTTGATTTCGGATATCTGCAGGATCAGATCATGCAGGTTGATCCTGCAAAATGGGATCTGTTCGCAGAGAAACCCACTGTTATTGTGACAGGATTTCTGACGGGTCTTGTGGGGGCTGTTTCCAATCCTATTTTCTGGAACCGTGCATTTGCTGCAAAAGATGTGCAGACGGCAAAACGCTCCTATGGGATTACTTTTTTTATGAATATCATTATGGTCTTTATTATGATCACCATTGGAATCGCTTCTCTCATGTATACCAATGCCGGAGACCAGGCACTTGTCTGGGTGATTTTAAATAAAATGCCGCCTGTCTGCGGTATCATCCTGGCGGAGAGTGTACTGGCTGCCTGTATGTCCTGCGCAGATACACATTTGAACTGCGCGGCAGCAAATGTGGTCTCTGATATCATAGATCCGGACTCGAAACTGGACGGGGAAAAGAGTATCAAATATGCGAAGGCAGCCACATTGGCAGCGGGAATTGTGGCCATTTTATCGGGACTGTATGCACCGTTTATTTACGCTTTGGGTACCTACGGATATACAGTCTGCGGCGGGGTTTTGATTCCCCTGTTTGTGATGGGATTAATATTCCGGGACCGTAAATCAGAAGAATTCAGTTCCAGACTCAGCATTAAGGCTGCCAGGATCGGTGTCACTCTGGGGATTGCCGCGGCAGTTGCATTTGAGGTGATACCTCCTCTTGCTGCAGTATTCGGAGGCGGTGTGATACCTGCTATTGCAGCAACGGTACTGGGTACTTTGATACCCAATGCTTTTATAAAAGAATGAAGTGTATGATGATTTATGCAGAAACGGAGGTGTATGTCAAAAAAAGTAAACTTGTTTGCAATAATGTGGTTTAATAAGAAAATGTTTTGACAGATTCAGAACAAAGAATAAAAGGAGAGTGGAAATATGACTGACAGGAACAGACCTTTAAGACTGGGAATGCATACCTATACGCTTCATTTCTTCGGTCTGGGAGAAAGCTGGGGATTTGGAAAGGATTATTATTTTGAGCAGACAATGTCTCTGTATGAACTGATGGATAAAGCAGTGAAATGGGAACTGGACGGGCTTCAGATCACAAAAGTGGACCTTTTAACAACTGCTGAAAAAGACCCATTTGGAACTGAGAATCTGAAAAAGGTGGCGCAGGCAGCCAAAGAGCACGGGCTGTTTTTGGAATTTAATTCATCCTTTCAGGCAGGGAGTGATTCCCGAGTGAACTGTACGGCAGAGGAAGCTCTTCGGATAGGGCATGATCTTGACGCAGAGCTGGTAAAATTCAGTCTTGATATTATACGGCCAAGAGAACTTTACGGCTCCTGTATGCACCCGGATGTTATGCGCCAGATGGCTGACCGGTACGATGAATTTAAAAGGACTATTCCCTTGATCGAAGAGTTCGGTATGCAGATCGCAATTGAAAATCATACGGATACCTTTGCAGACGAGATTCTATGGATCGTGGATAAGCTGAACCATCCGCTTATAGGTACCTGTGTAGATACCATGAATCCGCTCCAGGTTATAGAAAACCCGTATTATGCCATGGAACGTATGCTGCCCAAGGCATACTGCTGCCATTTCAGTGATGATATTATTGTCGTGGACCCATTGGGTGTACATGATATCGGAGCTGCGCACGGACAGGGCTCCATGGATTGTCCGAAGATGGTTTCCCAGATACGGGAGAAGTCACCAATGGATAAGATTATCTTTGAAAATGAGATTGCATTCAGGAGTATGGAGGAACCCATCGAGGAGGCCAGGGCAAGGGAACTGCAGGCCTGTGAGGAAAGCGTTCGGTACCTTCGGGATGTATTAAAACTGGGCGTAAGAAACAGATAAACATTCAATATAAAATATGGCGGGACAGAAGTTGTCCGTCAAAATTCAGGAGGAAATTATATGTCAAGAGAGCAGATGATACATGATGCGGCTATGGAAATTATGCGTGATGTGGGTGTGAGGATTCACAATCCGAAGGCAGTTGAAATCTTCAGGGAAAACGGAATCAGGGTGGAAGATAATACGGTATATTTTACAGAAGAACAGGTTATGCACTGGGTTAAAATGGCTCCGGAATCATTCACTCTTTATGCAAGAAATCCCAAATACAACATGACAGTAGGCGGGAATCATATCAATCCGGCTCCCACATACGGATGTGCATTTATTGATGACTGGAGCGGCCAGCGCCGCAGAGGAACCATGGAGGACTATATCAAATGCTTAAAACTTGTCCAGGCAGAGGAGAGTTATTCCATTAACGGCGGTATTATGATTCAGCCCAGTGATGTGCAGGAGGAGACCGCAGCAATAGAAATGTTTTATGCAACGCTTATGTATTCTGACAAAGCGATCATGCTGCCCACTGGTTTTAAAAACGAGATGGAGCTCATATTTGAGGCAGCCTGTGAACTCTTTGGAAGCAAAGAAAACATGGTTGAAAAACCGGGAATGATCGCGCTGATCAACACCGTATCTCCTCTGTCTCTGGATGAGAGAATGCTGGACTGCCTGATGCTGTTGGCGGAGTACGGACAGCCTGCCATTCTCTGCCCTGCCACAATGCTGGGCGCAACAGGATCACTCTCCATGGCGGGGACTCTTGCCAGCGGAACAGCGGAAAATCTTGCCGGCATTGCCCTTGCGCAGATGATTCGTCCCGGCACACCGGTGGTCTTTGGAATCCAGTCGACAGCCGCGGACATGAGAGGCGGTATTACCTTTGCCTGTGCAGCTCCGGAGGGAACTCTTATGCAGGGATTCGGAGCAAATATGGCCAGATTTTACGGGCTGCCGTCCAGAGGCGGCGGATGCCAGACCGATGCCCCGGTTATCAACTGTCAGGCCGGATATGAATCCATGCTGACGTTTGCTTCCGCTTATCGCCACGGTATCAATCTGGTTATGGAGGCAGGTGGTGTTATGGACAGTGTCAATGCCACTTCCTTTGAAAAAATGGTGATTGATTTTGAGATAATCCGCCAGGTCAAAGCCTCCTTTGCACCTATTGAGGTGAATGAGGAGACGCTGAATCTCGAAGAGATCAAGGAGATCGGGCATGACGGCAGCTTTGTGACTTCAGATTATACGCTGGAAAACTACAGGGATCTGTACTCCCCCCGCATCGGAGAGCGCAATGCCAAGAACGCGGATTACTTTAAGGAGAGCATTGACAAAGAGATTGCCAGACTGCTGAAAACTTATGACGACAGCCGTCCGGAGGCAGACGCGGAGACTATGGATAGAGTGAGAGCAGTGCTGGAGAAGTCGGGGACAGATATGAGTTATTTTAAGAAATGACACCAGGCTGTACTGGACTTAAAAGTTTCAGTATGCTTAATTTAAGAGAATGGAATATATAGGAAAAGTGGCATAAACACTGGGTTTATGTCATTTTTCTTTTTACCATGGAAACTATATTAAATATCTTGCCCTTCTCGGCATAAATGTCTATAATATTCATCAAAGCCCCCCAAAACACTACAAAATACAAAGGAAATCAACAAAATGCCCATACAAAAAAAGTTCCATAAAATATCCTGGACAAGACGTATGATCATAGCCCTGATCGTTGCCACCGTCATGCCTGCAGTCATTATTTCCTCTATAATTTTTAATGTGGCGGCAAAGAATCTTGAAAAACAGGCCTACGAGCTGACTGATTATAAGATCACCCAGCGTGTCCGTTTTCTTGAACTGGACCTGCGGCAGGTGTTTGATCTGATTTACCAGACAGTAGTGGACCCTGCGGTGGCAGGAGCCATGGACAGCCTCAACCGTGGCAGAGAGCCGGTGGAGAGCAAAACAACCCTGCGCAGTAAGTTCATATCCTATGGCCAGATGCTGGAGGCAGTCCAGAGTATGACATACATAGATAACCAGGGAGAAAACTACTATACCTACGAGAAATTCAACAGTGTCTATGACAATAATATGTGGTCTGACAAAAAGCGGCGTCTGGGACTGTGCAGTCAGACAAAAGAATCGGAATCAGCCGTATTTTTGCCCACAATCCAGGAAGAACTTGCCGGGGGCAGGCAGATCGATCTGTTTTATATAGCCATACCTGTTCAGGATTATGTTGCTGACAGTAATGTGGGAGTGCTTGTCATGGGAATCGGCATGGAATTTTTTCAGAACCTGGATACCGGCGATGATGAAGAGTCCCAGTGGAACGATATGGTGGAAGTTATAGACCCCCGGGGAAGAATCATATATTCCCAGGAGAAAGACAGAATAGGAAAAATATCGGAAGGCATTGATAAATCGGACAAGAACCAGTTGATAAAGGAAAATCAGATTGAAAAATCAAACTGGACACTGCGGTCTTATGTAAACCTTAAAGAAATAAAACAAAATCTATACGGTTTCCGGCAGGTGACTATATTGATTGGTATTATTTTCATTGTACCGTTTGTCGCAGTGGTCTGGGCACTGAGCAAATACTTTACAAGGAATCTCAGCATGCTCTCCATGAACCTGAAGAAAATAGGGGAAGGGCAGGTGGGTATGCAGCTTGATGCCACCATTGAAGATGAGTTTTATCCCGTCATACAGCAATTTAACCAGATGTCAAAAAGTATTGAACGCCTGATAAAGCGGCTGAAACGGGAGCGCGCCCAGACAGAGGAGGCGGTGACGAGGCAGAAACAGGCAGAACTTCGCGCCCTGGAATCCCAGATTAACCCACATTTTCTCTATAATACCCTGGACAGTATTAACTGGAGGGCTATTGAAAATGAGGAATATGAAATCAGTGAGATGATTTCCTGCCTTGCGGATCTGCTCAGATACAGTATTACGGATATAGACGGGATGGTGCAGGTGAGAGAAGAAAAACAATGGCTGAACAAGTATCTTTTTCTGCAGCAGAAACGTTTTTCGGATAAATTCACCTTTATCATCCGTATACCCGAGGAGGCGGAAGATATCCTGATACATAAAATGCTGCTGCAGCCTATTATTGAAAATTGTGTGGTGCATGGCATTAATGAAATGAAAAAAGATGGAAAGATCACAGTTGAAGCAACCATGGAGGAGGGGAATCGGCTGCGGTTTGTTATTAAGGATAATGGAAAGGGAATAGGGGAAACGACGCTGGCAAGGCTTAACCGTAAGGACAGCAGAGGGGATATCGGCACGGATAATGTACGGGCAAGACTGGAGAGCTATTACGGGGGAGATGCGTTCATACGTTACTATAGTTCAGAGACGTCAGGAACAGTGGTAACTGTGGAAATACCTTATGGAGATGAAGTATATGCTAAAAGTAGTGATTGTGGAGGATGAATATATGGCCCAGACAGGACTGGGGCATCTGATTGAGAAGATCAATCCGGAATATCATATTGCAGGTTATGCAGATAACGGCTGTGACGGAATGGTCCTGGTTAAAGAGGTGAAACCTGACATCGTTATCACGGATATTAAGATGCCCAGGATGAATGGACTGGAAATGATTGAAAGCCTGAGGAAGATTCATATGGACTGTTTGTTCGTGATCCTGAGCGGTTATGCAGAATTTTCCTATGCGCAGCAGGGCATTTCTCTGGGCGTGACGGATTATCTGTTGAAGCCGGTGACTGTGCAGAAGATCAAAGATTTGATGGAGCGGCTGGAGAAAAAACTGAAGCCTGCCTGCCAGGAGACAAAAAAGGAGGAGGCGATTTATTCTCTTCTTGTCACAAAGGTGATCGGATATATACATGAACACTATCAGGATAAACTGACACTGGATGATCTGGCAGAGAAGTATAAGGTAACACCTGAATATTTGAGCCGTATGTTTTCCAGGGAGGTTGGCCGTCCTTTTGTCAATTATCTGAAAGAGTACAGGATTGGCAAGGCCAAGGAAATGCTTCAGAAGGGAAACAGGAAAATTTATGAGATTGCTTTTGAAGCGGGATATTCGGATGTGAAATATTTCTGCAGGGTATTTAAAGAGGTTACGGGCGTATCCCCGAAAAAATATCTTCAGTATGGTGAAAACGGAGACAAAACAGAATAATTTGAAATTGGATAAAATGACCGGATATACATGGCGGGACGTGTATATTTGGTCATTTTTTTGTGCAAAAGAATCCACTTTTGTTAAAATCGTATAATTTTGCCTGAAAATGAAAACTGATATAATAAAATCATCTTAAAGAGAGCAGTAAAAATACCGGTATTTCAAAAAGTCAACAAGTTGTAACAAAAATACAGATTATTGGAGGAAAGAAATGAAAAAAAGATTTTTGGCGATGGCACTGACAGGAATAATGACGGCAGGTCTGCTGGCAGGCTGCGGAAGTTCAGGTGATACCCAGGCGGACACAGCAAAAGACGCAAAGGATGAAAAAACAGCAGATACAGGAAAAGATTCTGATGGTGGGGGAAAAACGGAGGTTGTACTGTGGCATAGTATGGTATCTCCTGAGGTAGAGCCATTCCAGGAGATGATAGATAATTTTAATGCACAGAGCGAAAAGGCAACTGTTGTGACAGAATGGGTTGCCAGGGATGAGCAGACAAAGCAGCTCACGATCGGCAATATGGCAGGTGAACTGCCGGATATGGTATTTGTGGACAACCCGGAAGTGATCAATTATGGAGAGATGGGGGTATTCCAGGATATCAAGAAACAGTTTGACGGATGGGATGAAAACCAGTTCCTGGACAGTATCACAAACTCCTGTGTATATGAAGGCAAAATGTACGGTGTTCCTTATATCGGTAATAATCTTGCCCTGTTTTATGATAAGGATATGCTGGCTGCCGCAGGCGTGGAAGCGCCGACTACCTGGGATGAACTGGTGGATGCAGCCCAAAAGACTACAAAAGATGGTGTCTACGGCCTGGGATTTTCAGCGATCAAAAATGCGGAGTGTACATTCCAGTTTATGCCGTTCCTCTGGTCAGCAGAGGGGGACTGGACGGATATGGGATCGGATGACAGCATAAAGGCCATGACTTATTACTCTGATTTCGTGAAAAACGGATTGGCCAATAAAGAAGTTTTAAACTGGTCACAGGCTGACGTGTGCAAACAATTTGCCTCCGGCAACTGTGCAATGATGGTAAACGGATCCTGGAACGTGGGGACACTCAGAAATGATGCGCCGGATAAGAACTGGGGAGTTGTACCCATTCCGCAGGACAAAGTACCTGCATCCTGTCTGGGAGGTGAAGCTCTTTGTATCACAAAAAATGCCGATGCTGACGCCTGCTTTGAGTTTATTGAATATCTTTGCGGAAAGGAAATTTCTGCTCCGTACGCAAAGAGCGTAGCAAAATTCTCTCCCCGTTCTGATGTGGATATTGATAAAGAGTTTGCAGATGATCCGGAGATGAAGGTATTTGCTGAACAGATGGAAAATACAAAACCACGCGGGCCCTATCCAAAATGGACAGAGGTGGACAATGTTATCATTGAAGCCTGCCAGAGTGCGCTGACAGAGGCAAAGACGCCGGAACAGGCATGCAAGGATGCCGCCGCAGCGATTGCGGATATTGAGGAATCGTTAAAAAAATAAAATGTTGCATTTGCCGGTAACAGGCAACTGACATTACCAGGAGTCTGCCGGGTTTTTCGGTCTTAAGAAATCCCGGCAGACTTTTTGACTCTAAATACCCTGAAAAGGAGCGGACATTATGGGCAGTAAATATTCCAGAAACAGCAGGCGGGAAATACGAAACGGATATGCATATATTATGCCGGCACTGATTTTCATGGTCGCCATGATCGGATTTCCCATTCTGTATAATTTTTATATCAGTTTTTTTGACATGACAGCACAAAGCGTAGGCATGGGTCATGCGGAATTCATCGGACTTAAGAACTATGAGGCGATTTTCAGTGACCCGACCATGTGGAAGGCTATTAAAAATACATTTTTCTATACGATTTTTTGTATTGTATTTCAGTTTATAATCGGATTTGCTTTTGCAATGTTTTTCAGCAAAAAATTTAAGGCCGCAAGGTATCTGAAGGGCCTTATGGTAATCAGCTATATGCTTCCCATGACAGTGGTAGGACTTATGTTTAAGTTCATGCTGAGCCCTACAAACGGTGTTATCAATGATATTCTTATGAATCTGCATCTTGTGAAAGCGCCCGTGGAATGGCTGCTGAACGAGAAAACAGTTATTTGGGGGCTTATCATAGCCAATACCTGGGTGGGAATTCCTTTTAATATGCTTCTGTTATCAACCGGTCTTGACAATGTCCCCCAGGACGTCTACGAGAGTGCATCTATTGACGGGGCAAATTCCGTACAGAGGTTTTTCTATATTACTGTGCCCATGATCAAGCAGTCTATTCTTTCTGTTTTGATATTGGGATTTGTATATACGTTTAAAGTCTTTGATTTGGTCTATGTAACTACAGGAGGTGGGCCGGTGGATGCCTCAGAGGTTCTTTCCACTTACTCGTACCGTCTTTCCTTTAAGACTTATTATTTCGGACAGGGGGCGGCTGTGGCAAATGTACTGTTCCTCTGTCTGTTTGTGGTGGCATTGGTATATTTGAAATTGATCGGAAAAGATGAGGTGAGTTGACTATGATGAAGCAGCGGACAAAAAATATAATCGATACCATAATAGCAGTTGTAATAGCGGCAATATTTCTTTTTCCCATGTATTGGATCATTATCAGTTCCCTGAAATCCGATACTGAGATTTTTGCGCAGGTGCAGACATGGTTTCCAAGGGAGATCCATTGGGAGAATTACATAGACCAGTTCCAGAATAAATCCAATACAGCTAACATTTTCGTCCAGTTTAAGAATAGCTGGATCATAGCTATAGGTTCCATGGTTCTCTCACTTGTCCTGTCTATTCCCGCCGGATATGGACTGTCAAGATTTAAGATTCCGGGGAAGAAACCGATTCTGATGATTTTTCTGACAACACAGATGCTTCCCTGTTCCCTGGTGCTGACGCCTCTGTTCCTGATCTATAACAAAGCGGGACTTTTGAATACATATCTTGCGCCTATCCTGGCTACAGCTACAATATCCATTCCATTTGTGATCATGGTGCTCAGGCCTATTTTCATGGAATGCCCCAAGGAGATAGAGGAGGCGGCAAGAATTGACGGGTGTAATTACTTTACGGCATTTCTCAGAGTTACACTGCCGATATGTAAGAGCGGTATCATAACGGCGGCGGCATTTTCTTTTATTTTTGCATGGAATGATTTGGTTTATTCCATAACCTTTAACAACAAAGGCGATCTGCTTCCCATGACATCCGGGATCTATCAGTTTCTCGATGCATACGGAACAAAATGGAATATGATCATGGCATATGGTGTGATCATTGTGCTGCCAATCGTGGTGTTGTTTGTATGCCTGCAGAAGTATATTGTGGGCGGACTCGTGGGCGGTGCCGTGAAGGGCTGATAGTTCAGGTGATTTTTGGAAAGGAGAGACACATCGGATGAAAGGTATTGTAAAAGGTGAACAGGAGCGCTTAAGCTGGCGGTATGATGATGAACTGCTGTACATTGAGGCATGGGGCAGGGACAGCCTGCGGGTCAGAAGTACACATTTGGAGAAAATGCCGGAAAAGGACTGGGCTTTGGAACCACAGGGTGAAGTGAAGCCCATCATTAAAATCTCAGAGGATTCTGCCAGTATAACAAATGGTAAAATATGCGCAAGAATCAATACATACGGTTATATTACTTTCTATAATGAGAAGAACGAGGAAATCCTGAAGGAACGCTGGGAAACCAGGGAGGTTCCGGTGGATATGATGGCTACGGAGAATTATGCACGCGTCCTGAAAGAGTGGGGCGGCACCGTACCGAAGGCGGTTATGACTTTTGAGTCAAATAAAAACGAAAAAATTTACGGCATGGGCCAATATCAGATGGAATATCTGGACTTAAAGGGATGTGAGCTTGAACTCTGTCATAAAAATTCTCAGACAAGTATTCCTTTTTACATTTCAAATAAAGGGTATGGCTTTTTATGGAACAATCCGGCAGTGGGAACTGTTAATTTCGCGAAGAACCTGACCCGATGGACAGCAGAGGCGTCCTGCGTAATTGATTATTGGATTACGGCAGGGGAGACACCAGCCGAAATTTTGGAAAATTATACGGCAGTTTCAGGGCGGCCGGGGGAATTTCCGAAGTGGGCGTCCGGCTTCTGGCAGAGTAAGCTGCGGTATCACAACCAGGAGGAGGTACTTGAAACTGCCAGGGAATATAAGAGAAGAGGACTTCCCTTATCTGTGATAGTTATAGATTTTTTTCACTGGAAACATCAGGGGGACTGGTCATTTGACCCGGAATATTTTCCTGATCCACAAGCAATGGTGGATGAGCTGAAAGAGATGGGCGTTGAACTCATGGTATCTGTATGGCCTACAGTGGAGCCGTACAGTGAGAATTATGCCAGGCTGAAGCAATTGGGATTTTTGACCAGGGCGGACCGGGGGGTGAGGACACAGTATCATTGTCTGGGCGCTCAGGTATTTTTTGATCCAACAACACAGGGAGCAAGAGAGTTTTTATATGAAAAGCTGAAAGAGAACTATGGGAAATACGGTATCCGCATTTTCTGGCTGGATGAGGCAGAACCGGAATATCAGCAGTTTGATTATGATATTTACCGTTACCAGGCTGGCTCTGCCAGAGAAATCGGCGGCATATATCCGCTTTGTTACAGTCAGGCCATCTATGACGGAATGAAAAAAGACGGGATTGAAGACCCCATGAATCTTACCCGAAGTGCATGGGCAGGCAGTCAGAAATTCGGGACACTTTTGTGGTCCGGTGATATATATTCCAGTTTCCGTTCCTTCCGTATGCAGATTCGGGCGGGGTTAAATGCCGGTATGGCCGGAATTGCATGGTGGACAAGTGATATCGGCGGTTTCTGGGGCGGAGATCCGGAGAGTGAAGAATTCCGTGAACTTCTTGTCAGATGGTTCCAGTTTGGCGTGTTCAGTCCAATATGCCGGCTTCACGGTCATCGCCGCCCCTCAGGAACCCTGCCGGAAGTTGTGGACAGCGGGATGTTCGACTTTAATACCTGCGGACCAAATGAGGTATGGAGTTACGGAGAGAAAAATTATGGGATTCTAAAAGAGCTGTTGATGCTGCGGGAGAGAATGCGTCCCTATGTGGAGGAAACAGCAGCCGAGGCCTCCGAAACAGGACTGCCCATGCTCAGAACCCTGTTCTTTAACTATCCGGAAGATGAAAACTGCTGGGAGACTGAAGATGAAATTATGTTGGGAAGGGATCTTCTGGCAGCACCGGTCACGTATCCGGGGATGACTTCCAGAGAGGTATATCTGCCAAAAGGAGACAGATGGATTGATTATTATAATGGGAAAGTGTATGAAGGCGGGCAGACATTGATGTACCCTACACCTCTGGAAGTGATACCGTTTTTTATCAGAGAGGGATCCGGGCAGTATGAGAAAATCAGGGGACAGGCAGAGGGAGGCTTATGCGGATGGAAAAATTAGATTCGCCAAAGCTGTCAGATGTGAAGATAGAGGACAGATTTTGGAGCAGATATATTAAACTGGTGCGGGAGAAGATGCTGCCGTATCAATGGGAAGTATTGAATGACAGGGTAAACGATGCGGCGAAAAGCCACTGTATTGAGAACTTTAAAATCGCAGCAAAGGAGAGTACAGGAAAGTATTACGGAATGGTTTTCCAGGATACGGATGTGGCAAAATGGCTGGAAGCCCTGGCCTACAGCCTGGAAGGGGAGAAGAACGGCGAACTGGAAAAAGAGGCTGATGAAGTTATAGATTTGATCGGAAGGGCCCAGCAGCAGGACGGATATCTGGACACATATTATACCATTCAGGAGCCTCTGGGAAGATGGAGCAATTTAAGGGAAGGACATGAATTATATACTGCCGGGCATATGATCGAGGCTGCAGCGGCATATTATCAGGCTACGGGGAAGGACAGTTTTTTAAAGATCGTATGCAGACTGGCAGACTGTATCTGTGATACCTTTGGCCCGGATGAAGGAAAGATCCACGGATGTCCCGGGCATCCTGAGATCGAGCTGGCACTTGTTAAGCTTTACCGTCTGACAAAAGATGAAAAGTATCTGAATATGGCAAAGTATTTCCTGGATATCAGGGGCAGTCAGAGTCCCAGCCACTTTGAGGAAGAGCAGAAGATGGACGGGTTCCATCACATTTTTCCTGAGTTTGAGCATCTGGGATATAATAATATACAGGCGCATAAGCCGATACGGAAGCAGAAGAAGGCGGACGGACATGCAGTCAGGGCTTTATATTTGTATTCAGCTATGGCTGATGTGGGATACGAATGCAGAGATGAGTCTTTATTGGATGCCTGCAGAATACTATTTGATAATATTACCGGCGCGCAGATGTTTATCACCGGCAGTGTAGGGGCAGCGGCTGACGGGGAATGTTTTACCTGTGATTATGACCTTCCTAACAATTATAACTATTCGGAGACGTGTGCTTCTGTAGCGCTTGCCATGTTCTCACTGAGAATGTTCCAGGTAGAGAGAGACGGAAAATACATGGATATCGCCGAGAGGGCGCTTTATAATACAGTTCTTGGCGGTATGTCGTTAAACGGGACAGAATTTTTTTACGTGAATCCTCTGGAAGTGGTACCGGAACAGTTAAAGGCAAACAGAACCCTTCATCATGTACTTCCCTCCCGGAGAAAGTGGCTTGGTGTTGCCTGCTGCCCTCCGAATATTGCCCGTACACTTACCGGCCTTGGGAATTATATTTATTCTGAAAATGAGGATACTCTGTTTGTCAATCTTTTTATCGCCGGAAAGTGCTCAGTAAAATTAAAGGAAGGCACCATATCTGTGTCTGTCCAGACAGATTATCCCTATGACGGCAAGGTGAAAATAACAGTGGAAAACCATGAAGGAATTCCGTTTTCCCTGGCAGTACGCGAGCCTGGATGGACAAAAGTAGAGCAGATGATCAGTAAGAGCGGAAAAGAAGTTTCAGTCAGACGGGAGAAGGGATATCTGTATACTGAAAAAACAGTTTGGGAGAGCCAAGCAGAGTTTATTTTTGAGATACCTTTAAAACCTGTCCTGATGTGTGCCCATCCCCGCGTTGCTTCGGATGCAGGGAAGGCGGCAATCGTACGGGGACCGTTGGTGTATTGTCTGGAGGAAGCCGATAACGGAAAAAATCTGGGAGCTGTCGTACTGGATGCCGGCGGCAGTATAGAACCGGTATTTCAGGAGGATTTACTGGGAGGGACTACCGCTGTTTTAGCGGATGCCTGGCGTGTTAGTGAAAAGGGATGGGAAGGGAAATTATATCAGCCTGTGACGGAGCGATTGGAGAAATGCAGGGTTAAGGCTGTGCCGTACTGTATGTGGAATAACAGGGGGGAGGGGGAAATGCGTGTGTGGCTGCGGGTACGTGAGTGACAAACCTGAAAGCCGGATGTGAGTATGTGCATTGAAAAAAGGATGGCGGACACCTATAGGGTATCTGTCATCTTTTTGTTACTGTTCACGGCCAATGTTCCGGGAGGTGTTTTCCCCAAGGGGATGCTGCGCGATGCGAAGCAAAATCCCGAGGCAGCCAGCGCGATATGGAGCGGAATGCTCCATATCTGTGCATCGCGAAGCGTGTTGCTGGGCACGCAGTGAACAGTAACATCCTTTTTACATCCATGAATAATAAGAAAAGGATATTATTGAAAGTTGAAAATTCAACTGATAAAATGTTATACTAATTGATACATGATAATCGTTATGACTTTTCAACATCAAAAAGGATAAGGTGATAAAAAAATGTACATCGCAGATTTACACATCCATTCCCGCTATTCCCGCGCCACCAGCAGGGACTGCACACCGGAATATCTGGATCTCTGGGCGCGCAGAAAGGGGATTCAGATAGTCGGCACAGGTGACTTCACACATCCTGCCTGGAGGGAGGAACTTCAGGAAAAGCTGGAACCGGCGGAGGATGGGCTGTATGTGCTGAAGGAAGAATACAGAATACAGGATTCCACAGCGGCCGCAGCTATGCAGCCGCGTTTTGTCATTACAGGGGAAATCAGCTCCATTTATAAGAAAAAGGATAAAGTCCGTAAAGTACACAGTCTGATTCTCCTGCCGGGACTGGAGGAGGCGGAAATTATATCCAAAAAGCTGGAAAGCATCGGCAATATCCATTCCGACGGACGTCCCATATTGGGATTAGACTGCAGGGACCTGCTGGAAATACTGTTGGAGCTGTGTCCCAATGCCGTCTATGTGCCGGCGCATATCTGGACACCTCATTTTTCTTTATTCGGGGCTTTTTCCGGTTTCGATACAGTGGAGGAATGCTTTGATGATTTATCACCATACATTCGGGCCATGGAGACAGGACTTTCCTCAGATCCCCCTATGAACTGGAGGATATCTGCCCTTGATAAATACCAGCTTATATCAAATTCCGACGCGCATTCTCCTGCAAAGCTGGGCAGGGAGGCCAATCTGCTGGACATAGAACTTTCCTATGAGGGGTTAAAAAATGCCATTCAGGAAGGAATCGGATTGGCAGGAACCATAGAGTTTTTTCCGGAAGAAGGAAAATATCACTTTGACGGACACAGAAAATGCCATCTCTGTTTAAGTCCGGCGGAGGCTGAGAAATACAATGGTAAATGCCCTGTCTGTGGAAGGAAACTCACGATCGGAGTGTCTCACAGAGTGGAACAGTTAGCTGACCGCCCGGAAGGATTTCTAAGAGCCGATGCGAAAGCCTTTGAAAGCCTTGTACCGCTGCCGGAAGTTATCGGCGCTTCTGTGGGCTATTCCTCGGCAAGCAGAAAAGTTGTAAGACAGTATGAGGAAATGCTCCGGAAACTGGGACCTGAATTTGAAATACTGCGGGTAATGCCGCTGGAAGAAATCAGAAACGTTTCCGGGCATTTGATCACTGAGGGAATCCAGAGGCTGCGGGAAGGAAAAGTGGAGAGAGTCCCCGGTTTTGACGGAGAGTATGGCACCATAAAATTATTTGAGCAGACAGAAATAGAAAACCTGGATGGACAGTTGAGCCTTTTTGACAACACGGGCAGCATCCAGAATACGAATAAAATATCAGGCAATACAGGAACTGTACAGAGAAATAGACAGCCAGATGATGTACAGGAAAACCCCCTTCCCCCTCTACCTGCCCCGCAGGCTCTGAACCCCAGGCAGCAGCAGGCCGTCCAGTCCATAGACCGGGCAGTGGCAGTCATAGCAGGTCCGGGTACCGGGAAGACTAAGACACTCATATCCCGTATCCTCTATCTTCTGGAAACCAGAAAGGTAAAGCCCTCGGAGATAACCGCAGTAACGTTCACGAATAAAGCTGCCGCCGAGATGCAGGAGCGACTGAAGCAGCAGCTGGGAAAAGGCAGATCAGCCAGGCTGATCCAGGTAGGAACCTTCCACTCCATCTGCCTTGATCTGCTGAAAAAACAAGGTATGCAGTTTACCCTTGCCGACGAGACGGAAACCCTGGATATCGCTGCAGATATAGTAAAGAGCAGGAATCTGGGAATAAAGCCCAGACAGTTCCTCCAGAAAGTATCCCGGATCAAAACAAACAGTGATGTGTTCTCAGACCTTTCAGACGACAGGAGTGAAGAGAAAGCTCCGTCAGACCATACACCGTTCATCGCCCTTGGCATAACAGAATCCGAATATGCCGCGTACATTGAATATTGTCAGATATTAAGATCCCTGCATATCCTTGACTTTGACGACCTGCTTACGGAAACTCTGAACCTCATAAAATCTGATCCAACCATTCCGGCACAGTGTTTCAGTTACCTACACGTGGACGAATTTCAGGATATCAGCCCAATCCAGTACCGGCTGATCATAGAGTGGACAAAGCAGGGCAGAGAGCTTTTTGTCATCGGTGATCCGGATCAGTCTATTTACGGCTTCCGCGGTTCGGATGACAAATGTTTTGAACATTTAAAAAATGATTTTACAGACCTGAGCATCATCCGCCTGACCGAAAATTACCGCTCAACACCTCAGGTGATATCCGGCGCGGTCAAGGTTATTTCCCAAAATCCCGGCATGGAGAGGGTTATCCATCCCAACCGGCCGGACAGCACACCTATCCGCCTCGTTACAGCCGGAAGTGAGATGGGGGAGGCTGTCTTTACCGCCAAAGAGATCAACCGCCTGATCGGCGGGATTGATATGCTGGATGTGCAGCAAACACAGGAAACGCAGAAAATGCATACAGAGCATAAGACAAGAAGCTTTGCCGATATTGCAGTCTTGTACCGAACACACCGCCAGGCTGAACTTTTAGAAAAATGTCTGCAGAGGGAAGGCATTCCATATGTGATCGCCGGACGCGAGGATTATCTTGCGGAAAAGACCGTCCGGGGATGTCTCTGTTTTTTCCGCTGTCTGACAGATCAGACAGACACAGTGAACAGAGATATTTGCCTGAAATTACTGTGGGACCTGGAACCCAACCAGATAAGCGGCAGTATTTTTGAAACCATGCAGGAAAAATATATTTCATTCCTGAAAAAAGGAAAACCCCAGAAAGTCCTGGCACAATGGATAGAAGATATGAATCTTACAGATGATATAGCTGTAAATAAGCTTCTCGGAATGGCCGTATTCTATAAATCCATGCAGGAATTCATGGATGCCGTCAGTCTTGGCGTGGAAAGTGATCTGAAACGCTGCGGCGGCAGGCAGTATACAGCCGACTGTGTCACACTTATGACACTCCACGGCTCAAAAGGCCTGGAATTTCCGGTGACGATCATCTATGGCGTCAGAAAAGGCGCTATACCCTTTGAGAGGGAATCCCATCCAAAGAAAGAAAACAGCTCTGGTATCCGGGAGACTTTCATCACGGACATAGAGGAAGAACGCCGGCTCTTCTACGTGGGAATGACCAGAGCAAAAGAGGAACTGATACTCACCACGTCCGGTGATTCCTCTGTCTTTCTGGAGGATCTGCCGGAGGAATCGCTGCTCAGGGAAAGCGCTGATAAAAGAAAGCAAAACGACGGGGGAGAGCAGTTAAACCTTTTCGACTTCCTGTAAAAGAAGCAGACTGAGAGGAAAAAGAATGGCACAAAAGAATTTAAAACATCTTACGCTCCTGCATTCCAATGACATGCACGGCGATTTTCTGGCAGAAGAAATTGATAATGAGCTGGTGGGAGGTGTCTCCCTGCTTTCGGGTTATGTAAACCAGGTCAGGAGAGATACCCCCAATACCCTTTACATGATCGCAGGGGACATGTTCAGAGGCTCTCTTATAGATACGGAATTCAAGGGAATCTCCACCATAGAGATTATGAATGTCCTGGGGCCTGATATTGTCTCCCTGGGAAACCACGAACTGGATTACGGCATTGCACATCTGCTCTTTTTGGAGCGCTGCTGCAAATTCCCCATTGTAAACGCCAATATCTACATCAGACCCACAGGCATGCGTCTGTTTCAGTCCCACAGGATTCTTCACGTGGACGGCATGAAGATCCTTGTCATGGGACTTTTGACGGAAGATATCATGAGCAAGGCAAAATCAGACATGCTTCTGGGGACTTTCGTGGATCTGTCCGACGCAGCCAGGGAAGTGGGAATTATCTGCAACAGCTATAAAAATGTGGACATTGACTTTACAATTCTTCTGACACACATCGGATTTGCGGAGGATTTAAAGCTTGCCGAACAGCTTGACCCCAAATGGGGTGTGGATGTTATCATCGGCGGCCACAGCCACACCTATCTGGATGAACCGGCAGAGGTGAACAATATCCTCATTGTACAGGCCGGAATCGGAACAGACCAGATTGGCCGCTTCGAGATAGAGGTGAACACAGATACCAATTCTGTGGACAGCTATACCTGGGAGACAGTCCCCATCGATGACGCACACTGTGAGAAAAATGAAGAACTGGAACACCTCATCTATGATTTTAAGAGAGTGACAGATGAAAAATACGGGGCGATCCTCACCAGCATGGTGAGAAAGGCGACACATCCCAGCCGCTATCAGTCAACAAGCGCAGGCAATCTGTTCTGCGATGCATTGAAAATGCAGTTCGAACTGGATATTGTCATGCTTGGCTCCGGAAGCCTGCGTGCGGAGGAAATCGGGCCGATCATCACCGTAGGGGATCTGCTCAACATGTATCCCTATGACGAGACCCTGGTACGCATTGAACTGACGGGAAAAGAACTGAAAAAGGGAATTCTCCACGCTATGAAAAAAAGTGTCAGCGTGGATGGCAGTGATTCGGAATATTACCAGTTCAGCAAAGGCGTCCGCATGGTCTATTCCACAGGCCGGCAGGTGCTGGCGGATGCAGTGTTTAACGGAGAGGAGATTCGGGACCAGGACGTATTTGCAGTGGGCCTGGAATTGTTCCATTACAATAACATTGACAGCTTTCTGGGGCTTGACCGGGAGATCATCGAACAGCGGAAACCATCCCGGACCGTAACGGGAAATATCCGCACAGCCATTGAGGAATACTTCAGGGAACACAACGCGCTGCGCCCTGTATATGAAAAAAGAACCATAACAACAGATTGAGAAAGGGAGACTATAAAATGCAGATAATCATAAGAAACGCACGGCCGGGGGAGGGAGAAACCCTGGCTCTCATTGAGGCGGCCTGCTTTCCGGCAGCGGAAGCAGCCAGCGCGGAGGCCATAAAAGAGCGCCTGAACGCATTTCCGGAGAAGTTTTTTGTAGCGGAAACAGAGGGAAAAGCAGTGGGATTTGTAAACGGAGGCGTGACAGACGAACCTCATCTGCCGGATGAAATGTATCACGATATAAGTTTACATAATCCAGACGGAGCCTACCAGACCGTATTCGGACTGAATGTTCTGCCTCAGTACAGAAGACAGGGAATCGCGGAAATGCTCATGAAAGCCCTGATCCAGTCTGCCCGGCAGGAGGGGAAAAAGGGAGTGATCCTTACCTGTAAGGACCATATGATCCATTATTACGAAAAGTTTGGCTTTGTCTGCCACGGCAGAGCGGATTCCTGCCATGGCAATGCAGTCTGGAATGATATGCGGCTGATTTTTTGACAAGACTAAGCACGCTCAAACCCATGTATCCAGTCTGCTTTCTTATAATACAGCACAAATACCACGGAGCTTAAAAACCACGTCAGAGGATAAGCCCAGAAGATGACATTGATGGACGGTATGTATTTAACGATCACAGATATGTATGACACACGCACAATGCACCAGAACACCAGCATGACCAGCATAGGCACAGAGGCCCGTCCGGAACCGCGCAGGATAGCCGCAATGCAGTGGGAGAGCGCAAGAAGGAAGTAAAACAAAGTGACAGTCCGCGCCTGGGCGGTTCCGAACCGGATCACATGGGCTTCATTGTTGAAGGCGGCAATGAGAACCGGGGCAAAGGTATAGATGAGCACCCCGATGGCCTCGGCGATCAGCATGGAGCAGAGCAGGCCGAACCTGGCCCCCTTTTTTGCCCTGTCATATTCCTTTGCCCCGAGATTCTGGCTGACAAATGTGGTCAGCGCCAGGGTAAAGCAGTTGATAGGCAGGAAGACAAACCCCTCAATCTTGGAGTAAGCGCCGCACCCGGCCACTGCCATTTTTCCGAAGGCATTGATGTTAGTCTGGACGATCACGTTGGCGAAGGCAATGATAGAATTTTGAAATCCGGCCGGAAGCCCGTTTTTGATAATACGGCTGAACATGGTTCTGTCGAATCGTATCTTATTTATGTAAACCCGATAGTCCTCCGGGCAACGTCTGAGCTTTCCGAAACACAGCACAGCGCTTAAAAACTGGGAGATGATCGTGGCAAGAGCAGCGGAGCCTACCCCCATGTGCAGGATAAGGATAAAAAATAAATCCAGCACGACATTTACCACAGAGGAGATGATCAGGTAAACCAGCGGGTGCCTGCTGTCTCCCACAGACTGCAGGATTCCCACGAACACATTGTACATAACAAACCCCAGGGAACCGGCAAAATAGATGCGGAAATATGTGGTGGACTGGGGAAGTACATCCGCGGGTGTTCCCATCCAGATCAGGATCTGAGGGGCCAGCACAACTCCCGCAAGAGTGAGCACAGCGCTTGCGGCAAGGCCGAGGGCTATGGTGGTGTGGATAGCTTTTTGAAGGCTTTCAATATTTCTGGCGCCGTAATATCTGGCAATCACCACGCCGGCGCCCATGGCAATGCCGTTGAAGAAGCCCACCATGAGGAAAATGAGATTCCCCGAGGAGCTTACCGCGGCCAGTGCATTGCTGTCCAGGAAATTTCCCACGATCAGGGAGTCTGCAGTGTTGTAGAGCTGCTGAAAGAGATTCCCCAGAAAAAGCGGGAGAGCGAACAGTATGATTTTTTTCCATATGGGACCTGAGGTCATCAGGGTTTTGGATTCTGCTGTATTCATGATAAGATAACTCCATTTATATTCAGTAAGAAAGTAAGGCCCGATAAACGGCCCTTTCATTATTTTACTCCTCATGTGGAAAAAAGCAACCGGAAAAGCTATTGACAAACATACCGTTGGTATGTTAACGTAAAGATAATCCAATGAAAATATGGAGGTATATTATGGCACGGAATAAATATCCGGAAGAGACAGTGAATCTGATCCTGGAGACTGCAGGCCGTCTTTTTGTGGAGAAGGGATATGAGCGGACATCTATCCAGGATATCGTGGATAATCTGGGAGGACTCAGCAAAGGCGCTATTTACCACCACTTTAAGTCCAAGGAGGAAATCCTTTCGGCTGTGACAGACCGCATGACAGAGGAATCAGAGGTTTTGTTAAGCCGGATAAGAGATGATAACACGCTCACGGGGAAGGAAAAGCTCAGGAAACTTTTCTATGAATCCCTCAACCGTCCGGAACAGAAGGATATGTTCCGTTCTGCACCGCGTCTCGGAGAGAATCCGCAGTTATTGGCCATGGTAATGCGGGAAACCATTGATATCACGACACCTATTTATCTGACTCCGATCATGGAGGAGGGGATAAAGGACGGCACTATCCATACCAAGTATCCGAAAGAGTTGGGCGAAGTCCTGCTTCTGCTTGGAAATGTATGGCTGAATCCCATGACAATGGATTCCACACCGGAGGAGACATACAGGAAATGCCTGTGTTTTAAGGAAATCCTGGATGCCATGGGGCTTGATATTGTGGGAGAGGAAACTGTTGAGAAACTGCAGGAACTGACAGAGATTTATAATGACCATAAATGATTTTCGGCTGCCCGGCAGCATAGTCTGAACCGGCAGCCCATTTTTTTATCATTATACATACCTACGGTCGGTATTAAAAAGGAGAAAGACAATGGACGCAGTAATAGAAATCAGAGAAGTGTCAAAAAGCTTCCAGGGGCAGAGTGTGCTGGAGCGCTGTTCCCTGAATCTGCAAAAAGGAGAGATTTACGGTCTTCTGGGTGTCAATGGAGCAGGCAAGACCACACTGATGAAGATAACCGGAGGTTTTCAGCAGCCGGATGAAGGAGAGGCCCGGATAGACGGCAGGGACAGTTGGGAGCACAGGGAAAAGATCCAGAGCAGAATAGGTTCTCTGATCGAGACACCTATATTTTATGAACACCTGTCAGCCCGTGAGAATCTGGAGATCCATATGGCATATATGGGGCAGAACAGGGATATCACAGGTGCACTGGAACAGGTAGGGCTTTCCCGGACCGGCAGAAAGCCCGTGGCGAAATTCTCCATGGGAATGAAGCAGAGGCTGGGGATTGCAAGGGCCATGCTCCATAACCCGGACTGTCTGCTGCTGGATGAACCCATTAACGGCCTGGACCCTGTGGGGATACAGGAGGTGAGGGATATCCTGCTGGCCCTGGCAGAGAGAGGCACTGCAATCCTGATATCCAGCCATATTTTAAGCGAGATGGAACAGCTTGCACACAGAGTGGGAATCCTGGCACAGGGGAAAATCGTGGAAGAGTTCTCTCCCTCCATGATGAGAGCACAGTACGGAGAAGACTTTGAAAAGTATGTCATTGACATTATGAGGAGGAAACAGGTATGAAGCTGATCAAACTGGAATTAAAAAGAACGGATTTTAAGGGCTACCTTCTGGCAGCCGCGGGCATATCGGCCTTTTGTCTGATCATGGCCTTTGCCTTTCCCCTGATTCCCAAGATGGAAGAGAGAAGTGTGACCGGCGATGACGCGCTGCTGTTTGCCACGTGGAGAGGGCTGCTTCTTCCTGTCTCCGGTCTGATCATGTCCTGTTTTGCAGTCATGGGCGGAGCCATGGCAGCCAGAGTGGTGGTGACAGAATATACCGGAAAGAACGCACTTCTGCTGTTCTCCTACCCGGTGAAAAGAAAAGCTATTTTGAAGGCGAAATGTATCCTTATATGGGGATTTGTCTTCACAGCGACCTTCTTATGTGAGACGGTCTCCTTCCTAGTGGTGGGAGTCGCTGCCAATCTGTTTCATTTCGTTCCCGAGACCTTTGGTCCGGCGGAAATGGGAAGAGTGCTGGCAGCCGGCGCGGTTTTGGGAGTGATGGCAGCATCCATCGGGCAGATCTCCATGCGGGTCGGATTCTGGAAGAAATCACTGGTGGCGTCCGTGGTGGCTGCTGTCATTTTGATCTGCCCTGTGACGAACCTTTTTATGCTGGGGGCCGAAAGCGGGATGTGGGTCATGGTGGGAATCATGGTCATCACTCTGGCAGGCGGCATCGGATGTTACACGGGACTTGCAAATAAAATAGAAAATATGGAGGTATAAATAATGAAGAAAAACGGGTTTTCCAGAGATTTTACACTGGTAGTCATCGGGCAGATCATCTCTCTGTTCGGCAATGCGGTAGTCAGATTTGCCCTGCCGCTCCATCTGCTGAATATTTCCCAGTCCCCTGCTTTATACGGTCTGGTGTCAGCGCTGGCGTTTCTGCCGCTGCTTATCATGTCGCCGCTGGGCGGTGTGATCGCGGACCGGGTGAATAAGAGGAACATAATGGTGGTTCTGGATTTTACCACGGCGGGTATCATTCTCCTGTTTCTTCTGCTTTCCCGGCAGGTGAACCTTGTGGCTCTGATTCTTGTGACCCTGATTCTGCTGTTCAGTATATCCGGCCTCTATCAGCCGTCTGTACAGGCAAGTATGCCGTTCCTGGTGCCGGAGGAGAAGCTGGTGCAGGCAAATGCCATGATCAATACCGTGTCTTCCCTGGCCGGTCTGCTGGGACCTGTGCTGGGCGGCATTTTCTACAGTATGAAGGGGATTCATGTGGTGCTTGCGATCAGCATGGTCTGTTTTTTCCTCTCCGCTATGATGGAGATCTTCATCAGAATCCCCTTTGTGAAAAGGGAGACAGACAGGGGCGCATTCCGCATTATCTTCGGAGACCTGAAGGAGAGTGTGCGTTTTATTGCCAAGAGCCAGAAAGTGATAGGCAAAGTTACGGTCATTATTGCGTTTGTAAACCTATTCATCTCGTCCCTGCTGATCATCGGGCTTCCGGTTCTCTGTACACAGGTGCTGGAATTTCGGGGGGCTGACCCGAATCAGATGTATGGATATCTGTCGGGGATCATGGCCTTCGGCGGCATAGCAGGGGGAATTTCTGCCGGTGTCCTTGGCAGCAGGATCAAGATCGGGGATACCTGGAAGCTCATTCTGGGGGTGGCCCTGCTCATGTTCCCTATGGGCGGAATCCTGTCTTCCGCGGTACCGGATATGGGTAAATATATGGTATTGGCAGCAGGCGCATTTCTGATGATGCTGTGTGCGACTCTGTTCACGGTGCAGACCATGTCCTTCATCCAGATAAAAACACCGGGACATTTGATCGGAAAGGTGATCTCCTGGGTCATGGCCATTGCTACCTGTTCTCAGCCTCTGGGCCAGGCCGTATACGGTGTGGTCTTTGAACAGGCCAGGGGACAGGAATGGGCGATTTTCGCAGCAGCCGGTATCGCCAGTATAATCGTCAGTCTGTATCTGAGAAAAGTATGGATTGCGGAAGAAATGCTGGACGGGGGAACAGAGGTCGTGTCCGGTGCATATAAATAAAGAAAAAAGCAGATTTCTCTATGTTCTATGTAAGATCCAATGACGGCACCAGAATTGCTGTCTATGAATGCAACAAGGGCTGTCCGAAAACCGTGTTTCTGGTTCACGGATGGCCCCTTTCACACAAGATTTATGAATATCAGATCGAACTGCTTACAAGGTGCGGGTATCATGTGGTGGCAGTTGATCTGAGAGGATTCGGCGAGTCTGACACACCGGCCTGTGGTTATGGGTATGACCAGATGGCAGCGGATATTTACCATGTGGTAAAATCCATGGGACTGAAAAAATTTATTCTCACAGGATTTTCCATGGGAGGGGCCATTGTGCTGCGCTATATGCGGCTGTTCTGCGGCTATGGCGTGGAGAAGCTGATTCTTCTGGCAGCGGCTGCACCGTCCTGGACACAGCGGGAGGGATATCCCTATGGTCTTACCAGGAAATATGTGGATAGCTTGATCTGTCTGGCTGAGACGGACAGACCGCAGCTTGCCTGTAACTTCAGCTATGAACAGCTCTTCGCTGCGCCTCACAGAGAACCGGTGAAACAATGGTTTCGGGATATAGCTCTCTCGGCATCCGGATTAGGTACTGTCAGAAGCGCAATGGCACTCAGGGATGAGGATGGGCGCTGTGACCTTCCCTGTGTCCATGTTCCCACATGGATCATCCACGGGGGAAAGGATGTGGTGGTATCCAATGACCTGGCCCGTATCCAGAAGGAGGGAATCCCCTGTTCCTGTCTGGTAACCCTTGAAAACAGCGGACACGGTATCATGTATGATGAGCTGGCCCTGTTTAACAGGATATTTTTGCGGGCAGTCAGAACCAATCCCCAGGAACGATAGAGAAACGTTCGCATGGTTTTTAACCGCATGTCAGAAATGGCATGCGGTTTGTGCGTTTATATGCTATAATAGCTAAAAAAGCGTGAGGCCGCTTCCGAGGGCGGCGTACAGTTGAGGAAAGGGGAAATTTTGTGCAGAAAATTTTTACCAGGTACATCAGCTATGTTGTCGCTGTGGCTCTTCTGGCTATTTTAGTATTGAACTGGGGGCTGCAGGGGCGAAATGCCAGGAGCCAGATGGTACAGAACTCTACGCTCAAACTGGGACAGATATCGCAGACCATTGACAATAATGAGGTGGAGCTGCTGAACCTGAAGGAGAGCCTCAGTGAGGATTATTTGACAAGAGCCTATGCTTTCGCCTATATTATAGAACAGAATCCCAGTGTACTGGACAGCCAGCAGGAACTGGAGCGGATCGCGGAGCTGCTCAATGTGGATGAGCTTCATGTGATCGATGAAAACGGGATTCTCTTTGCAGGCAGTATTCCGAAATATTTCGGCATGGACTTCCATACCACGGACCAGACAGAAGAATTTCTCAGTATTTTAGATGATCCGAGTTCCTATCTGGTGCAGGATATAAGACCGAACGGCTACGAACAGAAGGTGTTCCAGTATATCGGTGTGGCGCGCCAGGATAAGAAGGGAATCGTACAGGTGGGAATGGCGCCGACCAGGATGCTGGAGGCCCAGAAGAGAAACCAGCTCGACTACATATTCTCCAGAGTTCCTGTGGATGCAGGGGGTGTGCTTTTTGCCATAGATAAGGAGAGTGGTGAAGTGCTGGCCCATTCTGATGAGAGTATGGCCGGCAGCAGTATGAAGAATCTGGGATTGACGGAGGAAGAAATCGCAGACTGCAGAGACGGCGGATTTATCCATCAGGAGGGGAAAAAGATATTTTGTGTCAGCCTGGAGAAGGATAACCTGATACTGGTTTCAGGTGAAAATGAGAAGGAGCTTTATGAGGAACGGAATACGCAGACGATCCTTACTTTTTGTTATCTGGTTCTGGTGTATCTGGTGACCATTCTGGTCATTAACCGTCTTCTGAAGCATCAGATCGTGGACGGGATACATACCATCATGGATGATCTGCATGATATTACAGACGGTGATCTGGATACTGTGGTGAAGGTGGACAGCAATCCGGAATTCAGGCAGCTCAGCCAGGGAATCAATAAAATGGTGCAGGGAATTCTGGATGCCACGGTCAAGATCTCAAAGGTCATTGACACGCTGGACCTGCCCATAGGTGTGTTTGAATTCAATGAGGACAGCGAAAAGGTAATGGCCACAGAACGTTTCCGGCTTGTGCTTGACTGGACAGAGGAGGAGATGAACCGGGCCTGCCGGGACAGGAATATCTTCCGGGTCATGCTGGAGAAGACTCTGAGGGCAGCTTTTGACAAGAGAGGCAGTGATTTTAAGATCAGGGAAAATCCCGAGAAGTGGGTCCGTATCTTTACCACCACGGAAAACGGAAGCACTTTTGGAATCATCTCAGATGTGACGGGAGAGGTACAGGAAAAGAAACGGCTGGAGCACGAGAGGGACTACGACTCCCTTACCGGGCTATGCAATCTGGATACCTTCAGAAAAGAAGTGGAGAATATCCTTACGGGCCGTGACATTGGTGAGTGTGCCATGGTCATGATGGATCTTGACAGCTTCAAGGGGATCAATGACCATTTTGGACATGACTGGGGCGATGAATATCTGCGCGTCTGTGCAGGATTTTTGACAGAGTTCAACGGAGAAAAGGGAATCGCGGCCAGGCGTTCCGGGGATGAGTTCTGCCTCTTTCTGCATCACTATAAGACAAAGCAGGAGATTGCCAATGATATGGAGGAATTTTACAGCAGGCTGCAGCAGAACCCTGTGGTATTTCCGGATAAGAGCAGCAGAATGCTGGAGATATCTTCAGGTCTTGCCTGGTACGGCGGCGGTCTGAAGGAGTTCCAGACACTTTTAAAAGCAGCGGATTATGCCCTGTATGATGCAAAGAACAGCGGAAAGGGAATCATGAAACAGTATTCCCTGAACTGACACTAATCATAAAGAGAAAGAGAGGAGACAGACAATATGGATAAAGATACAACTGTGGCGGACTTAAAAAGCAGAGTATTCGATTTTTGCGAGGAGAGGCATTGGAACAAATCCCATAATCCTAAGGATTTGTCCATCGGTATTTCCACAGAGGCCAATGAACTGATGGATTTGTTCCGTTTCAAGTCAAATGACCAGATGAAAGAAATGATGAAAGATAAGAAGAAGAGGGAGCGCATAGGGGAGGAGCTGGCAGATACCCTGATTTTTTCCTTGCGTTTTGCCCAGATGTATGCGTTTGACATTGACGATATCATCCGTGATAAGATGGTGAAAAATGCGGTGAAATATCCTAAGCCTGAGAAATAACGGCGGGAAGGAGTACGGATGGAAATCAGATGTATTGCCCTTGATCTGGACAGGACGACCCTAGACGGGGACGGATATCTGCCGGAGGAAAACAGAAAGGCCCTGGAGGAAGTTATGGAAAAGGGCGTGCAGGTAGTGGTGGCCAGCGGAAGGGCCCTTTCCACGCTGCCGGCGGCGATCAGGGAGATGGAAGGGATACGGTATGCCATTACATCAAACGGAGCCGCAGTATATGAACTCCACACAGGAAAATGCCTGAAACAATATAAGATGACAGAGGAGTCAGTGCGCCGCATTTTGACGCTCACAAGGAATTTTCCTGTGACCTATGAAGCATTTGTGGATGGCGAGGCTTATGCACCCAGGGCTTATGTGGAAAGCCCTGTGCAATTCGGCGCCAGTGTCCGGGCCATTCCTTATATCCAGGGAACCAGAAGGCCGGTGGAGGATATTCGGGCATTTATCTGTGACCATGCCTCTGTACTGGACGGCATGGACGTCATAACAGGGGACCGGGAGCTGAAGACCAGGCTGTGGCAGCTTCTGAACGCGGAGGGCCGGGATGTGTATATCACTTCTTCGGTGGCACAGCTTTTGGAAATTTCTTATAAAGATGCAGGGAAACATACAGGGGCAGCCTTTCTTCTGGACTATCTCGGACTGTGCAGGGAGGAGCTTGCGGCTTTCGGGGATGGAGATAACGATGCGGAACTTCTGGCGTTTGCGGGAATTGGGATCGCGATGGAGAATGCATCCGTAAAATGTAAGGAATCTGCAGACTGTATCACCCTGTCCAATGAGGCGTGCGGGGTTGCCCACGGCATCAGGAACATACTGAAATTATAAGAGAGGCAAAAAATATGATTCAAAATTGGAAACACAAGTTCAGATATATTGGCGGCATTCTGATACTGCTGCTCTGCCTGCTCACCGGATGCACCGGAACTGCGGACGGCACGGCAGGCCGGACAGAACAGGATTCTGCCAGGACAGTGCAGCAGGAGGAACAGGATGCAGAGGCATCGGCGCTGGAGGAATCGGGAACTTATACCTCGAAAGAGGATGTGGCAACTTATATCCATCGGTTTGGTCATCTTCCGGATAATTTTATTACCAAGAAGGAGGCCAAGAACGCCGGATGGGTCAGCAGTAAGGGGAACCTGTCTGAAGCCGCCCCGGGCAAGAGCATCGGCGGAGACAGATTCGGCAACTATGAGGGAATCCTGCCGGAAAAAGAGGGGCGGCAGTATTATGAATGTGACATTGACAGCGATGGAGGCTATCGGGGGGCAAAGCGGATCGTCTATTCCGATGACGGTCTTGTGTATTACACAGAGGACCACTACGAAACCTTTGAGCTTTTGTATGGAGAGGAGAATCCATGAGGATAGTCCTGGACGCGTTATGTATGGAAGAGAAGGAGACAGCACATACATATCTGAAAGAAAAACTGCGGCTGCCGGATTATTATGGGGGCAATCTGGACGCGTTGTACGACTGTCTTACAGATGAGGAAGAGATGGAGATAGAGGTGGAGAACAGAGAGCAGGCGGGGAAATATTTTCTGCGGATATGGAACGTTCTGCTGGATGCCGCCGAAGAAAATGAAGGTCTTCAGTTGATTGGCTAGTAAAAACACAGGAGAAAGAGTATGGGTAAAATGCAGAAAGACAGCAAAAAAGCATCTAAGAAATGGATATGGATTCTTCTGGCAGTTATAGCCGTAATATTGGCAGCAGCAGTTGTGATCTTCATGAAGGGCAGAACAGAGAAAGAAGTATTTTCCGTTGACGGACAGCCGGTCTACAGGGAAGAAGTGGCATGTATCGTCAATAAGATCAAATTATACCAGAGAGAAAAAACAGCAGAGAAGGCCGGGATTGATGTGTCAGAATTTACCTGGGAGACAGAGGCCGATGGAAAGACGGGATATGAATACCTGGCTGATGCAGTGGTGGAGGAGCTTAAAGAAATTAAGACCATGCAGAAAGAGGCCATGGATAACGGCCTTGCAGATGCGATTGATTATCCGTCCCTGATGAAGGCAATGGAAAAAGAAAACAAGGACAGGGGAGAGAAAAAGGGGAACAATGAAACCGTATTCGGAGTGACCCGGTACACGGCGGACCAGTTCTATGATTACTTCAACGAAAATCTGTCCCTTCAGAATAAACGGGAGCTGACCAATAAAGATGTACTTACCGCATCCGATGAGGAGGCAAGGGCTGTTTATGATGCAGACCCGGAATACTTTGACAATGAGGATTATGAGAATGTAAAGACATCTGCCCAAAATCTTGTGTTAGAGAACAAGTATCAGGAGCATTTAAAAGAAATGGCGGAAGGGGCCAAAGTAGAGATACCGGATGAACAGGCACTGTTACAGGCTGTGAAGGACGCACTGGAAGGAAAATCGTAAAACAAAGGTGATCAATCACTGTGCATATACTGCGCTGACCGTAAGAAAACATTTAACAGATAGATAAAAAGAGAGCTGTTTACACAGAAAGCTGGAAGTGTGAACAGCTCTTTTTTACCGGGAAAATGCCCCTAGTTTGTTTTATCTGTCATTTTTTTTGTATTATTAGTTTGCGATAAAATATAAATGGTCGAAAATGACGAAAAATAAGTAGAAATCGTAAAAATTTATGTATATATGTGGACTATAATAGAAGACACGGCAATGCAACACCTGTCAAAATGACGGAAGCGGATCAGCGCAGCGTGTTGAAGCTCATTGCGTAAATATTCTTTTGGAAGGAGAGCAATGTATGAAATCATGGAAGCGATGGAACAGGGCGTTTGGTGTTACTCTGGCGACGGCTCTTGTCTGTACTTCAGTTAATTTCCCGGTTTATGTGCAGGCAGCCACAGATAACCAGGGAAGTATACCTGAAGCAGCCACGGAGAGTATCCCGGAAGTATCCGGCACGGTCTACCATGTGGACAGCGAGAACGGCAGTGATGAGAATGGGGATGGATCGATCAGTAATCCGTTCAAAACCTTGGATAAGGTGAACACCATTGAATTACAGCCGGGAGACGGCATCAGCCTGAAGAAAGGCAGCATTTTTGACAACCAGCAGCTTGCACCGAAAGGCACCGGAACGGAGGAGAAACCCATTGTAATTGATACATATGGTGAGGGAAACATGCCTGTGATCAATGCAGGAGGATTCAGAAGAACCGGTGAAAAAAATGATGACGGCACACCTGAATATGCAGGCTACAAAGAAGCAGTCCTGATTCAGAACATGGAGTATACCTATGTGACTGGTCTGGAAGTTACAAATGACGACGCATTTAACGAGACAAGTGAAGCAAATGACCAGAACAACCTGAACTCCGGAAGTGATGATGTGATCCCGAGACGTCTCGGTATCCATGTTACCATTGACGAGAGAGAGACAGTTAACAAAACTCTGGAGGGTGACAGAGAATACAACACAGTTGTCATCGACGGCTGTTATGTACATGATGTGGACGGAAATGAGAACCGCGGTGTGAACAAAGTAGACGGCGGTATCGGCGTTGAGGTTATCTTCAGCTCAAAAGCAGGGGTATATCCTTACTTCAACGGCGTGACCATCCAGAACAACAGAATTGACCAGTGTGACCGTACAGGAATCAAGGCAATCCGCCTTTCTGACCTGGACAACTTCAGAAACAACACACCGGGTACTGACAATTATGACCCGAATAATGATGCGGATTATAATGGGGCCAATGATGGTGTGCGCCATGACAATATCCGTTATAAAGACCAGGCACAGAGAGGCCTTCATATTGTAGGAAACTATCTGAGCGATATCGGCGGTGACGGTATCCTTGTCTGCGAATCACAGGGCGCTTTGGTAGAGCACAATGTGGTGAACGGACAGGCCATGCGTGCGAAAGGCGCCAATGCAGGTATCTGGGCATGGAACTCTTTTGATACCTTATTCCGCTATAATGAGAGCTTTGACGGTCCTGCTTATAACCAGGATGGCTGCTCTTACGACAGTGATTACTGGTGTGCAGGTACTACCTTTGAGTACAACTACAGCCACGATACACCTATGGGCTTTATGCTTATGATGGGCAATAACAATACAGATATTATCCGTTATAATGTGAGCCAGAATGACGGCCTTGCATGGCGCCACGGGGCAGGAAATACCAGTTCAGAGAGCTACATTTATAATAATGTATTTTATTATGATGGTGCGGACTGGGTATTCAACCACAGCAACGGCGGCGGTTCTGCATTAGGTGATGCATACAACTGGTGTATGTATAACAACATTTACTATAACTACAATACAGAAGTTCCCAGTAAATGGGGCAGTGCTGAGACAACGGCTGAGAGCTGGAACAACTCTTACCTGAAACAGGCAGGAAACCTGGTATATGAAGCCAGCGGCATCCATGACCCGGGTGAGATTCCCAATGCCATCCAGGCAGATCCGCTCTTTGAAAATCCGGGCGGCGGCGAGAGTGCCACGATCAGTGAAGACGGAATGACAGCCACCTCCAACTGGGAATCTTTGAAGGCTTACGCCCTGAAAGAAGGTTCTGCAGCAATCGGTAATGGTGTGTATGTCAATGTCGTTCCTGCATCCAGTCCGGAAAATAAAGGACTCTGGGACTACACTTCAGACAGAAATGCCAAGACAGATTTCTTCGGCAATGCTCTTTACGACGGAGCACCTGATATCGGTATTATGGAGATGACAGGTGTGAAAGGTGCAGAATTTGCACTGGAGAGCAACGCGGCTTATAAAGTATACGATCCGGAATGCGGAGAATATCTTGCAAGCGGAGAAAACAGTCTGGAAGTAAATGCATCCGGAAGCCAGTTCGTAATGGAGAATGCAGGCGACGGATACAAAGTGAAGATCTGGGATACAGAGAACAATGCTTATCTGTACCTGAATGCCGACGGCGACAATGCGGTTCTGTCAGAGAAAGACACAACTGTATGGTCAGCCGTTGATATGAAGAACGGACTTCATCAGCTCAAATCAGGAGACAAATTCCTTGTCTGCAATAATGACGGAACGCTTTCTCTTGGCACAGCAGGTACTGACTGGCAGTTTGTCCTTCAGGAGCACTCCAAGTCCTATAATGTGGGCGGAGATGTCATCGACGGATTCAGCGCAGACCAGGCTTATGATGAAAATAAGAAATTATCCGGCTATGTTGGTGAGTACAGCAAGCTGACAGGAAGCGGCAGCGGTGTATACGCAACAGGTGTTACTGCCGACACGATTGAGTACAAGATCTATGCATCAGACGCTGCCCACAATCTGAAACTCTATGTTTCTGAGATGGAAAACGCTGCCGGACGTACATTTGACGTTCTGGTAAACGGTGAGGTGGCAAAAGAGAGATATACCTTAACAGGTGATACAGATGTGATTGAAATCGGTTCTGTATATCCGGCAGGTGGTGTCATTACTGTAAAACTGCAGAGTGCATACAGCGAGGAAGCCGGAACAATGACCAATCCGATTCTAAATGGTATTGCAGCAGACATGGCTGTTATGTCAGAAGTGAATATGAGACTGGATGCCGGTAATTCCGACACATCCAATATGGGCAACCATGACGGCCTGTTCGAGGATGCGGAATTTGAAGTTACAGGAAGCGGATGGTACGCAAACGGTGATACAGCCACTGAGGAGATCAACAGTTCTCTCGGCGGACAGAAACCGGTGCCGGATGCAGGCCTGGGAACCGCGCTGAAGAGCGGACGTGCAGGTGAGGACTTTGGCTATAAGTTCAAAGTTGCACCGGGACTTTACAGAGTGAAACTGTACTTCAATGACACAAGCGCAGATGATTTTACACCGGGAACATTTGATGTGAGCGTAAACGGTTCTGTAGTGGAAGAAGGATTTGCCATTCCGGAACAGAACAAAGCTTACGATATCACAGTTACCGCAGAGGCAAAAGACGGTCTGATCGATATCGGACTGAAAGCCACAGAGGGCAAAGCGATTGTCAATGCAGTTCTTGTTGAGCCTTATCAGGAGATCACAGGTGAGAATCTGGCACTGAATAAGACAACAGATACAAGCGGACAGGAAGCAGAGTCCATGGCAGCAAAATACGCAGTTGACGGCAGCCAGTCCACACGTTACAGCAGCGGTATGGGACAGAACCAGTGGATATCCGTAGATTTGGATAAGAAATACATGGTAGACACTGTAGCAGTTGACTGGACACCGGGTGCCTACGCTGCAGATTATGAAGTGCAGGTATCTGCAGACGGAGAGACATGGAATACTGTTAAAACGGTTAACAGTGCATATCCGGGACTTAACCTGGTTAAATTCGAGCCAGCCGAGGCACAGTTCGTAGCAATTGTTTCTATTAACAATGCAAACGAATGGGGAATGTCCATGACAGAACTGGGCGTATATGGTGAGGAGATCACAGGAAGCCCGGCAGCAACTGTCAATACTGAGGATAAAGGAAACCATAACTATCAGGTAAATGTAGGTCTTGAGAATATCTACAACAAGTACAGAAACACAGTTGTGGAGTATACCTATGACCCGTCTCAGATCACCTTGAACACAGACAGCGCAGCAGCAAATGAAGACGCACTTCTGAAGACTGTAGAGCCGACTGTGACAGATAATGAAGACGGAACACAGACCGTGCGTTTCACCTATGGAATCAAGAAACAGGATGCATTCAAGAAGGCTGCGGAACTTATGAATGTAACCTTTACGGCAGAAGAGGGAGCAACAAGGAAACCGGTAACTGTCAATGTATCCTTCAGCAACGCAGAGGGACATGTGACGAATCTGGAAAAAGTGATCACCTATGTACCGAATAACTTTACATATGAAGATTTAGGCGCTTTGATCCAGGATGCAGAAGCACAGATGAATGCAGCAGTGGTAGGACCGAAACCGGGCGAATACACCCAGGAAGCAGTCGATACCTTCAAAGCTGCTGTTGACGAAGCAAAAGCAGTTCCGGAAGGAAAAGACGCGGCAGAATACGAAGCCGCATATGTAAAACTGGAAGCAGCGATGAAGGCCTTCACCGAGGCAGTCAATGTGGCCCAGTACAACACTTATTATGAAGATTTTGCAGCAGCAGAGGAGATGAACTTTGATCTCAGCAATGCGTCCGGACAGCTTACGCAGGACGGCCTGTTATTATCTGTAAATGCAGGCGGAATCGCTAAGGACATGAACGCTGCAGCAATCAGCCAGGGTGTTTTCCGCATCCGCTTCAGCACAGACAGCGTGGAAGATCAGACACTGTTTACCGTTGGTAACGGAATCATGTTCGGATATGATGCAGGCGGCGGAAACTGGTTCTACGATAAGACGGCAGACGGAGGCTGGGGCAACTTTACTTACGGCTATGAGCTGACAGCTAACGAAGAGCATGAGATTATCTTTAAGTTTATGCCGAGTGCCGGCAGGGCAGCAGGGGCATATGACCTGACCTTATGGTATGACGGAACAGAACTCGGTCATGCTGAGGATGTTCTTTACAGCACAGAGCCGGGCCAGTATACACTGCAGACCAGAAGAAACGCACACAATATTACAGTAAAAGAAGTATACTACGGTGATGAGGTTCCGACACACACCGTAACAGTAACCGCCGGCGAAAACGGAACTGTCAGCCAGACAGGCGACGTATCTGTTTACAGCGAGACGAACAAAACATTTGTAATCAAACCGGATAAAGGCTATACTGTAGATACCGTAATGCTTGACGGTGCACCGGCAGTAGTCGAGAACAACAGAGTAACTCTTGAATATGTGATCGAAGACCATACACTGGACGTTACCTTCAAGAAGATCGAGACCTCCAGTCTGGAAGCACTCATCAATGAGATGAAGGAAATAACGGCTGACGGTTATACACCGGAAAGCTATCAGAAATTCCAGGATGCAATCGCGGCAGCGGAAGCTGTTATGGAAAATGCAACATCCCAGAAGGAGATCACCGATGCGATCGTAGCCCTGGGCAATGCAAAAGATGTTCTGGTTAAGATCCAGTTGGAAAGCATCACAGTCGATACAGAGAATGCCAAGAAGGAATATCTGTTAGGCGAAGAATTCAGCGCAGAAGGAATTCAGGTATTTGCTGTATACAATGACGGCAGCACCACAGAGCTGAGCACAGACGATTACACAATTACCGGATTTGATTCCAGTGTGATCGGACCAAAGGAGATCACAGTTACCTATACCGAAGGTGAGCTTGAGAAGACAGCAGTATTTACCGTACAGGTTAAGCTGACTGTAGATACTACAAGTCTGGAATTGGCCATCACAATGGCTGAAAAACTGGCAGACGGAAGCCAGTCCTTCTCACCGGAGAGCTGGGCAGCCGTGGAAGAGGCTCTGAACGAAGCAAACGCGCTTCTGACAACTCTTGAAACAACACAGGGACAGGTAGACGATGCGTTTACAAAACTCATCAATGCCATTGTTGACCTGAAACCGGGCGTACAGAAATACGGTCTGGAAGCGGCAATCGCGGGAGCAGAGGCAATCCTCGCAGATCCTGTGACAGAAGAACGCTATACGGAAGGCAGTGTGCAGGCAGTCAAAGATGCATTAGAGGCAGCCAAGACTGTATATGATACCGTGTACGGCGAAGATGAAGTAGAAGAAGGACAGAAAGCTGTCAATGAGGCAACCACAAACCTGCTTACTGCAGTATCCCAGATGTTAGATAAGGATTTTGCCCGTCTGCACGCGATCATTGCACAGGCAGAAGCAATCCTTCAGGATGCCGACAAGTACACAAGTGAGTCCGTGGAGAACCTTAAGACTGTACTGAGTGCAGCCAAAGAGACAGCAGCCAACACGGAACTGACAGGCCAGGAAGCAAGAGACGCCTATGCAGCTCTGGCAGAAGCCATTACAGGCCTTACATTCAAGGGAAATAAGGCGGAACTGGAATCTGTTATGGCAAAAGCACAGGAGATCCTGGATAATTCGGGCAGATATCTGGCAGCCAGCATTGACGGTCTGAAGGAAGCTCTTGACAGCGCAAAGGTAATTTACGACAAACCGGATGCAGTTCAGGATGAGATCAATGCAGCGATTGCTGCACTTGTGAAAGAATGTGAAGAAGTAAGGCTTCTGGGTGATGTGGACCTGAACGGCGTTGTGAATGCAGCCGACAGTGCACTGCTGCTGAAATACAGTGTAGGTCTCACAGAGCTGACAGAGGAGCAGATCCTGATCGGTGATGTGAATGTTGACAACCAGACCAACACAACTGACGCAACCAAGATCCTGCAGATGGCAGCAGAGAAGATCACCACATTTTAAATATCAGAGGAAAATCTAGGAGAACAGGCAGGTAACCTATATGAAAAAGAGAACCGGAAAAATTGCAATGTTATGTATGAGTGCACTTCTGTTTGTACAGGCAATGCCTGTCTGGGCCGCAGGTGAAACAGAAATAGCATTAAACCCAGGTAAGGCCCAGGAGGGCGGTCAGGTTCAGGTGGCCTGTGAGATCACGGATGGCCGGGAAGTGACCAATGGAAAAATCCGTATCCATTACGATGCATCTAAAATTACCCTCACTGCGGACAGCGCCGGAGGGGCGCTGTCCGGGGCCCTGTGTGAAGTCAACGACTGTCTGACAGGCAACAAGGAGGAAGGCGAGATTGTAGCGGCCTTTGCCTCATCATCACCACTTACGGAGGATGGCAGTCTGCTCGATATGACGTTCCAGCTTGCAGACGGTGTAAAAGCCGGCGATACAGCGGACATTCAGGTGGATATTGAGGAACTGGCAGGTGACAGCGGCGACATCGGTCACAATGAGACCCATGCAGCAGCTATCACAGTGGAAGCAAAGGGCGAGAATCCGGACCCTGGCGGAGACGACAAGGATCCGAGCGGAGATGACAACAAGAACCCCGGCGGAGATGACAATAAGACTCCGGGCGGTGACAAAAATGATGGTACGGATGGCGATGGTAATAAAGGAACCACACCAACCCCGACACCGGCTAAGAACAAAAAGTCCGGAACCACCACAACTTCAAAATCAGCAAAGACAGGCGATGATACGAATATGGTATTCCCGCTTCTCGGCGCTGGCGCAGCAGTAGCAGTGATCGCTGCAGTCACAGCTGCGAAAAAGAAAAAAGAATCATAACTGTAAGGGTAATGCCGGTCTGTATGAGAAATCATGCAGACCGGTTTTTTTGGTTATAATTAAAAATATGAAATCATTTTCCATATCCCGATACGTTATATAGAGTAGGGGACGCCCTGTAGGAGGAGTATCTTGACGCGTGAAGACAAACTGATAGAAAAACTGGAAAATGGAGATATGAGCGCCCTGGATGAGCTGATATCCCTGTATTACACAGACATTCTGCGGTACTGTATCTGCCACACAGCGGACAGGCAGACCGCGGAGGATGCCGTGCAGGAGACATTTCTGAAGACCGTGCGGTATCTGGACAGGTATATACACAAGGGGAAATTCCGCGCTTTTTTATACCAGGTGGCAGCGAATACGTGTGTGGACATGTGGAGAAAGAAACATCAGGAGGAGCAGATACCGGACACTCTGGAATGCCTGGAGCGGGGATTTCAAAGGGCTGAGACGGAGACAGACTTCATGCTGCTGGTCAGGGAACTTCCGGCAGAACAAAGGGAGATCATCTACCTGCGGTTTGCCCATGACCTGACGTTAAGGGAAATCGGGCAGATTTTGAACCAGCCGCTGAGGACAGTCCAGTCCAGGCTGCGGGCAGCACTGAAAACCATAAAAAAGGATTTGGAGAGAGGGGGGATTTCATCATATGAAGAAATCTGAGATAGAAAGCGGCCTCAGGAAGTGTTTTTCGGAGAATACCGTGCCGGATGCGGTCAGGGGAGGAAGAGAGAAGCTGATTCTGACAGCCAGGCAGACATACCGCACCGCTGTAAGAGAAAAAAGGATTTCCTTTTGGCAGTTTGTGTTATATCAGATCAAATTTACAGGCCGGAGTATATGGGGAACGCAGATCGCTGTGCTGGCAGCTATCTATCTGACACTCTATATTACTGTCAATGGGGATTTTGCTTACCTGTGGAACAGACGCCTTCCCGTGCTTTTATGTTTCAGCAGTGTGTTTCTTCTGTTGCCGGCCCTGCCCGCAATTGCAAGGTCTCTGCGTTATGGAATGGCAGAGCTGGAGCAGGCGTCCAGGTTTTCCTCGATCCATCTGCTGACTGCCCGGCTGGTGATCATCAGTGCCGGGGATATCCTGATGCTGGCTGTGCTGACTGCAGGCATTGTACTGGGAATGGGCCAGAGCCTGGGGGCCGTAGTCTTATACCTGCTGGTGCCCTTTTTTTTACTGGGCAGTATCTATATTACCATAGCTCTGCACGTGGATGTACAGCATGTACTTAAAATCTGTCTGGCTGTGGGAATGGGGGCAGCGCTGCTGTTCTGGCTGCTATTCCAGTATCATTACGGGTTTTACGAACATTCCTTTCAGACGGGCTGGGCAGCAGTCTGTGCGGCGGCTGTGATATGTGATATCATTCAGCTTCGCAGAGCGGAAAGAAAAGGAACAGCAAAAGCACTGTTGTGAGGAGGAGTAAAATGGAGCTTATAATAGACGATTTATCAAAAAAATTTAAAGACAAGGAAGCCGTCAGCCATGTGAGCTTGAAACTGACACCGGGGGTCTGGGGACTTCTGGGAGCCAACGGTGCCGGCAAGACCACTCTTATGCGAATGCTGGGCGGAACACTGAAACCTACGGGAGGCAGGGTTCTGTACGACGGCATCTCTATCCAGGTACTGGGGGAGAAGTACAGGGATATCTTTGGGTATCTGCCTCAGGAGTTTGGATTTTATCCTGAATTTACGGTCCGGGATTACCTGGAATATATGGCAGTGCTGAAAGGCCTGCCGAAAAGGAGAAGTAAGGAGAAGATAGAAGAACTTCTGGAGAGAATGACCCTTTTGGATGTGAGAAAGAAAAAGATTGCGAAGCTCTCAGGCGGAATGAAGCGCAGGGTGGGAATCGCCCAGGCCCTTCTCAATGAGCCGGAGGTGCTGATTCTGGATGAGCCTACCAGCGGTCTTGACCCGGGGGAGCGCGTCAGATTCCGTAATCTGCTCTCAGAGTTTGCCTCACACGACAGGATTGTGCTCATATCCACCCATATTGTCTCAGATGTGGAGTACATTGCAACCTGCAATGCGGTGATGAAGGGCGGTAAGATCCAGGCTGTGGGGACAACGGAAGAGCTGGTCACCCTAGTGAATGGGAAGGTCTGGAACGGTACGATTCCTGCCGGACAGCTTGCTGAGTATGAGAACAGACTGCAGATCGTGAACCTGAGAAATGAGGCGGACGGCCGCATCTCTGTGCGGTATCTCGCCGAGAAACCCGGGATCGAGGATTCTGTACCTGCTGTGCCGAGACTGGAAGACCTTTATCTCTGGATGTTCCCGGAGAGCCGGTTTGATAAGGAGGCGGATTAAATGAGACTTTTAAAACTGGAATTTAAGAGAATCCTGAAAACAAGATCTACCTGGGTTTTTCTGGGGGCAGCACTGTTTTTATCTGTTCTCATGGCCTGTATTCCCAGGACATTTGTACAATATTCCTACATGGATGACAGCGGTAAACAGATCACCATAAGCGGCAGTAAGGCCATGGAGATCATAAATGAGAAACAGGCGCCCTATGCCGGAGAGGTGACACCGGATAAAGTGCAGACCGCTTTGGAGACATATCAGGCATGCATCGCGGAATACGGGCCGACCAACAGCGAGGATTTCCCTCTGAATGTATATAATGAAAAGATTCTGCCTATTCAGCCTTATATCCACCTTTTACGTGAAGTGTATGCGGACAGCAGAACAGGTACTGCGGCTGACCTCATGAAGCTTGGTCCTGAAGATGCCGGCCGTATCTATGAACAGTGCAGAGAGCATCTGGACAGCCTCATGAAAATGGAGCAGAAGGACTACCCGGATGCGCAGAATAAAGCGGCTGCTTACTTTGCAAAAGTGGAGCAGCCATATGAGTATTATCCCGGCTATAATAAGGACGCAACCGATTATCTGGTCCTTTATCTGCTTCTTCTGGAGTTCATCTGCGTGCTTCTGGCTGCTCCGGTCTTTTCCTCTGACTACCAGACAAAGGCGGATGATATTCAGCGCTGTACCAGGCATGGAAGAATCAGGCTGGCGGCTGTCAGGACAGCAGTTATGCTGATTCTGGCCTCTGTTATAGTGGCAGCGGGTTCCGGCATTTTTCTGCTTCTGACAAGGGCTCTGTTCGGGGAAGAGTGTATGGGAAGTTCCATGCAGATGCTCTATTCGGCAGTGAGCTTATCTGATCTGGATTTGTGGCACCTGCTTTTAGCCGGGGCGGGTACCGGGTTTCTGACCATAACCGCTGCGGTTCTGTGTACACTTATGATATCGTCCCGATGCAGAAGTGTCACTGTGACAGCGATTTTTGGCATGGTGCTGTGTCTGCTGCCTGTCATCATCGGACAGGTGGGCAGCGGGAATCTTGCCGGCTGGATTCGCTGTATCCTGCCGACAGGAGGGCTGGGGCTTGGAAACTGCTTCCTGTACGAACTGTTTGATTTTAAATTCCTTCATCTGGGAGGACGATCCTTTTGGGTGCCCCATGCGATGCTTGCGGCGCTGGCCGTGGAGATTCCTCTCTTTTGGGGACTGACGGTTTGTTTCTATAATAGACATATGGCAAAATAACAGATTGCGGAGAGTGTATGAATCAGGCGCTCTCTGCAGTTGCCTTATAGGTAAAATGCACAAGAAGTAAGAAAATTATAGAAGGAGAACACTTTTTTTTATAGGTATTTCCCACAGAGAATGCTACTATTAATCCATAATCTTAGTTCATATTAAATAACATAAGGAGGAAAGAATATGAAAAAAAGAATGATGAAACTGGCGGCAATCTCTATGTCTGTGCTTATGGCGGCTTCCCTTGGTGCGTGCGGCTCCGGCGGCGGGGATGACAAAAGCAGCGGAAGTGATGACAGCAAAAAAGAAGAGAGCACAGCATCCGCAGATGAGAGCAAAGGCGGGGACAAGGAAATTGTAATGTGGGCCAACGGTACGGAAGATCCAGATAAAAGTATCTGGAATTATGCCATTGACAAGTATAATGAAGGTAAGGGAAAAGAGACAGGCTATCAGGTAAGCTATGTTCCCACACAGAATGATACTTACAAAGAGAAGCTGGTGGTTGCTGTCAGCTCAGGGGAATGCCCGGATATCTATCAGACCTGGTCCGGAGGTCCTATGATCGAATACGTGGAGGCAGGATTCGGCCAGCCTCTTGACGAATATATTGATAAGTACAATCTGAAGGATGTGCTCATGGACGCGGCCCTGGAACAGGGTACCTACAACGGCAAGGTGTACGGCCTTCCCGTGCTGAATGTGGCAATCTCAGGTATTTACTATAACAAAGAGATGTTTGAACAGTATAATCTGGAAGTTCCCACAACCATAAGCGATCTGGAGAAAGTCTGCGATACATTAGTGGAGAACGGCATCACTCCGTTTGCGCTTGCCAATGCCTCCAAATGGACAGGTTCCATGTATTTCATGAATCTGGCTACCCGTTACGGCGGACTGGAGCCTTTCCAGAAGGCAGTTTCCGGGGAGGGTACTTTTGAGGATGAGAGCTTTGTCTATGCCGGAGAAAAGATTCAGGAATGGGTGAAAAAGGGCTATTTCCCGGAGGGCGTGAACTCTCTGAGTGAGGATGACGGACAGGGCAAACAGCTTCTGTACCAGGATAAGGCAGCCATGACCTGTATCGGCTCCTGGTATACAGGCACGATCAAACAGGACAGTGAAGAATTCTACAACAAATTGGGCTGGTTCCCATTCCCGGCAGTTGACGGTTCCTCCGCAGATGCTTCCATTATCATCGGAACCATCGGTGACGGATTCCTGACCTTCAATTGTACAGGCGAGAAGCTGGATGCTGCATTTGAGATGGCAAGCTACTATTTCGATGATGAAGAGCTGGATTTCATGGTAGAAAACGGCAAGATTCCTCCTGTTAAAAAAGCAAAAGAGATGATCACTGATCCGGTAAGCCAGCAGATCCTGGAAGCTGCAACGAATGCGTCCTCTGTACAGCTCTGGTACGATCAGTATCTGCCGCCGGTAGTATCTGAGGCACATAAAGATACCTGCCAGGAATTATTTGGCCTTACCATGACACCGGAGGAGGCGAATAAAGAACTGCAGAAGGCAATGGATGAATACAACAGCAGCCACAATGAAGAATGATCATTTTATCTCCAGGTAAGAAAATTATATAATGTAGACACTTTATTTTATGGTTATCAGACAGAAAAAAATATATGATATCAGGGATAAAGTAAAAGCATATATATTATTTCAGGAGGAAAAGTATGAAAAAAAGGATGGCAAAACTGGTCGCTCTTTCCATGACAGCTCTCATGGCAGCGTCATTGGCCGCATGTGGCGGTGACAGCGGAAACGCAAGTTCAAGTGAAACCTCAGGAGAAGACAAATCAGCAAAAAAAGAAGCCGGTGATGATGGAAGCAAGGAAATTGTTTACTGGAACATCGGTACAGAAAGCCCGGACAAGGATGTTATTGCAAAGGCTGTTGACAAATTCAATTCCGAGACAGAATCAGGCTATACCGTTACGGTTGTGCCTACACAGAATGATACGTACAAAGAGAAACTGGTAGTTGCCATGAGTTCAGGCGAATGCCCGGATATGTATTCCAACTGGTCCGGCGGTCCTATGTACGAGTACATAGATTCCGGATTCGGTCAGCCCATTGATGATCTGTTCAATGCGTCTGAGATCAAGGACAAACTTATGGATGCAGCCGTTGCACAGGCTACATACAATGACCATGTATATGCGGTTCCTTACCAGAACGTTTCTCTTGCAGGTATATTCTACAACAAGGAAATGTTTGAGAAATACGGTCTCTCAGAGCCGAAGACACTTGCGGATCTGGAGAATATCTGTAAGACATTAAAGGACAACGGCATTACACCATTTGCCCTGGCAAACGGTTCCAAATGGACAGGTTCCATGTATTTCATGAGCCTTGCGGCACGCTACGGCGGACTGGAGCCATTCCAGAAAGCAGTTGCAGGCGAAGGCAAATTTACAGATGACTGCTTCATCAAAGCCGGTGAAAAAATCCAGGAATGGGTGAATGCAGGTTACTTCCCGGAGGGTGTAAACTCTCTGAGTGAGGATGACGGACAGGCAAAACAGCTCATGTATCAGGAGTCAGCAGGTATGCTTCTGTGTGGATCCTGGTATACAGGTACTTTCTCCTCTGACAGTGAAGAATTTTATCAGAAGATAGACTGGTTCCCATTCCCGGCTATCGAAGGTTCTGACGCAGATGCTTCTATCCAGATCGGTACCGTAGGTGACCAGTTCATCACATTCAACTGTGAAGGCGACAAACTGGCAGCAGCGTTTGAGTGTGCAGAGGCACATCTCTCTGATGAAGTTATAGATTTTGAGATTGAAAAAGGCAAGATTCCGCCAGTCAAGGGAATCGAAGAGAAGATCACAGACCCGGTTGCCAAGAAGATCGTGGAGACCGCCAACAGTGCTCCGGAAATCCAGCTTTGGTATGACCAGTATCTGCCGCCGGCAGTTGCAACTGCTCACCTTGACGGATTACAGGAAGTGTTTGGTCTGACCATGACTCCTCAGGAGGCACAGGATTCCATGCAGGCAGCAATGGATGACTATTTAAGCACAAAGGCCGAGTAAGGATCACAGATGAAAATACGCTCTGTCCCCTGGGACAGGGCGTTTTTTTCTATATTTTTCTGCGCTTTAAAAGACAAATATTTATAGATAATGCGTAGATTGTTCTATGTCCTTTCAGAAGTCTGTTTGTTAGTATATATAATAAGAAAAGAAAGGATTCAGAAACAAAAAGGAGGGCTTCTATTATGAAGGAAAATGGTATTTCTCTTGCCCAGATGAGGCAGAGGAACACACGGAAAGTTGCGGCGCTTTTCCTGGCACCGGTCACTGTTTTAATGGTGATATTTATTTTCTATCCCATTGTGGATACATTTATCACAAGCGGCTATCAGTGGAACGGAATTTCCGCAGCTAAGAAATTTATCGGAATCGGCAACTGGAAAAAACTGATTGCTGACACCAATTTTTGGATCGCGTTTAAGAACAATGTTCTCATTATGATCCTGTCTATCTGTATTCAGATTCCCATCGGTCTTGCACTGGCAACATTCCTGGATTTCGGAGGAAAGAAACTGACACCTTTTAAGGTGGTCTGGTTTATTCCCCTGCTGATGTCATCTGTTGCGATTGGCTTCCTTTTTACATATGCGCTGGCAACAAACGGCGGCCTGGTCAGCACCATCTCAGGCTGGTTCGGAGGCGGCAACATCGACCTTCTGGGCAATCCGAAAACTGCCCTATTGACGGTTATCATGGTTATCTGCTGGCAGTTCACCCCGTTCTACATGGTGTACTTCATGGCGGCATTTACCAATATTCCTTACGATGTATTTGAAGCGGCAAGGATAGACGGTGCCACCAGAGGCCAGTATTTCTGGAGAATAGCACTTCCCCTTCTGGTTCCTTCCATGAAAAGCGCGGCAATCCTCTCCATGGTTGGTTCTCTGAAATACTTTGACTTGATCTATGTTATGACCGGCGGCGGTCCCGGAACATCTACGGAATTGATGGCAACCTACATGTACAAACAGTCCTTTAAGACATTCAACATGGGATATGGTTCTGCAGTGGCCGGCGGCATGTTTATCCTCATCAGTATGGTATCCCTGATCACCATGAAGCTGTTAAATGGAAAGAAGGAGGACTGAAATAATGGATAATTATAAGAAGAGTAAAGCAAAAAGCATCACAGCCTGGACCGTTGCCTTTATCCTGGCAATCTTCTGGTTGGTAGTATCCTTTATGCCTTTCGTATTTATGGTTCTGAACTCCTTTAAAGAGAAGTTTGAGATGCTGACAAAAGGCGTGTTCCAGCTTCCGGACAGTCTGAACTGGAACAACTACACAGAAGTGTTAAAAGGCGGATTCGGCACTTACTTCAAGAACAGTGTGATCGTTCTTGGCATCTCCCTGATACTTCTGCTGTTTATCGCTGCCTGCGCGTCTTATCCGCTGGCAAGATTTAAGTTTAAACTGGCGAACCCCATCTATGCGCTGATCGTGGCATGTATGTCCATACCGGTTCATATCACCTTGATCCCGGTGTTCAAGATGGCAAAAAGCACAGGTCTGTATGACAGTATCTGGGCATTGATTGGTCCTTATATTGCCTTTGCGGTACCGATTTCCGTGTTCATTCTGACCAGCTTCATGAAAGAGATTCCGCGGGAGATTGAAGAGTCTGCCGAGATAGATGGCTGCGGCAAGATTCAGATGTTTTTCTCCATGATCCTTCCTCTGGCAAAACCCGGCCTGGCCACACTGGCGATCTACAACGGTGTAAATATGTGGAATGAGTTCTCCTTTGCCTACACACTGACACAGTCATCCGCAAACCGTACCCTGCCTCTGGCAATCTGGGAATTCCAGGGCCAGTATTCCATGAATACGCCCATGATCATGGCAGTCCTGACGCTGACACTTCTTCCCATGATCATTATGTTCATTATCTTCCAGGATAAACTGGTAAAAGGTATGACAGCCGGAGCCGTAAAAGGCTGAGTTTGCGTCACCGTACAGCTTGTCTGAACAGTAACGGGGTTACTGTGATTTTAGAGCTGCTGCCGGATTTATATCCAGGCGGCAGCTTTTTCCAACTGATAAAAATTGCCGCACTGCTGCATGGCATGGTATGATAGAGAGCAGAAAACAGAAGAAGGGCGGGAACATTTATGAGAAAGTGGATGGAGAAAGTAAGCCGATGGAAGTTTGACAAAAAAATGCAGCTCCTTGTGACAGTGTCCATTATAGCCACCACCCTTATTGTGCTGGTGGTATCCACCATATCCTCTGTCACATCCATGAAGCAGCAGTCCATAGAGCTTCTGCAGGCACAGAACAGCACAACTGCGGAAAACTTTAAAAGCTCCCTGGACAATTACAAAACCCTTGCCATTGCTACGGTCATGGATACTTCCATACAACAGTACCTGAAGGCAGTCAATTATAACAAAGAGGCAGGCGGGCTGAAGAGCAGTGCCTTCAACATTCTGGCAAGCATATCTAACATGCATTCGGATATGAATTTCATCGCTGTTGTGGGAAAATCCCCGGATGACTACATATACAAGGGGCAGATCGCCATCTCAGCCGCACAGTTCTCCCAGGTATATACTTTTGATGCCCAACAGTGCAAGACCGTGCAGGACAGCTCCATTAAGATGTGTTTTAACAATGCGTATTTCAACGGCAGCAAATACACCCTGAACATCTATTTCCCCATCTACGACACCAACCGTGTACTGGGAGAACTGGGGCTTCTCTGCATGAACTTTACGGACCCGAGCCTGCTGCAGATCCTGGAATACGACAGCTCCAATAAGCTGGAATCCATGGTAGTTGACACAGACGGCATGATGATTTCTGCCAGGGATAAGGATAAGATCGGAACCAATGTGGACTTTATTCCCAAGATGAAAGAAAAATCAGGCACCTTCAGCATGGGCGGCAGGCTGTACATTTACCAGAAGGTTTCTGACTGGCGGTTCTATGTGGTGAGCAGTGTACCTATGATGGAGCTTTACAAATCCAGCATCCGGACGATCTTCCTCATGGCATTTATCCTGCTGTTCCTGCTCACCATCAGCCTTCTGGTGGTCAAGCGCATCATCAGCAAAGTCTACCGCCCTCTGGACAAGGTGGTGCGGAAGATGGATGATGTGGCTTCAGGTTCCCTGAAAACCCGCATCAACGTGGAACACATGGGAGAGGATTTCACAAAACTGGCAGTCGGTTTCAACTCCATGATGGAGGAGATCCTGGTGCTCATGGAGCAGGTGAAAATGGAACAGCATCAGATTGAGCAGATTCGTTTCAATGCCCTGCAGTCCCAGATACAGCCCCATTTTCTGTATAATACCCTGGAGTGTATCCACTGGCAGGCCATGGTGGACGGCAACGGGGAGATATCCACGCTTGTGAAGGCACTGGCCAAGTATTACCGCATCTGCCTCAGCGGCGGCCATGATGTGATTCCGCTGAAAATGGAGCTGGAACATGTGCGGAATTATCTGATCATCCAGAATATGCGGTACGATGACATTATCGGAAGTGAGTTTGACGTGGAGGAGGCAGCATCAGATGTAATGATTCCGAAGCTGACCCTGCAGCCCTTGGTGGAGAATTCCATCTATCACGGAATCAAGGTGAAGGAGGGTAAGACGGGAAGTCTGTTCCTGAAGGTGAGAAAGCGCAGCAGTGATGTTCTGATCACTCTGGCAGATACGGGAACCGGTATGAGCCAGCAGCAGATTGATGAGATGAACCAGCATCTCTCAGAGTACGACGATTCTTTTGGCTACGGTGTGAGGAATGTAAATAAGAGAATAGAGCTTCTCTACGGTGAGGAGTTCGGGCTTTATTACCTGAGAAATGAATCAGGCGGCGTAACCGTGGAGATACGCCTGCCTTACGTGACACAAGTGGAAGACGGTATCATACGGGGAGAGATGATTCATGTATAAAATATTGATTGTAGATGACGAGAAAATGATCCGCCTGGGCATGAAAAAAGTTCTGCCCTGGGAGAGTCTTGGAATCAGTGAAGTTTACGACGCGGCTTCAGGCAGGGAGGCCCTTGGGATCATCCGGGAGAAAAAGCCGGAGATCATGATCTCTGATATTCAGATGACAGAGATGACAGGCCTTGAGCTCATTGAGGCGGCCCGGAAGATTGTGCCGGAACTCAGAGTCATTGTGCTGACCGGATACGATAATTTTGAGTATGCAAGGCAGAGCCTCCGTCTGCAGGTACAGGACTTTTTTCTGAAGCCCATCGAGGAGGAGGAGCTTGCCCGGGCTGTGAGCAAGCAGGTGAATTACCTGGAGGAGCTGAAAGCGGAGGAAAAGAATCTGAGGCTTCTCCAGAGGACCCAGGGAACCGCGGAACAGACAGAGCTGGAGCATTATATGAGAAATCTGGTGCACAAGCGGGAGGACAAGGGACAGCTTTTGAGCAATCTGAAGGAGTATTACCACTTTGATATAGAGCGTGACTTAAAGCTCATGCTGATCGTGCCCACCCTGTACATGAACCAGCAGCCCACAGAGGAGAATTTTCAGGCCATGTCCGTGAAGAATGTGTGTATGAGCATGGTGGACGCCCAGGAGAGGGGGATTACCTTCTCCGATGATGACGGAACCATTGCCATTACCTGGTTCGAGGCAGAGACCGGGGATGTGGTGCTGGATGCCATTGAGGAGCTGTCTGATATTCTGAAGGATGAATTTGACGCAAAGCCCAAGATGGTGGTGGGAAGTACCGTGCACGGGTTTTCCAATCTGTTTATCTCCTACAATGATGCCCGTTACCTGCTGGACAATGAAAAAGAGGGAATACGCGATATTGTACAGACCTTTGGTGCCCAGAACAAGGCGGATATTTTCCGCGACATCTATGCGGAGTTAAAGGGCATCATGTGTGCCAATGTGGGGAATACAGACTATGTCATGAAGGCGTTCAATACATTTTCAAAAGCTACGCAGTCCTATAATCTGTCCCCGGCCATGGTGCGCAGAAACTGCTTTGAGATCGCTTCAGCTCTCTATTTTTCCTATCTGGGAGATTCCGGGGAGGTGGAGTCCGGACGTCTTGATTCCCTTTCCAAAAGTCTGATCTGTGCGGACAGGGAGGAAGCGTGTGATGTAACACGCATGTTTATCTCTCAGCTTTTGGGCAGCGAGGAGGAGAATGTCCACGAGATCATTACAAAGGCAAAGCATTACATCGACGAACATCTGACGGAGGAGCTGTCTGTATCCAATATTGCGGCAAGCCTGTACATTACGCCAAACTACTTTTCCAGGCTTTTCAAGCGCGTGACAAAGGAAGGGTGCAACGAGTACATTGTGAGAAAGCGCATTGAGAAGGCGAAATCCCTGCTGGAGACCACCAGCATGAAGACCGGTAAGATCGCCATGATGGTGGGATATCGGGACACCAATTATTTCTCTCTGGCATTTAAGAAACATACAGGGAAATCCCCCACAAAATACAGGGAGGAGATACAGCATTCCGTATAAACAGCATTCCGGCATGCGGCTGTCACGGGATTTCCCTGTAATTGCATGGCACACCCCGCGGGACAGCAGAAAGCGGAATCGCAGCGTGACATTTACAAAAGGAAGAATTTTATAGAAGGAAGTAACTTTTTTTTATTACGGTTGGAATGCAGGTATGGTACACTATGCTTAAAGGTATAAGTACCATACCTTTTTGCTGTGGATCCGCAGGTAAAAACGCAAAAATTGAGGAGGAAACAGCAAGGAAATACATGCGCATCAGGCAGGTATGGTGTAAGATAAAAGCAGAAAACGGGAAACTGTGAAAACAGTTCCGGAAAATAGAAAATAAAAGGAGAAAAACGGATGAGAGACCACAAAAAAGAGAGGGCGGCAGCCAGAGAAAAAGCAAAAGAGCTGGTATCCAAAATGACACTGATGGAAAAGGCATCCCAGTTAAAATACGATGCATCTCCGGTAGAACGCCTGGATGTGCCGACTTATAATTACTGGAATGAAGCCCTGCACGGCGTGGCAAGGGCCGGTGTGGCTACCATGTTCCCCCAGGCTATCGGTATGGCTGCGGCTTTCGACGATGAGGAAATGAAAAAGGTGGGCGATATCATAGCCACAGAAGGCCGCGCAAAGTACAATGAGTATTCCAAACATGGAGACAGGGATATTTACAAAGGACTGACTTTCTGGTCTCCCAATGTGAATATTTTCCGTGACCCCCGCTGGGGAAGAGGCCATGAGACTTACGGTGAGGACCCGTATCTGACCTCCAGACTCGGTGTGAAATTCGTGGAGGGCATACAGGGTGACGGGGAAGTGATGAAAGCAGCGGCCTGCGCCAAACACTATGCTGTGCACAGCGGCCCGGAATCTATCCGTCACGAGTTCGACGCTGAGGTGACCATGAAGGATATGTGGGAGACATATCTGCCGGCTTTTGAGGCTTTGGTCACAGAGGCTGATGTGGAATCCGTCATGGGTGCCTACAACAGAACAAACGGAGAGCCATGCTGCGGCCATACCTATCTGATGGAGGAGGTCCTCAGAGGAAAATGGAACTTTGAAGGGCATTTTACCTCTGACTGCTGGGCAATCAAGGATTTCCATGAAAACCACAGGGTTACGAAAAATGCCAGGGAGTCCGCTGCCCTTGCCCTGAAAAAGGGATGTGACGTAAACTGCGGCAATACTTATCTGCACCTGCTGGGAGCCATTGAGGACGGCCTGATCACAGAGGAAGACATTACACTGGCGGCTGAGAGGCTGTTCACCACCCGTTTCCTGCTGGGCCTTTTTGACGGAAGCGAGTACGACAGCATTCCATACGAAGTGGTTGAGTGTAGGGAGCATGTGGAGAAAGCCCTGGATATGGCCAGAAAAGGCTGTGTCCTTTTAAAGAACGACGGTGTTCTGCCGCTTGACAAATCCAAATTGAAGACCATCGGTGTCATCGGACCAAACGCAGACAGCCGTGCTGCCCTGATCGGAAACTACCACGGAACCTCTTCCAGATATATTACGGTTCTGGAAGGCATCCAGGATGAGGTGGGAGAGGATGTGCGTGTGCTCTATTCCGAGGGCTGCCATCTGTATAAAGATAAAGTGGAAAGTCTAGCCTGGAACCAGGACAGAATCTCCGAAGCTGTCATCACGGCAGAGCACAGCGATGTGGTAGTTCTCTGCGTGGGCCTTGACGAGACGCTGGAAGGCGAAGAGGGAGATACGGGAAATAGTGACGCATCCGGTGATAAACACGACCTTCATCTGCCAAAAGCACAGGAAGAGCTCATTGAGAAGGTAGCTGCTGTGGGCAAACCCACCGTTGTGGTCCTCATGGCAGGCAGTGCCATTGACATGAACTATGCAGATGAAAACTGCAATGGAATCCTGCTCGCATGGTATCCGGGAGCAAGGGGAGGAAAAGCAGTGGCAGACCTGCTGTTCGGAAAGGTTTCACCTTCAGGAAAGCTTCCCATCACATTCTACAGGGATTTGGAGGGAATGCCTGCGTTTACAGATTACAGCATGAAGAACCGTACATACCGTTATATGGAAAAAGAGGCACTCTATCCCTTCGGCTACGGACTGACATACGGTGACGTGAAGGTCACAGATGCAGAGCTTACAGGCAAAGTAGATGCCCAGTCAGATTTGGAAGTGAAGGTCACAGTCAAAAATGAGGGCAGCGCAGCCACAGAGGATGTGGTAGAAATCTACATCAAGGACATGGAATCACCTCTGGCAGTGCGCAACTACAGCCTGTGTGCATTCAAACGTGTCTTCCTGGAAGCAGGGGAGAGTAAAACCATAACTATGACAGTCTCAAACGCAGCAATGTGTGTGGTGGACGAGGCAGGTGAGCGCCATATTGACAGCAGACATTTCAAACTGTTTGCAGGAACCTCCCAGCCGGATAGCAGAAGTGAGAAGCTGACAGGTGCAAAACCGGTGGAGCTGGATGTGATCTTATAAGACAGGAGAGATGAATATGAGGAAAATTTTACGGAAACTGATGCTTTTGGGTATTGTCACGTCCCTGACGGCCGGGGGGCTCTCCGGCTGCGGCCAGGAGACGAAAGCGGAGGCCGAATCCCAGGAAAAGATGGAAAAAGCAGAGACGGAAAAGGGAAAAAGTGAAGCAGAACCGGCGGAAGATAAACCGACAGCAGCAGTGACGGAACATCCTCAGTTCATCCCGGACGGTGTCCGCAGGCTTGTGCTGACAGAGGACGGCAGCGAGATCTTCGACCTGTCCAAAGAGCCTGCTGACTACAAGATGGATTTTGATTATTGGGAGATCTTAAACCCCTATGATGAGATCGTTACAGTCAATACAGAGACCATGTATACGCTGTTTGATATGCTGAAAGAAATGGATCTCACCACTCCGGCGGCAGTGGAGGACGGTGTTGATACAGGAGTGGCGGACACCACCACCACAATGACCATTGATTTTGTAAACACCCAGGATGCGGATACCGCAAAACAGACAAAGTATGCGGACAGTACGGCAACTCTTTTGATCGGCAGCGCCGACGGGCAGGGCAGCCGTTACGTGGCAGTCAAGGGATATGAGGATGCTGTGTACAAAATTCCCTCCGCTTTGCTGGACGCTGTTTACGGGCTGAATCCCTTTGACTATATTCTGAAAATTCCTGCTCTTATCAACATTGATACGGTTAAGAGCGTGGAGATCCAATCCGGTGGGAAGACATACACCATGGAGCCGGATGGGGACCGGTATAAAATGAATGGAAAGAAGGCGGAAAAAGAGGATTTCACCGCTGTCTACCAGGCGCTTTTAAATGTAATGCTGGATTCTGAGATAGAGGAAGGCAGCCTTCCGGAAGGTGACAGGGAGGAGAAACTGCGCGTTGTCTATAAGAGAAACACGGACGATGCCCCTGAGGTAGAGCTGGTATATTATCCTTATGACGATACCTATGACAGTGTTTCCATAAACGGCAGGGAGCGTTTCCTGGTGAAAGCGGCGGATGTGGATGCATTGACAGAACAGATACAGAAGGCATTTTAACAGAGAGGAAGGATCATACTGCAGACAGATGCGGTGTGGTCCTTTTTTGGTTACTGTTCACACACCCTTGTCCCGCGAAGCGTGTTACTGGGCACGCAGTGAACAGTAACCTTTTTGAACGGTCAAAGAAAAATAAACTTCGGATTTAAATTCTGTATAATAAAAGTAATCAGTATTTTCTAATATTATCATGAGGGAGAAGGAGAATATGACGAAAGAACAGATGAGCCGGAAGCTATCCTATCTGCTTCGGCATGATGAACAGATGATCAATGAGTATGGATGGGCTGATGTATCAGAGATTATCAGGAAAATGCAGGAAGATGTTCCCGCGTTTGACAAAACGCTTCTTTCGGAGATTATAGCGGAAGACAAAAAAAAGAGATACAGTTACGGGGCTGATAAACGGACTATACGGGCAAATCAAGGGCATTCCGTGCCAGTGAAAGTGGAAATGAGGGAAGCCGCTCCGCCGGACTTTCTTTACCATGGAACCGCGCAGGGATTTCTGCCTCGGATTTTTACGGAAGGACTCACACCGCAGAAGCGCAACTTTGTACATTTATCAAAGGATATAAAAACTGCCGGGAGTGTAGGTGCACGTCATAAAAAAGAAGGGGATACAGTGATACTTCGGGTAGGTACAGGAAGTATGTACCGGGACGGGTTTAAATTCTGGATTTCTGAAAATGAAATCTGGCAGGTAAAACACGTGCCTCGTGAATATCTTTCCGTGGCATCCTGGCTTCTTTGACAAAGTATTTTCCTGTAATAACCCGGCAGCATGGGAAACTAAAAAATCCTGCTAAAAGTTAAATTTTTATTGTATAATAAATCTGACATACTCTAGACTTAAAAAAGAGGTGAACCGGAATGTGGGAAGAAAATATCTGCAGCAGTGAAACGGGTGAATTAAAACCCGGGACTATTTTAAATTTCAAATATATCATTAAAAAAACCATTGGCAGCGGAGGCTTTGGCATTACATACCAGGGGTGGGATACCATTCTCAACATGCCGGTGGCTGTAAAAGAATATAGATGTCAGATGTATACTTCAGAAAAAGAAAAACAAAATTTTTGGAATGAAGCCAGAACCATGGCTAAATTTTCAGGCAACGAAGGCATCGTAAATGTAAGGGATTTTTTTGAAGAAAATAAGACGGTGTATATCGTTATGGAATATCTGGAGGGTATTACCCTGAATCAATATATTGAAGCAAACGGAAAGCTGTCCCCATATGAAACATTTACCTATATGAAACCGGTTATGGAGGTATTGAGCAAAATACATAAAGAAGGATTCATACACCGGGATATCAGCCCTGACAATATTATGATGGTGAAAGAGGGGAAAATAAAGCTGCTGGATTTTGGAGCAGCGAGAGATGTCAAAAATACTGATGGGACGATTACCGTTATCTTAAAACAAGGATATGCGCCCGAAGAACAATATTGCAGGGAAAATAACCAGGGACCATGGACAGATGTCTATGCCGTCTGCGCCACTATATATAAATGCATAACAGGAAAAACGCCGGATATCAGTCTGCACCGCCTGAGCGTTGACAACCTCAAAAAGCCATCGGAAATGGGAATCCCCGTTTCGCAGGAGTTTGAGCAGGTATTGACGGCCGGACTGGAGGTGCACAGACAAAACCGTATTCAATCTATTGACGAACTCATAAGAAGAATGGAGTTTGCATTAGAATGGGGGAATGACGGATATCGGAGAACAGATAGCAGACATATAGTAAAAGAAGCTTTATTCCTCCGGGGCAGAAGTAAAGGAGTGACACCTCTGATTGGGAGAGATGAAGTGCTGCCGGCAGTGAAGAGGAAAGTTTTTACCACTACCGCCGATAATCAGAATTTTCTGGAATTCTGTGTGGTAAAAGAGACCGCCCCTTTTGCGTCGGAGTATCTTATGGTCAGAAAATTTCGAGTGTATGGAATAAGACCAAAGAAACGGGAAGTTCCCAGAATAGAAGTGACATTTTATATAGATGAGCAAAAACATCTCGAAGTAAAAGCCATGGATCTGGAAACCAACAGGCGTCTGTATATTCAGGATTTATTCCGCCGTGACAGGCCTCAAAATACAGGAAAGCATGCAAGCCGTACATTGTCCCTGGAGACAAGCGGTGGAGTGGCTACACCTGTTATCAGAAAAGGAGAAGTGCTGCCTGCCGTTAAAAAGCAGATTTTTTCCACTGCAGCGGATAATCAAACAGCAGTTGATTTATGTATTTACCTGGGGGAAGGGGCTTATGTAAAAGAGAATGAACTTGCCGGACAATTCAGGCTGGATAAGATTTCGCCGGCAAAGGCAGGGGAGCCACAGATAGAGGTTCTGTTTGAGATGGACAGGGATGAAAAAATAAAAGTAAGCGCCAAAAACCTGGATAGCGGAGAGATGCAGAGTATAACTATAATAAAGTAATCAGCATTTTATAATATTGATGTGGGATACGGTGATGATTCGGACAGAAACAGAAAGATTTAACAAAAAATTTTCCTGTAATAACTCTGCAACATGGGGAGCTTATGCTGTAGCTGTAAAAGAGAAACGGCTGGCAGCTATTTGTGCCGGCAGCTTTCAGGAAGAGGAGGAACAGTTATGATGCGGAAAAAGTTAAAACAGCATAAGGCAGCAGCAGTGGCTGCTGCAGTTACTCTGTGTATCACCGCGGCAGCGGGAACCATGGCGGTTTACGGACAGAACGCAGCGGAGAAGCAGGTGAAGGAGGCAGCAGAGGAGAAGCTGTCCCGGGATGAGACGGTGTCCTACATGCCCTGGGATGAAGACACACTGTACAAAGAGGTGGTGGAAAATCAGGATATTGTAAAGCAGGTATGCGAAAAATACGGCCTGGATTACGACAGCGCTGCCATGAAAGATGTGACCCGGGAGATGAGAAATTATGAGGAGGCACTCTGGCTCCTTGACGAGATGGGGGATAAACCGCTTCTGTCTGCAAAGGGAGAGGGAATGGATTCTCTGGAAACGTATATCTGTGATATTTACGCCTTTGAAGGCGGTAAGCAGGTGATTGAGTCCTATTGCCGGGAACACGGAGTGGACGCGGGCAGTGCCAGCATAAAGGATTTGACAGCGGAGGATCTGACAGCTATAGGAGAGAATGCCTATCAAACCTCAGACCATCCGAAAAACTGACAGAAAGGCAGATACAAATGGCAGATATTTTGATAGTGGAAGATGAGCCGTCCATAAATGAATTGATGAAGAGAACCCTCACCATGACAGGTCACAGATGCTGTCAGGCATATACCGGCCGGGAGGCCCTGAGAGCGGCAAAGCAGGAAAGGCCCGACATCGTCCTTCTGGACATTAACCTTCCGGATATGGACGGATTTCAGGTGATGGCACAGATCGGTACGATACCGGTCATCTACGTGACAGCCAGGGATGAAGTGACTGACCGGGTAAGGGGCCTGAACAGCGGGGCAGAGGATTATATTGTGAAGCCCTTTGCCATGGAGGAGCTGGTTGCCAGGGTTCAGGTGGTGCTCAGAAGATTTCACAGGGAAGAGAAGATATTTGCCATTGACGACGTGAGAGTGGATGTGGAGAGACACCGGGTCACCAGAGCAGGGGAGGACGTGGAGCTTACCAACCGGGAGTTTGAGCTTCTGCGTGTGCTGCTGGTCAACCGGAATATAGCCCTTTCCAGAACCCAGCTTCTGGACCTGGCCTGGGGGATGGACTTCTTCGGGGATGACAGGACTGTGGATGTCCATATTCAGAGAATACGGAAGAAGCTGGGCCTGGAGAATTATATCAGAACCGTTTTCAAATACGGATACAGACTGGAGATATAGTATGCAGCTTTGGAAGAAAAATTATCTGGCAGCGTATATTCTGTTTCTGGTGATTCTCAACCTGTCTCTGCTTCTCTTGTCCACCATGGGATTTAAGAACGACCTGGAAACCCGTATGGATGAAGTGATAAAGAGGCAGCAGCAGTTAGCCTATACGGTGGAAGGCCTAAACGGCACAGAGGACGGGGAAGACAAGCTGCGTTATCTGGGACAGGGATATTACAGGAGCAGAATTTTCATCAATGTGAGCCATGGCGGCAAAACCATTGTGAATCACCTTCCGACAGGAGTGGGGATTTCCGGAAACGCGGATATCGTGAAGTATAAAGGGGAACATTATGCTGCCGTTATCGGCCGGGCGGGGAACGGGGACGAGATATGCGAAGTGGTGTATATGGAGAATATCCAGGATCTGTACCGGGCACAGAACAGAAGACTGTTCTCCTTCTTGGCTACGGGCCTGCTCCTGGAGGCTGTGATCGGCACCATGCTTTATATGACCATGAAGAAGATATACATGCCGGTCAATAACATTGCCCATGAGCTGCGGAATCCACTGACGGTACTGCAGGGATACGGCCAGTATATCCAGATGGGAAATATTACGGAGGAGGACCGTTTCTTCGCAGGGGAACAGATTGTAAAGGAAGCCGGGAGCCTGAGGGAGACTGTGGACAGACTGCTGGTCATGGGAAATCTGAGAGAAGGAAATGTGAAATACCAGCGGTTAGATGTGCAGGAACTGTTTGCGGAGATGAAAAAATTATATCCCGGCATTCATGTGGAAAATCATATGGATGCCATAGAGGGAGACGCGTCTCTGGTCAGGTGCCTTTTTAAGAACCTGCTTGGCAATGCGGTGAAGGCAGGAAGCCATGTGACAGTGACAGCCTCTGACAACTGCGTGAGCATTTGGAATGACGGGAAATACATAGAGAAACAGAAACTGAACTATCTGAACCGGAACCATGAATTTCCCAGGGCGAAAGCAGAGCGGAACGGCTACGGGATCGGCCTCTGCTATGAGATCGTAAAGCTTCACGGATGGAAAATGGACTATGCGTCCTCTGAGGAGAAGGGTACAACCGTTAAAATAAGAATATGACAGGGTATTTTCATAAAAGGAACCGATCCGGCGTCTGTACAGGGCCGGATAGGTTCCTTTTTGTATGGTATAAACTATTCGTGCAGTTCCAGCGGAAGGCCGTCCGGGTCGAAGAAGAAGGTCATTTTCTTTCCGGTAAAATCATCGGTGCGTACAGGCTCCGTCTCGATTCCTTTTGCGCTCAGCCACGCAACAGCCTCTTCCATATTTTCAACTGTAAAGGCCAGATGGCGGAGTCCGCAGGCTTCCGGGCGGTTTACACGGGCCGGCGGGTTCTTTACTCCGAATATCTCCAGCTCACAGTCACCCAGCCGCAGGTCCAGCTTCCAGTCATCCCGCTCAGCCCGGTAATTTTCGCGGATGATCTCAAATTCCAATTGGTTTACATAAAAATCTTTGGATTTTTCATAGTCAGATACAATAACGGCTACGTGATGTATTTTATTAAGCTTCATGCAAAGGCTCCTCCTCAATGTTAAAGTGAAATACAGTCCGGTCCGGACTGATTTTCGCCGGACCTGATGCTGGAATTATACCATAGATGCAGAAACATTTGGAATTTTTAAATAATATCTTTATAATTTCTTTCGGAATTTTACAATTGCTTCTTATTTTTTCGTTGGTAAGATAAAGCCATAATAAAGAAGAGGAAAGAAGGAGGGGAAAGATATGGCTAGAGACATGGTAGTAAGGATTTCAGAAGGTGTGAGAAGACAGTTTGCGCAGGAAAGATACCTGGAAGCAGAATATGACAGGGCCTATTCCCTGACCAGTTTGATCTTATTTTTCTTTTCTGCATCAACCGTCGGATGGCTTTGGGAAGTATTTCTTCATATTTTTATGGACGGAGCACTCATCAACAGAGGCACCACATGGGGACCGTGGCTTCCCATTTACGGTGTGGGCGGTGTGATGACACTGGTTCTGCTCAGAAAGTTTGCCGACAAGCCGGCTCATGTATTTGCATTTGCATATCTGGGAAGCGGTATTCTGGAATATACGACAGGCTGGGCACTGGAACAGTTCAGAGGTGTAAAATACTGGGATTACAGCGAAAGCCTGTTTAACATAAACGGCCGTGTATGTCTGGAAGTCCTGGCACTGTTTGCTGTGGGCGCATGCTTTATCCTTTACATAGCGGCACCTGCCATGGATAACCTGTACAGAAAAATCCCGCAGACAGCGAAAGTGGTTTTGTGTGTGGTACTGATCACCCTGTTTGCAGCGGATCTTGTATTCTCTGCCTTATATCCTAAGATGGGGCCTGGTATTACCATGGATGTTTCGGAAACTACAAAATGGATATTTTAACGCCGGGGGCGTAGACTAATAGATTTGACAAAAGGAGAGGGCTTTCACCCTTGCGAAAATTCGGCATAGTTGGATAAATTCCGGCTGTGCCGATTTTTCTGTATATGTCCTGTCATGCCGTGTGTTGTGTGATTGTAAGTGCGATTAAAATCGTTTATAATATGATACATAGGATGCGCAGTTTCCGGCGAAAACAGTCTGAATGAGCTGCGCTGTACAAATAAGTGCGGACTGTAAGGAGGAAATTATGTTTCATACGATCGATTACGAAAAGTGGGAGAGAAAAGAAATATTCGAACGTTTTGCAGGATATACCTATAATCTCACCGCAGAAGTTGATGTTACACAGTTTTTGGAAAGGATTCATGGAAATGGATATAAATTTTACCCGTCTGTCTGCTGGTGTATTGCCGATACGGTAAACAGTGATAGGGATTTCCGCTATGCAAAAGTGGACGGAGCCATAGGATATTATGAGAAGCTGAACCCCTGCTATACACTTATGCGGAAAGGGGAAGGAAATCTGTTCACTCATATGGTCACAGATTTCAGCAAAGATTTTGACTGCTTCTATAAGACTTTTCTGGAAGATAAGGAGAAAGCGGAAAACGGCAGCTCTCTGTATTATTACGGAAACCCTGTTCCGGGGTGTGTGGACATTACCATCCTGCCGAACACTGCATACCAGTCCATATGTTACGTGCGTCCGGCTTCTTTTGTAAATCCGGAATCGGGCAGCGAGAGCTACATACCCTTCATCACTGTGGGAAAATACCGGGAGATTGATGGAAGAATGAAAATGGCGGTGACAGGAAACTTTAACCATGCGGCAAATGACGGATATCATGCGGAAAAATTCTTCCGCCTGCTTCAGGAGAAACTGGATGCATTTTCCGCATAATGACAGGAAAGGACTGTAAAAATAAAGAAATCAGGCCGGGGTGCAGATCAATGCGCCCCGGCCTGTGTCTTTGATAATATAAAACTATTCTCCCTGATACTGGAACCAGTCAAAGTCAGCGCAGCCGCTGCCTGCCTGGTGGTTGGAGCTGGCATACATTCCTATGTAGACGCCGGTAAAGCCGTTGTTTATAACAGAGCTTAGAAGTGAGGCATCCACACCGGACAGGAAAGGTATCATCTCAGATTCCCTGTATCCATAGTAAAAATCATAGTCCGTGGTATTCCCCTGAACACTTAAATAAAGGCGTCTGCAGTCCTTTATCTCTGTTTCCTTTACCAGAGTGCGGCATCCGTTCTCTGTTTTGTAGAACTGCAGGTAAGGTGTGCTGCCCTTTTTCCTCATGACCATCAGATAATGGAAGCGGTCATCTTGTACCAGCGCGATTCCGGCCTCCTCATAGTCTGCGGCCGGACAGAATTCCATGGCCGTTTTAGCCAGAAAACTCTTATGGCGCTGTCTGCGGCCCACGAAAGAAGGGGTACAAATCTCCTCCATGACCTGCGGCCTTGTCATAAGGCGCAGATATCCGGGACGCTCCGTGAGGGAATAGAAAGGCTCAACCGGCGGATGAATGGTGTTCCACTGCATCTGAAGCGTGTCATCCTCAAAGTTGTCCCATTCCGGCATGAGCGGATATATGGTGCGGGGCAGGTTCGGAAGGCGTTCTTCCTCCTGTACAAGCCCGGTCTCATTGTCGATCATCGGCCAGCCGTCCTCTGCCCATACAAATGGTACCATGAAGGTCTCACGGCCCAGGTTGTAGTGTCCCCCTTTATAAGGGCGCACTGCCAGCAGTACCATCCACCATTCTCCGTTCTGTGTCTCCACAATATCGGCGTGTCCGGTAACTGAAATGGGATTGAGAAGAGGCATATGCCTGTGCGTCACAATGGGATTTCTGGGGCATATCTCGTAATCCCCGTCAATGGTACGGCAGCGGGCCATCTGTACACTGTGGGTGACAAAGGTACCGCCCTCTGCCACTAACAGATAGTAATAACCGTCCTTTTTGTAAATGTGGGGTGCTTCGATCCACTTACTTCTTGTCTTCTTTCCGTCCCAGATGACAGTTCTGGGGCCTTTGAACTGCAGTGTTTCAGGGTCCAGCTCATTTAAGTAAATGCCATGGTGTCCTTCGTAGAGCTTCTCCTCACTGATAAAGTTACCCACGTACCATACAGAACCGTCGTCATCGAAAAACAGACTGGAGTCAATGCCGTCAGCGCCCTCCACAACTACAGGGTCACTCCACGGGCCGGCAGGATTTTTGGCTGTAATGATATAATTATCGCGTTTTGCTTCACGTCCTTCGGATACGAACGTATTAATAATATAAAAGGTCCCTTCATGGTAACGGATGCTGGGTGCCCACAGCCCCTCGCTGGTTTCGCAGTTTTTGTAGTTAAGCTGTCCGGGTCTGTGGATGCCGTGGCCAATCTGCTCCCAGTGAACCAGATCTCTGCTGTGGAACACGGGCAGTCCGGGATAATATACAAAAGATGAGGTTACCATGTAATAGTCATCTCCCACACGGCAGATAGATGGGTCCGGATAAAAACCGGGAAGAAGCGGATTGTGAAAAGTGTCTTTTGTCATATCATATTCTCCTTTACAAAATTTCTCCATTTTCTCCATTATAGGCAGAGAATCCGTATTGGTAAATAGAAAAAAACGCCTTTTCCCTGGAAAAAAACATGATAAAAACATTTTTACAAAACCTGCTCCGTATAGTATAATGGGCAATGCAATGAAAAGCACAACACAATACATAGGAACAGGAGAAAACTATGGATTTATTTACATTATTTACACTGGCGGTTGGCCTGTCCATGGATGCGTTTGCTGTCTCCATCTGCAAAGGGCTTTCCATGGAGAAGCTGAGTATAAAGAACATGGCAGTGGTAGGTCTCTGGTTTGGGGGATTCCAGGCTCTGATGCCGGTCATCGGCTATCTGCTGGGAGTACAGTTCAAGGATAAAATAACTGCAATTGACCACTGGATCGCATTCATCCTGCTGGGATTTATCGGTGTCAATATGATTCGGGAATCCCTGGATAAAGAGGAATCCTGCCCCGTGGCAGGAGTGGATGCAAAGACCATGTTTCCTCTGGCTGTGGCAACCAGCATTGATGCACTGGCGGTGGGGATCACCTTCGCCTTTTTGGATGTGGCGATTGTGCCGGCGGCCAGCTTCATCGGTATTGTCACATTTGTCTGTTCCGTCTTTGGGGTAAAGGCAGGAAATGTCTTCGGCATGAAGTACAAATCCAAAGCGGAACTTGCCGGTGGTATTATCCTGGTACTTCTGGGGCTCAAAATACTGCTGGAGCATCTGGGAATACTGGGGTAAACAAAAAAGGAAAAAGAGAGAGGAGAAATGAGATGAAAAAATTATTCAAAAGCCTTCCTGTGCGTCTGCTGATCGGAGTAGTCCTGGGTATGGTCATCGGCCTTATTGCCAATGAGGCTGTCATGAATGTGGTGGTAACTGTCAAATACATTCTGGGGCAGGTCATCACCTTCTGTGTACCGCTGATCATCATCGGATTTATTGCGCCTTCCATTACCAAGATGGGAAACAATGCCTCCAAAATGCTGGGGGTGGCACTGGCAATCGCCTATATTTCCTCCATCGGAGCCGCGTTTATGGCTATGGGAGCGGGATACGGGCTGATTCCCCATCTGTCCATACAGTCTGAGGTGGAAGGACTGAAGGATCTGCCCGGCGTGGTGTTTCAGCTTGATATCCCGCAGATCATGCCGGTTATGAGCGCGCTGGTGTTCTCCATTATGCTGGGACTGGCGGCAGCGTGGACGAAAGCCCGCTACACAACGGCCATTCTGGATGAATTCCAGAAGATCGTGCTGAAGATTGTAACCAAATTTATTATCCCCATTCTGCCGTTCTTCATCGCTTCAACCTTCTGCGGACTGGCATATGAAGGGACGATCACAAAACAGCTCCCTGTTTTCCTGAAGGTCATAGTCATCGTTATGGCAGGACATTACATCTGGCTTACACTGCTGTACGTCATAGCCGGTGCATATTCGGGAAAAAATCCGCTGGAAGTGCTGAAATATTACGGCCCCGCGTATCTGACTGCCGTAGGTACCATGTCAAGCGCAGCTACTCTTGCAGTAGCGCTTGAGGGTGCCAGAAAATCAAAGGTTCTCAGAAAAGATATGGTGAACTTCGGTATTCCGCTATTTGCCAATATCCATCTGTGCGGCTCTGTCCTGACCGAGGTGTTCTTTGTCATGACAGTGTCAAAAATACTCTACGGCGAGCTGCCGTCTGTGGGTATGATGGTTCTGTTCTGTATGCTTCTGGGCGTATTCGCCATCGGAGCACCGGGTGTGCCGGGCGGTACGGTTATGGCGTCCCTGGGACTGATCACAGGTGTCCTTCTCTTTGACGAGACAGGTACCGCGCTGATGCTCACCATCTTTGCTCTGCAGGACAGCTTCGGAACCGCCTGCAATGTAACAGGCGACGGTGCCCTGACCCTGTTTTTGACAGGATACGCTGAGAAACACCATGTGGAGGAGCAGGAGCTGAATATAGAATTCTGATAAGTATCTCCCCGGAAAAAATCCGGTTCTGCGCGCGGGCTGTATATCATGCAGTCCGGCGCATGAAACCCCGGAGAAAGCAGAAAGGACTGCAGTCGCCGCATAGTACATGCAGTTCAGGTACTGTACTGAAAAAAACACATAGAAACGGATGTCTTTTCGGAAAAAACACTTGTGTTTGCAGGGCGAATATGATAAAGTATAAAACGTTGTGAAAGCAACGGCTCTGGAGAGTCTCAGTAAGAGCGCCGAAGGTGTACAGCAGTTTCATCAGCTGCCAATCTCTCAGGCAAAAGGACAGAGTATACACAGATAATATCTTGTATATGTTTTGTCGTACTCTTATGGAGACTGTGGGAAGCCACAGTCTTTTTTTGTTTCGTTATAAACGGAAGAAAACAGAAAAAAAAGAGAGGACGGAAGAAAAAATGTTACAGGTAATTTTGCAGGAATTGAATCGCTTTATCACTTGGTTTGATCAGGTAGTGTGGGGACCGCCACTGATCATTTTGATCCTCAGCACAGGTATCTATCTGTCTGTGAGGATGGGTTTTTTACAGATTCGCCATCTGGGAAAAGCACTGAAATTCATGGTTAAGAATGAGAATGGCGGAAACGGCGAGGTGACCAGCTTTGGTGCTCTCTGTACAGCCATGTCAGCTACTATCGGAACAGGAAATATTGTAGGAGTGGCAACAGCTCTTGCGGCAGGCGGGCCGGGGGCACTTTTCTGGATGGTACTGGCAGCCTTTTTCGGAATGGCAACCAAATACGCGGAGGGTGTGCTTGCCATCAAATACCGCACCATTGACGGGGACGGCCATGTGCTGGGCGGACCATTTTATTATATAGAAAACGGCATGGGAGTCAAATGGAGGTGGCTGGCCAAAATCTTCGCGTTCTTCGGAGCCGGCGTGGGCCTTCTGGGGATTGGTACCTTTACCCAGGTAAACGGTATATCCTCTGCTGTGTGCAACTTTTTTGACCCGGAGAAAACAAACACCATATCTGTATTCGGCGGCAGTTATTCCATAGCAACCGTCATTGCAGGGCTGATCCTGACCGTGTGCGTTGGTCTGGTGATCATCGGCGGGCTGAAAAGGATCGCGCAGGTTTCGCAGATTGTAGTGCCTTTTATGGCTGTATTGTATTTTGGATTTGCATTCATTATCCTTGTGACACATCTGGGAGCAATCCCGGCGGCGGTTGTGTCCATTGTGAAAAGCGCCTTTTCCGGCAGTGCGCTGGCAGGGGGAGCCATGGGTACCATGATCGTTGCCATGCAGAAGGGAATCGCCAGGGGTATCTTCTCCAACGAGGCAGGCCTCGGAAGCGCGCCTATAGCTGCAGCGGCAGCACAGACAAAATCACCGGTGCGCCAGGGTCTTGTATCCATGACAGGTACCTTTATTGACACCATTGTAATATGCACCATGACAGGTCTTTCCATCGTTGTGACCGGAACCTGGAACACCGGACTGGAAGGGGTGGCGATCACAACAGCGGCATTCCAGAAGGGGCTGCCGTTTCCGCCGGTTGTGGCGTCAGTGGTCCTCATGGTATGTCTGGTATTCTTTGCGTTTACCACCATCCTGGGCTGGAATTATTATGGGGAACGCTGTATTGAGTATCTCTTTAACAGAAACAGAAAAGTAGTCCGGGGATACCGCTGGCTGTATATCCTGGCAATCTTTATCGGGCCTTACATGACTGTGCAGGCTGTGTGGAATATTGCGGATATATTCAATGCCCTCATGGCCTTCCCGAATCTGATTGCGCTGGCGGCTCTGAGCCGTGTGGTGTTCGCGGAGACAAAGGCTTATTTCGGAAATGCAGATGATGTAAAAGAAGATTTGACGCCGGAGGTGCCGGCAGAATCATAACATGGTCCGGAGGAAAAAACAGGTGCCCGCTGCTCAGGCAGGCATGATTTTTTTCCTCCGGACTTTTTATACAAAATAATTGGATAAAAATAGTAAAGATTAGGCTATGCAAACTCACAGAAATGTATTATAATAAGAACAAGATGATTTATCCGGTTTAAGGAAAATTAAGAGATTTGCTGTTGCAACTTGTCGAGAAAAAAGGTATCATGAAATGGAATATCTAGTGTAAGTGGAGATGGGAGTATAATGATGGAAGACGAAAGAGATCTGGAGTACGAGCGGCGGAGACAGGAACGCATGCGCAGACGAAGACTCGAAAAGAAACGGCAGATGCGCAGAAGAAGGATCATGCGCCTGGTAGCCATGGCAGCAGTGCTGGTGTTGGTGATCGGACTTGTGGGAACGGGCATACATAAGCTGATTTCGGGCAAGACAGGGGTACCGAAAGAGGGAACAGTGGAGGTGAAAGCCCAGACTACCACCCAGGAAGACACATCAGCGGCAACGAAACAGCCGGTCATGAGCGCGGCAGATTTGTCGAAGATGACATCCTCCGGTGTGATGGGCTGGCAGCAGGATGACAAGGGCTGGTGGTACCGCGACACGGACGGAACCTTTTTCAAGAACGGCTGGAAGGAGATTGACGGTTCCAAGTATTATTTTGATGAAAACGGCTACATGAAGACCGGATGGCTGGAACTTGACGGGGAAGACTACTTTTTTGATGACAGCGGAAAATACGACGAGACTAAGAAGCGTCCCATGGTGGCTCTGACTTTTGATGACGGTCCGGGGGAATATACGGAAGCCCTGCTGGATTGTCTCACAAAAAACAATGCGAAAGCTACCTTTTTCATGCTGGGGCCTCAGGCGCAGGCATATCCTGAGATTGTGAAGGATTTAAAGGATGCCGGAATGGAGCTGGGCAACCACACATGGAGCCATGAGAATCTGACTACCTTAGGCGCCAGCGGGGTAACAGAGGAAGTGACAAAGACCAATGAGGCGATCAAAAACGCAGCAGGAGAATCTGCAACGGTTATGCGTCCGCCGGGAGGCGCGTATAATGAGGAAGTCCAGGCTGCCATCGGAATGCCTCTTATCATGTGGAGCATAGATACAAAAGACTGGGCAACCAAGAGCGAGGACCAGACGTATCAGGTGACTGTGGACAATGTAAAGGACGGCTCTGTAGTCCTGATGCATGATATCCATGAATGGTCTGTGAACGCGGCAATCCGCGCGATTCCGGAACTGGTGGAACAGGGCTACAAGCTGGTGACCGTAAGCGAACTGGCAGAGGCTAAAGGCGTGAAACTGGAAAACGGTGCGGCTCATTACTTCTTTGGGGAAGGCGAGCAGCAGGTAGAGTGATACATAACCTCTCAGGCAGTAATGTCTGGGAGGTATTTTTTTCTCTTTTGACAAAACTGGTATGGTTAAAAATATTAAAACTGGCATTTGTAAAAAGGACAGATGACGGCTATAATTCATAACAACATAAATTTACAAAAGGTTTTCCCGAAAAGCAGCATAAAAGGCTGTCAGGATACTCTGTGGGAAGACGGAAAGGGAGTTAAAAATGGAAGACAGATACCAGTTAAATAAGGAGCTTGCACAGATGCTGAAGGGCGGTGTCATCATGGATGTGACCACACCGGAGCAGGCAGAGATTGCGGAGAAGGCAGGGGCCTGTGCTGTCATGGCGCTGGAAAAGATACCTGCGGATATCAGAGCAGCAGGCGGTGTGGCAAGGATGAGTGATCCCAAGATGATCCGGGGAATCCAGGCCGCTGTATCCATACCGGTTATGGCAAAATGCAGAATCGGACATTTTGCGGAGGCACAGATTCTGGAGGCTATAGAGATTGACTACATAGATGAGAGTGAAGTCCTCTCCCCGGCAGATGATGTGTATCATATAGACAAGAGAAAGTTTAAGGTGCCTTTTGTGTGCGGGGCCAAGGATCTGGGTGAGGCACTGCGCAGAATCAATGAGGGCGCATCCATGATCCGCACCAAAGGAGAACCTGGCACAGGCGATATTATCCAGGCTGTGCGCCATATGCGCATGATGCAGTCAGAAATGCGCCGGATCACTTCCATGGAGGAGGATGAACTGTACGATAAGGCAAAGGAGCTGGCAGTTCCCTATGATCTGCTGATGTATGTGAGGGAGCATGGAAAACTGCCGGTAGTGAACTTCGCGGCAGGCGGTGTGGCAACTCCCGCGGATGCCGCGCTGATGATGCAGCTCGGCGCAGAGGGGGTATTCGTAGGTTCCGGTATCTTCAAGTCCGGCAATCCCGAGAAACGGGCAGCAGCCATTGTGAAGGCCGTCACAAATTATAAAGACGCAAAAATGATCGCGGAACTCTCCATGGATTTGGGCGAAGCCATGGTGGGAATCAATGAGCAGGAGATTGCGCTTCTCATGGCGGAGAGAGGCAAATGATGCGGGCAGGTATTCTGGCACTTCAGGGTGCCTTTGCAGAACATAGAAATATGCTGGAACGTCTCGGAGCAGACTGTGTGGAGATTCGGCAGCGGACTGACTTCCGTGAAAATCTGGATGCGCTGGTCCTTCCGGGAGGAGAGAGTACAGTCATGAAGAAACTGCTCACAGAGCTGGAGCTTCTGGAACCGATCAGGAAAAGCATAGAGGCTGGCATGCCTGTCATGGGGACCTGTGCCGGGCTGATTCTGTTGGCAGAAAACGTGGTGGGAGGGGAGCCCTGCTTCGGAACCATGCCGGTCACTGTCAGGCGGAACGCCTATGGCAGACAGTTGGGAAGCTTTCAGACAGTGGAGGAGATGAAGGGTGCAGGACAATTTCCCATGACCTTTATACGGGCGCCTTATATTGAAGAAGTCCGTGATGGTGTGGAGGTCCTTGCAGTCACAGGAGGTAAGATTGTGGCAGCCCGTTATGGCAGACAGTTAGGTCTGGCCTTTCATCCGGAACTTACCGACAACCCGGATATACACAGGTATTTTATAGAAGAGATCTGCAGAAAATAACATGCCTGCAGGGGAGTTTAGGAAGGGGAGGTCCGTTTGCGGACCTCCCTTGTAGATTCAGGATTTCTTATTCCCCGTAATAAGCCTTGAGATAGAGTTCTTTCATCTCAGACATCAGCGGATATCTGGGGTTGGCGCCGGTACACTGGTCATTGAAGGCGTCCTCCACCATTGCGTCCAGAGTGGCCAGGAAAGCTTTTTCTTCCACGCCGTATTCCCGGATCGTCCGTTTGATCCCGACTCTTTCTTTCAGCCGGGCAATGGCTTCGATGAAATTTTCAAACACTTCATCATCGTTTTTGCCCTTGATGCCGATGAAGCGGGCAACCTCGCAGTATCTCTCCTTTGCGTGAGGATAAGGATACTGGGAGAAGGTTCCCATCTTAACGGGAGCCGGGTCCGCGTTGTAGCGCATGACAAGCTCGATCAGCAGGGAGTTGGCGATGCCGTGCTGGATATGGTGGTAGGCACCAAGTTTATGCGCCATGGAGTGGCAGATGCCGAGAAATGCATTGGCAAAGGCCATACCTGCCAGGGTGGAGGCATTTGCCATCTTCTCCCTGGCCACCGGGTCGGCAGCGCCGTTCTCGTAAGCGGACGGCAGATAATCAAATATGAGCTGGACAGCTTTCAGTGCAATACCGTCCGTATAATCTGTAGCCATGATGGACGCGTATGCTTCCAGGGCATGGGTCAGCGCATCAATACCGGAGGAACTGGTCAGTCCCTTTGGCTGGCTCATCATGAAATCCACGTCTATGATCGCCATGTTGGGAAGAAGCTCATAGTCCGCGATGGGCCATTTGGTTCCGGTGGTCTTGTCTGTGATGATGGCAAAGGGTGTTACCTCTGAACCTGTACCTGAAGAGGTGGGGACAGACACCATCATTGCCTTTTCTCCCATTTTCGGGAATTCGTAGACTCTCTTGCGGATATCCATGAAATCCATAGCCAGATCCTCAAAGCTGCATTCCGGGTGTTCATACATAAGCCACATGATCTTGGCTGCGTCCATGGCAGAACCGCCGCCCAGGGCAATGATCACGTCAGGGCCGAAGGCATTTAACTGCTCCAGGCCTTTCTGGGCGCACTGCAGGGTGGGGTCAGGTGTTACATCGAAGAAGCAGCTGTAAGGAATGCCCATCTCATCCAGTTTGTCCGTAATGGGTTTTGTGTGGCCGTTCTGGTAGAGGAATGTATCAGTTACCAGGAAGGCTTTCTTTTTGCCGTATACATTCTTCAGCTCATCGAGAGCCACCGGCAGACAGCCTTTCTTGAAATATACCTTTTCCGGGACTCTGAACCAAAGCATGTTCTCTCTCCTTTCGGCAACGGTTTTGGTATTCAGCAGGTGCTTCACACCCACGTTTTCGGATACAGAGTTGCCGCCGTAGGAACCGCAGCCCAGGGTCAGGGACGGAGCCAGCTTGAAGTTGTAAAGGTCACCGATTCCTCCGTGTGAGGACGGGGTGTTGACCAGGATGCGGCAGGCCTTCATGCGGTCTGCGTGCTGTGCCATCTTCTCCGTCTGGGACGGATGGATGTACAGGGATGCAGTATGTCCATAGCCGCCGTCTTTGATCAGCTGGTCAGCCATGTCAAGTGCAGTATCAAAATCCTTTGCCTTATAGAGGGCAAGGACAGGTGATAATTTCTCATGTGCAAAAGGTTCTGAGACATCCACAGAAGTCACTTCGCCGATCAGGATCTTTGTCTCTTTCGGTACTGTGACACCTGCCATCTCAGCAATGACTGCCGCGGGCTGGCCCACAATCTTGGGGTTTACAGTCCCGGCTTCTGTCAGGATGATCTTGCGTACCTTGTCAAGGTCTGTCTTATTCAGTACATGGCAGCCTCTTTTAACAAATTCCTTCTTAACATCATCGTAAATGTCGGCAATCGCAGTGACAGACTGTTCGGATGCACAGATCATACCGTTGTCAAAGGTCTTGGAATGGATGACAGAATACACGGCAGTGGGGATGTCACAGGAACTGTCCATGATGACAGGTACATTGCCCGGGCCTACGCCGATTGCCGGTTTCCCTGAGGAATAGGCGGCTTTCACCATTCCGGGTCCGCCTGTGGCCAGAATAACATCCACGGATTTCATCAGTTCATTGGAGAGTTCAATGGTAGGTTCTTCAACCCAGCCGATAATGCCTTCCGGTGCCCCTGCTTTTACAGCGGCATCCAGCACGATCCTGGCGGCTTCAATGGTACACTTTTTGGCTCTCGGGTGGGGACTGATGATGATGGCATTTCTGGTTTTCAGACAGATCAGACATTTGAAGATAGCTGTGGATGTGGGGTTCGTGGTGGGGATGACCGCGCCTACGATACCGACAGGTTCAGCAATCTTTTTAATGCCGTATGAGGTGTCCTGTTCCACCACGCCGCATGTCTTTACCCGCTTATAGGTGTTGTAGGTATACTCCGCTGCGTAATGGTTTTTGATGACTTTGTCCTCCACAATGCCCATTCCGGTCTCGGCAACAGCCAGTTTTGCCAGCGGGATACGCTGTTTGTTCGCTGCCATGGCTGCCTCAAAAAAGATTCTGTCAACCTGCTCTTGTGTGAAGGCGGAAAACTTTTTCTGTGCTTCTTTCATGGAAGCGATTCGCTGCTGCAGTGCTTCCACGCTGTTGATGGGTTCCGGGGCTTTGTTCTCTGGTTTTTTTGCCATAGAAATCCTCCTTAAAATATTTGGTTTTTGGTTTGAGCCCTTACTCATTTTGAAGTACGTGAAGTTTTATGTTCCGTCTTGTCGGTTTGTGTAGATTATTTTACCATGAAATGGAAGATAAGACAACAAAAAAGAATTAGTATTTTGCATAAATTAATAAAAGTCTGAATATTACAGAATATTCTGAATAATAAAGACAAAAAAACACCGCCAATGCCCGTAAGGGAGATGGCGGTGTCTTCTGTTTTTATTTTTTATATCCTTCGCGTTTGCGCAGGCGGGAATCCAGGGTTTTCTTGCGGATTCTGAGGGACTTGGGAGTCACCTCAAGAAGTTCGTCTGTGTCAATGAACTCCAGAGCCTGCTCCAGACTCAGAACTTTGGGGGGAGTCAGCTTCAGGGCTTCGTCGGCGGAGGAGGAACGCGTGTTGGTCAGATGTTTCGTCTTACATACGTTCAGTTCGATATCCTCCGGTTTGGCGCTCTCACCGATTACCATACCGCTGTATACCTTCTCGCCGGCACCGACAAAAAGTGTACCTCTGTCCTGGGCGGAGAAGAGGCCGTAAGTAACGGTCTCGCCTGCCTCAAAGGCAATGAGGGAACCCAGCTTGCGGTAGAACATGTCGCCCTTATAAGGGGCATAGCCGTCGAAGGCAGTGTTCATGATTCCGGTGCCTTTTGTGGAGGTGAGGAAATCACCGCGGAAGCCGATCAGTCCTCTGGACGGGATATGGTATTCCAGACGGACGGTTCCGTCACTTGAGGGGCTCATGCCCTGCAGTTCACCTTTCCGTTCGTTTAATTTATTGATGATGGTTCCGGAGAATTCTTCGGGTACATCAATGTAGGCAATCTCGATAGGCTCCATCTTTTTGCCGCGCTCATCTTCATGGTAGATGACCTCTGCTTTGCTGACTGCGAATTCATAGCCCTCACGGCGCATGTTTTCAATCAGGACGGAGAGATGAAGCTCGCCTCGGCCTGATACTTTAAAGCAGTCAGTGCTGTCGGTATCCTCCACACGAAGGCTCACGTCAGTGTTCAGCTCGCGCATCAGGCGCTCCCTTAAATGGCGGGAAGTGATGAATTTACCTTCCTGACCTGCCAGGGGGCTGTCATTTACCAGGAAGTTCATGGAGATGGTCGGCTCGGAGATCTTCTGGAACGGAATGGCCTCAGGGTTTTCCGGTGAGCAGAGCGTATCGCCGATATGGATATCCGCAATACCGGAAATGGCTACAATGGAACCGATGCCGGCTTCTTTTACCTCTACCTTTCCGAGTCCGTCAAATTCATAGAGCTTGCTGATCTTTACTTTTTTCTTCTTGTCCGGGTCGTGGTGGTTTAAAAGGAGTACCTCCTGGTTCACGGAGATGGTACCGTTCTCCACCTTGCCCACGCCGATACGACCTACATATTCATTGTAATCAATGGTACTGATGAGTACCTGTGTGCCTGCGTCCGGGTCTCCGGTGGGAGCGGGGATGTATTTGAGAATCGTCTCAAATAACGGCTCCATATTCTCCGGTGAGTCGGATAAGTCCAGAACTGCATGGCCGGCTTTTGCGGAGGCATACAGGAACGGACAGTCGAGCTGGTCGTCTGAGGCATCCAAATCCATGAGAAGTTCCAGGACTTCATCAATGACTTCGTCAGGGCGTGCCTCCGGGCGGTCGATCTTATTGATACATACAATGACGTGCAGATCGAGCTCCAGAGCTTTTTTCAGTACGAATTTTGTCTGGGGCATGGCACCCTCGAAGGCATCCACCAGCAGGATAACGCCGTCCACCATTTTCAGGACACGCTCCACTTCGCCGCCGAAATCAGCATGGCCCGGTGTATCTATGATATTGATTTTTGTATCCTTATAGTAAATTGCTGTATTTTTAGAAAGTATCGTGATACCGCGCTCGCGTTCAATATCATTGGAGTCCATGACGCGATCCTGGACCTCCTGGTTTTCGCGGAAGACACCGCTCTGTTTCAGAAGCTGATCCACCAGCGTTGTTTTGCCGTGGTCAACATGGGCAATAATTGCTACATTTCTGATGTTTTCTCTTTTCGTTTTCATAAATAACCTCTTTTCTAAAGGAAAAACCGCTGATTTACGGCTAAATCCAGTCACATTTTATCACACTTATGAGTAAATACAAAGCAGAAATAAATATTTTTTCAAAAAAAATAAAAAAAGTTGTTCTAAAAAAAGTATAGCCAGAATAAATATGATATAGACAAAATACAAGTCAGAGGAAGGGGTAAATAATTCAATGGCAGATAAAATAATTGAAAACAATCAGGTATCCATCATGGGAGCCATCGCATCGGAGTTCGAGAAAAGTCACGAGGTATATGGGGAAGGATTTTACATGGTGGATGTGCTGGTCAAGCGTTTGAGCGGTTCCGAGGACAAAATACCGCTTATGGTTTCCGAGAGACTGGTGGATGTGACACAGAGCTATATCGGCGAGTACATACAAGTGCAGGGTCAGTTCCGCTCCTACAACAGGCATGAGGAGAAGAAAAACCGGCTGGTTCTCTCTGTGTTCGTGCGGGAACTGACCTTTGTGGAGGAAGAGGACGAATCCATAGAGACCAATCTCATCGAACTCAACGGATATATCTGTAAGCCTCCGGTCCACCGCATGACTCCGCTGGGCAGGGAAATTGCAGACATCCTGCTGGCTGTCAACCGGCCTTACGGAAAATCCGACTACATACCGTGTATCTGCTGGGGCAGAAACGCCAATTTCGCCAAATCCTTCGAGGTGGGCGGACGCCTGCATATCTGGGGCAGGATCCAGAGCAGGGAATATATTAAGAAGCTGAGTGAGACAGACACAGAAAAGCGGATTGCCTACGAGGTGTCCGTAAGCAAGCTGGAGTATGGGGAGACATACAGCTAAAACGGCAGAATGACTGCCTCCGAAATAAAAGAAGCCTGAGATTCCAATATTGCATTATTTGGCCATGTGTAGTAATATATACACAACTCTTAAATAAAGCGTCATAGAATCCGCAAGAGGTGTAATGTATGGAAAATGAAGGATTAGTGCAGATATACTGTGGACCCGGCAAGGGCAAAACCAGTGTGGCCATCGGGCAGGCAATACGCGCTGTCGGCCACGGGAAGACTGCCATTGTCATTCAGTGCCTGAAAGGAAGAGCAACTTCCGAACTGGATTACCTTTCTGTTCTGGAACCGAATGTAAGACTGTTCCGGTTTGAGAAGAAGGATAAGTATTACGAAGACCTGACCGACGAAGAGAAGCAGGAAGAGAACTGCAATATCAGGAATGGCCTTAACTATGCCAGAAAGGTATTGGTTACGCAGGAATGCGACATGCTGATTCTGGACGAAATTCTGGGAGCAGTGGAATTCGGTATTATAACCGAGGAAGAGGTGGAGGAACTGATTCGGACCAAGGATGAGGAGACAGAGCTGATCCTGACCGGAAATGTGGTTCCGGACCGTCTGAGGGAGGCAGCCGACAGGGTGGTTTCTCTGGAGGTTATAAAATAAAGGCTGCGCAGGCAGCCCAAAAGTTGCAGTTGACACAGGAAGAAAAAGCAGGAATGCAGACATAAGGAGGAGAAAAATGGCTATTTTTACAGGTGCAGGTGTGGCGATCGTTACACCTATGAAAGAAAATGGTGATGTAAATTTTGAAAAACTGGGAGAAATCCTGGAGGAACAGATTCAAGAGGGAACGGATTCCATTGTAATCTGCGGAACTACAGGAGAGTCTTCCACACTCACCCATGAAGAACATCTGGAGACCATTAAATACACAATCGACAAAGTGAATAAGAGGATCCCGGTAATCGCAGGAACCGGCTCCAACTGTACGGAGACAGCAATCTACTTATCCACAGAAGCTGAAAAGTATGGTGCAGACGGAGTTCTTCTTGTAACTCCTTACTATAATAAGGCTACTCAGAAGGGCCTCATTGAACATTACACGAAAATTGCCAATTCTATCAAGATTCCGGTGATCCTCTACAATGTGCCGAGCCGTACCGGCATTAATATCCAGCCTAAGACGGTTGCATATCTGGTGGAACATGTGGAGAATATTGTAGGTATCAAGGAAGCTTCCGGCGACATCGCGCAGGTTGCTGAGATGGCTGCCCTGACAAGAGGAAAGCTTGATATCTATTCCGGAAACGACAACCAGATCGTACCGCTTCTTTCCCTGGGCGGAAAAGGTGTTATCTCTGTGCTTTCCAACGTTGCACCGAGATTCACACATGATATGGTAGCAAAATATTTGAACGGAGACATAAAGGAGAGCTGTGATATGCAGCTTGATGCCATGCCTTTGATCAACGCTCTGTTCTCGGAAGTTAACCCGATCCCTGTAAAAGCCGCCATGAACCTTATGGGCATGGAGGTAGGTCCGCTTCGCTCACCGCTGACTGAGATGGAGGAGGCCAACAAGGAAAAACTGAAAGAGGAAATGGTAAAGTTTGGTCTGAAGCTGGCATAAACCAAACCATATCCGATTCGTAAAAAGACGGTAACTGTGAAGACCTGTGAAATCATTACGAAAGAGGAAAAAAAGATGATCAGAATAATTATGAGCGGCTGCAACGGCCATATGGGTCAGGTCATATCCGGACTTGTGAAGGATGACCCGGAGGCAGAGATTGTGGCAGGCATTGACCTTGTAGATAACCGTGACAACGGATATCCGGTGTTCACGAATATAAATGACTGTGATGTGCAGGCGGATGCCATGATCGATTTTTCTTCCGCCAAAGCCACGGAAGCTGTCCTGGCCTACTGTACGGCTAAGAAGCTGCCTCTGGTTCTGTGCACCACAGGGCTTAGCGAAGAGCAGCTTGCACAGGTGGCGAAGGCTTCCGAGAGCACAGCAGTGCTTCGCTCTGCCAATATGTCCCTGGGTATCAATACGCTTCTGAAGCTGGTGCAGGAGGCCGCAAAGGTTCTGGCCGGTGCCGGCTTTGATATGGAGATTGTAGAGAAGCATCACAACCAGAAGGTAGACGCGCCCAGCGGGACAGCGCTGGCACTGGCAGACAGCCTGAATGAGGCTATGGACAACCAGTACCACTATGTATATGACAGGAGCCAGACGCGCGAGAAGCGTGACGCTAAGGAAATCGGTCTGTCTGCTGTCCGCGGAGGCAGCATCGTGGGAGAACACGAGGTGATCTTCGCAGGTCCGGATGAGGTGATCGAATTCAAGCACACAGCCTATTCAAAAGCCGTATTCGGCAAAGGCGCTGTTGAGGCTGCCAAGTTCCTGAAGGGAAAAGGCCCGGGCATGTACAACATGAGCAATGTGATCAATGGATGATTTATAACGGCAGGTGTATACTGCCGCTGTTGTGGACGCATTTTTAAAATTAAATTTTGAACCGCCGTAAGACTGTACAGATGCAGTGTTGTTTTACGGCGGTTTTTCCATTTTCTCCGGTATATGCGCGCATACATAAATTCTCACGGAAACGCACATATTAATCGTGACAGTAAAAGGTGCGAGGTGCCTTTTATCGTTAAGTACAAAGAGGAAAAGGAGAAACAACCATGCGTAAGATGAAGAAACTTTTATTAAGTGTCCTTCTGGCAGGTGTACTGTGCATGACAGCCGGCTGCGGTGCCACAGACAATGGCGGCAGCAACGCAGCCACAGAGGACAGCAAAGCCGGTGACAACAAAGCCGGTGACAATAACGCCGGTGACAACAAAGCCGGTGACAACAAGGCAGACGACAACAAGAACGGAAACAAGGACGCCAATACCAATGATAACGGCGCAGCCAATGACACAGGTACAGGAAGCGGAGAGGCCGGCACAGGCGACGGCATGGTAGGCGACCTGGGAGAAGACATCAAAGACGGTGTGGAAGACCTGGGCGATGATGTGAGAAACGGAGCAGAGGATGTAGGCGATGCAGTGGAAAATAACGCTGGCAATGCCACAGACAACAATACCGGAAATAATACCAACAATACGACCACAAACACTCCGTAATCTTTGTATGCGGCAGATACACCGGGAAACCGGGTATCTGCCACTACATATAGTATATGGAAAAGTAAGGAAACAATACTCTATACAAAAAACTTATAAAGGTTAAAATTTTCTAAAAACTGTTGAACAAACGCGGGAATATTGATATAATAAGAATACATTACAGGAGTAAAGGTCCTGTAAAATACACGTTAAAGGGGTTGGACATCATGAAGTTTATTATAAGCGGAAGAAACATCGATATTACGGACGGATTAAGAAGTGCGGTAGAGGACAAGCTTGGAAAGCTGGAAAAATTCTTCACAGATGACACCGAGATTCATGTAACACTGAGCGTAGAAAAAGAACGTCAGAAAATTGAGGTGACTATTCCAGTAAAAGGTAATATCATCCGCTCTGAACAGGTGAGCAACGATATGTATGTCTCCATCGACCTGGTAGAAGAAATCATCGAAAGACAGTTACGTAAATATAGGAAAAAAATCATCGACAAAAAACAAAACGCAGGAACCTTCCAGCAGGCATTTATCGAGAAGGATTTTGAAGATGAGAACACCAATGAGATTAAGATCATCCGTACCAAGAAATTCGGATTCAAACCCATGTATCCGGAAGACGCATGTGTACAGATGGAACTTCTGGGACACAACTTCTTCGTATTTTTGAATGCTGAGACGGAAGAAGTGAATGTTGTCTATAAGAGAAAAGGAAATACTTACGGACTGATCGAGCCGGATTTTAGTGAATGATCAGTAAGTAATAAAAAGGCTTCGGAGAAATCCGAAGCCTTTTTTGACGGAAACATTGGTAAGATTATTTTGAAATATTAAATTCAGCCGTCTCCTGAGCGGTCTTAAGTTCATCATCCAATGAAGCGTTCTCCTGTATGACATTTGAAAGAGCAGTGCACATGGCATCCCTGGCATCGTAGTAGAAGGGGCTGGTTACACTGGATGGGATCTCAGAGGAATATTCAACAATTTTTTTGTAAATAGCATCATTGCCAAAAAAGTCAACAGGCTGTTCATAAATTGATGAATCCCCGGCAGGCAGCCATGTAGACAGAGCGCCTTTGGACAGGATGTCATCGTAAAGTTCCTGACTTCCTGCAAAAGTAGATTTAAAGAAATCCTGAGCCAGTTTTTTGTTTTGACATTGGGAGGTGATCGCCCATGTTGAACCGCCGTTGCTGGAATAATTAGTTGCGTTTGGTGCGCTGTCAAGGCGCGGAAGGTTGGTTACAGCCCATTTTCCTGACTGGTCTTCTTTGGCTTCAACGGAAGCTATGATCCAGCAGCCATTCATGGCGCTTGCAACAGTGCCGTTGTTGATGGAGGCAATATACTGGTCCCAGCCGGGCATTTCTTCCAGGGTTTTGTCCTTTACCATCTGTACATAGATTGACATACATTCTTTTAGGACATCATTCTGATCCAGATTCGGGCTTCCATCTTCCAGGAAGAGCGAGGCTCCGCAGGACTGCAGCATCATCATAATGATATCAGGAGTTGCGGATTTTGCCGTAAGCATAGGCTGTCCCGTCTTCTCTTTTACTATTTTAGCTTTTTCCATATAATCAGACCATGTAATATCTGTAAAATCTTCCACTGTGAATCCGGCCTGTTCCAGATAATCCGTGCGTATGCAGTTAACAGCAGTTCCGCTGTCAAAAGGGATTCCCATATTTTTTCCGTTTACTATGGAGTAAGAGGTCTTGGCTGCGGAAAACTGGGAGAAATCAATACCTGAGTCTGTTAAATCGGTAAAAATTTCGGGATAATTCTGTGCGAATTTCTGAAAAGAGGCATCCTGAATCAGGAATATGTCCGGCAGAGCGTCCAGCTCCCCTGCGTTAGCAATAGTGGTAAGTTTTGTCTCAATATCCTGGGACTCAATTTCTGTAATATCCACATGAAAACCCTCGTGTCCGTCTGCTGCGTATAATTCGGCGGCTTTGTTGATGGCGTAAATGTTAAAGTTGGGGTCCCATGTCCAGACTGTCAATGTATTGTCAGCAGAAATATCGGAAGACGTGTCTTCCGGGGTATCACTATTTGAAGTGTTTTCTTCCGGGGCGGATGACGGAGCCGGTTTTTTGCCGCAGGATGATGCTGAAAAAACCATAAGACCGGTGAGTATGACTGCGATTATTTTTCTTTTCATTGTAAAAACCTCCTATCTCTACAACAAATATCCGTTTTAAGTTATTCTGCCTCCATAACCTCTTCTAGGATCATGCACTGGCGGGGAGACATGGAAACCAGGCCTGACTTTCTGCATTCGCTTATGATGTCATAATAGAATCTATCCAGATTTACATTTACGGCTTCATTATTGTGATTCATGAGGAATGTATACTTTTTTCCTTCTTTGGCGCGGAAGGCTATTTCCACATTTTCAGGCAGGCTGTATATTGGAATGTTCAGACTGCAGCAGATGTCTGTCAGCAGTTTCCGGATAAATGCATGCTCCGGACTTGTACCAATGTAATAGGCATGTCCGTCACCATAAGCGTTGACGGTCACACATGGTGTGTCACGGTAAAAATCATCTCCGTAAAGACCAATAACGCTTGCCGTTTCCAGGCGGATGAGGTCACAGATTTCTCCGCATTCGTATCTGGAACCATCATTTAAAACGATACTGTTTTTCATATCAGGGTACATACCGTCTATCTCTTCAACCCAAAGACCAAGAATATCGCGGAAAGCACCCGGGTAGCCGCCCAGTATTACATTGTCCGTTCTGTCTGTAATACCGCTCAGGAAAGTGGTGATAAAGGTACCGCCTGTGTTTACATAGTCTTTTACTTTTTCTGAAAATGCAGGGGAACACATATAAAAACACGGTGCGGCGATCAGATCATATTTCTTGTCCATGCAGGTAGATTCACAGACGATATCTACGGATATACCCATTTCGTAAAACGCGCGGTAATATTTCAAAACCTGGTCATAATATTTCAGATGGCAGTTATGGATCGCTGACCCCTCGATGGCCCACCAGTTTTCCCAGTCAAACAGGATTGCAGCTCTGGCATCCGGCATAGCGCCCTCCACAGTATCTTTCAACCGTTCAAATTGTTCACCAAGAAGAATCAGTTCGGCTCCCATTCTGGTGTCCAGTCTTCCGCTGTGGGGAACCATGGCGCCGTGAAACTTTTCTACACCGCCTCTTGATTGTCTCCACTGGAAGAATAGGTTGCTGTCAGCGCCGTGGGCCGTACTCTGCCAGCAGATATCGGCAACTTCTCCGGGACGCTTCACAGGGCCGTAATCTTCCCAGGAGATATTGCCCGGATTTTGTTCCATCATATAAAAGGGCTGTGATTTCATGGAGCGCATCAGGTCGTGGATAAAGGCTGGTTTATACATGGGAGTATGGATCGTGGGATAGTTATCCCAGGAAATTACATCAATCGCTTTGGAAACTTCCCAGTAATCATAAGTCTTTACCAAATCAGAAAAATTGTTGGTGACGGGGAGGCTGGAGTACTTCCGTATCTCTTTTTTCTCATTTTCAATACAGGAACGGACACTGCTGCTCATAAAACGCATGTAATCAATGTACTGTCCCTGGAAACAGGCCACATCCCGCCCTGCCAGCTGGTTCTTTTTAATATCTGTGAGATAGCTGGGGGGAAGTATTTGGGAAAAATCAGTATATGTATGTCCCCAAAATGCAGTATTCCATGCAGTGTTGACAGCATCAATGTCCTCATATTTCCTTTTAAGCCAGTTGCGGAATTCCTCTGCGCAGGCCGGACAGTAGCAGTAAAAATGGTATTCGTTATTGATGTGCCACAGTTTTACGGCAGGGTGATGCCCATAACGTTTTGCTAATTCACCGGCGATCCTGGCAGAATATTTTCTGTATACGCTGCTGTTGGGACAGATCTTTTCACGGGACCCACCCTGGACTCTGCGTCCTTCAATATCCACATGCATAATATCAGGATATTTTTGTTCCAGCCAGTAAGGCATTGCTGTTGTGGGGGTTGCAAGAATAACATCAATATGTTCCTGGTATAATCTGTCAAGAATTCGATCCATCCATTCAAATTGAAATACACCGTCTTCCGGTTCCAGCTTCGGCCATGCAAAGACACCCAATGTAACGCAGTTTACATGCATTTCTTTCATGAAACGGATATCTTCCTCTATCGTTTCGGGTTCCCATTGTTCTGGATTATAGTCTCCTCCATACCACATAATTTTCTCCTCCTTTTTACGATGAAATATGATTCTTTGGTGTACCATTTATTAATTGGTATACTAAAATGATAATACCAATGAGGATAAAAATCAACCAAATATTTATAAAATATGTACCAATAGTGTGGGCAAAAAATTGTTTAATTGTAACATATAACAGTCAAAACAGAATGTGCTGTTGCTTAATATGGTACATTATTGGTATAATACTAAATAAATGACCATGTTTTGGAAATGATAGATGGAAAATGAATAAGGAGACCTTAGATGATCGATAAAGATAAAAACAAACCAATTTATAAACAATTAGTGGATGAGATTCTGGAAGATATTAAACAGGGAAGATTAAATCCTGAGGATAAACTGCCTACAGAAAGGGAATTGGCCGAACGACTGGGGATTTCCAGGGGAACAGTTAAAAAAGCATATAAGGAACTGGCTGATAACGGAGTGATCGAAGTAATACAGGGAAGCGGCTCGTATATCCATAATAATACAATAATGACTGGGAATGAGAAAAGGATGGCCGCAATTGAGCTGCTGGATGACCTTCTTGATACACTGGAAGACTGGAATTTTTCAATTTCGGAAATCCTCAATCTGATGAATATAAGCCTTGCAAAGAGGGAGGGAGGAAACGGAGGACTGCGTGTGGCAGTGATTGACTGTAATGCGGAGTCACTGGAAATCTTCAAAAAGCAGCTTCTTTACATACCGGATATCAGCATATCGGCTTTTTTAGTGGAGACAATTCTGCTGGATGATAACCCGCAGGCACTGCTGTCCAGTTATGATTTGATTCTAACGACAACCACACATTATGAACAGGTGGCGGAGCACATTGGAGAACAGAAAAATATTCTGGTGAAGGTCGCCGTAGCACCCAGCAGAGATACCATCGTGAATATTTCCAGACTGGATCCTTCTTCATCCGTTGGTATTTTCTGCAGAACCAATAAGTTTGCACAGATTATTACAGATCAGCTTGCTTATTTCCTGCCAAAACTGAAATCTGTCAGCACCCACTTTGAGAACACCTTGTCCGTGGAGGCAGACGGCATGCTGCTGGGACAATATGATGCCATTGTCATTAATCCTGATTCCATATTGCTGGAACAGCGGATAACAGACGGGCTGCTGGAACAGTATATTGCGAAAGGCGGAAAGGTCATACCGTTCCACTATTTGATTGACAATGGCAGTCTGATTTATCTGGAGGAGCGGATAACGGCAGTCCTGAAAGAAAAGCATTTGGGCCGGGACATGGAGCAGTCCCATTGAGCACCCGCTTTTTTTTGTTGTTTTCAAAGAAAGAAAGTGTTACAATGTAAAGTAATGTGGAATAATATCCACGAAAATAGGTTTCCCTAATTTACGGAAAATCTGTTGCAGTCTGAAAATTGGAAAATTAGGAGCATAAAACATGAGTTTAGTTCAAAAAATGTTTGGAACCCACAGCGAGAGGGAATTAAAGCGTATTACTTCCACTGTGGACAAAATCGAAGCTCTGCGCCCCACCATGCAGGCGTTAAGTGACGACGAGCTGCGCGGTAAGACCAGAGAATATAAAAAACGTCTGGAAGAGGGAGAGACACTGGATGACCTGCTGCCGGAAGCATTTGCCACGGTGAGAGAAGCTGCAAAACGTGTGCTGAACATGGAGCACTACAGAGTGCAGCTCATCGGCGGTATCATTCTTCATCAGGGCCGTATAGCCGAGATGAAGACCGGTGAAGGTAAGACCCTTGTCTCCACACTTCCCGCATATTTGAATGCGCTGGAAGGCAAAGGCGTACACATTGTAACCGTCAACGATTACCTGGCACACCGTGATGCGGAGTGGATGGGCAAGGTGCATGAGTTCCTGGGACTGACCGTAGGTGTGGTTCTGAACTCCATGAAAAATGACGAGAGACGTACCCAGTATGCATGTGATATCACGTATGTGACCAACAACGAGCTGGGATTTGACTACCTTCGTGACAATATGGTGATCTACAAAGAACAGCTTGTACAGAGAGATCTGCACTATGCCATCATCGATGAGGTTGACTCCGTGCTGATTGATGAGGCCAGAACACCTCTTATTATTTCCGGACAGAGCGGAAAGTCTACCCGTCTCTACGAAGTCTGCGATATTCTGGCAAAACAGCTGGAGCGCGGTGAGGCCAGCGGGGAAATGACGAAGATGACAGCCATCATGGGCGAGGAGATCATCGAGACCGGAGACTTCATTGTCAATGAAAAGGACAAGATCGTCAACCTGACCGAGCAGGGTGTCCACAAAGTGGAGAAATTCTTCAGCATTGAAAACCTGGCTGACCCGGAGAACCTGGAGATCCAGCATAATATTATTCTTGCACTTCGTGCCCACAACCTTATGTTCCGCGACCAGGACTATGTGGTAAAAGATGACGAGGTCCTGATCGTAGATGAGTTCACAGGACGTATCATGCCGGGACGCCGTTATTCAGACGGTCTTCACCAGGCGATTGAAGCGAAAGAGCATGTGAAGGTGAGAAGAGAGAGCAAGACACTTGCCACTATTACCTTCCAGAACTTCTTTAATAAATACAACAAGAAATCCGGTATGACCGGTACTGCCCTCACGGAGGAAAAAGAGTTCCGTGACATTTACGGCATGGACGTTATTGAGATCCCCACCAACAGACCGGTGGCCCGTATCGACAATGACGATGCTGTTTATATGACTAAGAAAGAAAAATTCAATGCCGTTGTGGAGGCCATCAAGGAAGCCCATGCCAAAAAGCAGCCGGTGCTTGTGGGTACCATCACAATCGAGACCTCCGAGCTTTTAAGCCGCATGCTGAAACGCGAAGGCATCCAGCACCAGGTATTGAACGCCAAGTTCCATGAGATGGAGGCTGAGATCGTAGCCCATGCCGGTGAGGCGGGTACGGTTACCATTGCCACCAATATGGCCGGCCGTGGTACGGATATCAAGCTGGACGATGTGTCCAGAGAGGCAGGCGGTCTGAAGATCATCGGTACAGAGCGCCATGAATCAAGACGAATTGACAACCAGTTACGAGGCCGTTCCGGACGTCAGGGAGACCCGGGTGAATCCCGCTTTTACATTTCCCTGGAAGATGATCTGATGCGTCTGTTCGGTTCCGAGAAGCTGATGTCCGTGTTCAAATCCCTGGGCGTTGCGGAAAATGAACAGATTGAGCACAAAATGCTCTCCAGTGCCATCGAGAAAGCACAGAAGAAGATCGAGGGCAACAACTACGGAATCCGTAAGAACCTGCTGGAATATGACCAGGTTAACAACGAGCAGCGTGAGATCATTTACAAAGAGAGACGCCGGGTTCTGGACGGAGAAAACATGAGGGAATCCATCTACAAGATGATCACCGATACCGTGGAGCATGCGGTTGACATGTGTATCTCCGATGACCTGGATTCTGAAGAATGGGATCTGGGAGAACTGGACAGCGTTCTTCTTCCCACAATTCCGCTGGAGCCGATCACAAAAGAGAAAGTAAAAGGTCTGAAGAAGAACCAGTTAAAACAGAATCTCAAAGAAGAGGCAGTCAAGCTCTACGAGGAGAAAGAGGCAGAGTTCCCGGAACCGGAGCAGCTTCGTGAACTGGAGCGTGTCATCCTTCTGAAGGTGATCGACCAGAAATGGATGGATCACATTGATGATATGGACCAGCTCCGCCAGGGTATCGGCCTGCAGGCATACGGCCAGCGCGATCCAAAGGTAGAGTACAAGATGCAGGCTTATGAAATGTTTGACACCATGATTTCCGCTATTCAGGAGACCACCCTGCGTCTGCTGTACCACGTAAGGATCGAGCAGAAAGTGGAGAGAGAGCAGGTTGCCCAGGTGACAGGTACCAACAAGGACGAATCAGGTCCTAAGAAACCGGTGCAGCGCGCAGAGAAAAAGGTATATCCAAATGATCCCTGCCCCTGCGGAAGCGGTAAGAAATACAAACAGTGCTGCGGCAGAAAGCCGGTTTAAACAGTACGCACAAAAGACCACAGTAAGATACGGGGCTGTTACATCCGGAAATTATCCGGGCTGCAACGGCCCCGGTATATGTCAGCACACGGGTATGTATGAAATACATCCTATGTGAGCAGGAAGGTGAGAAAATGGGACAGATGGTGGATTTCACCATGGAGCGCGAGGGTCTGGTAAAACCCGGCGACCGCGTAGAGCTGAAGGAAGACAGGGCCAGCACCATGTCGGGTATGATGTATTATTATACCATCAAGGATGCCATTGCCATGTCCAGCAATCTGAAACGGCCGCTCACAAAGCTTGCAGGCACTGTGCGCAGGGTCGAACAGCAGGTATCCATTTACATGGTGACTGTGGAGATCGACGAAGAATAAAATATAAAAAAATATTCACAGAAAGAGGTGAAGCTAAATGGTAGAATTAGACCAGTTCAAATATACTTTGAACAACTACACAGGACCATTAGTGGAAGTGAGGGATTCACTTTAACCTGGCTAATAAGGAAAAGCGGGTTGAAGAATTAGAGAGGGAAATGGAGGCACCGGATTTCTGGGATAACCCGGAGCGGTCCCAGAAGATGATGAAGGAGCTGAGCACCCTCAAAGAAGATATAGAGATTTATAACAAGCTCCAGAACCAGAAGGAAGAGATCGAGCTGATGATAGAGATGGGATACGAGGAGAACGATGCCTCTGTCATCCCTGATATCCAGGAAATGCTGGATGAATTTATCACAGATTTTGAAAATATCCGTGTGAAAACACTGCTGTCCGGAGAATATGACAAGGACAATGCTATTGTCACCCTTCACGCAGGTGCAGGCGGAACCGAGTCCTGTGACTGGGCCAGCATGCTGTACCGTATGTATATGAAGTGGGCTGACCGTCACGGTTTCAGTACAGAAGTGCTGGACTATTTGGACGGCGACGAGGCCGGGATCAAGTCCGTAACCTTCCAGGTCAACGGCGAAAATGCTTACGGTTATTTGAAGTCCGAGAAGGGCGTACACCGCCTTGTCCGTATCTCACCCTTCAATGCGGCAGGAAAACGGCAGACTTCCTTTGTGTCCTGCGATGTGATGCCGGATATTGAGGAGGATGTGGACGTTGAGATCAAGGATGATGATCTGAGGATAGACACCTACCGCTCCAGCGGTGCAGGCGGACAGCATATCAATAAGACCTCTTCCGCCATACGAATCACCCACCTTCCCACAGGAATCGTGGTGCAGTGCCAGAATGAGCGGTCACAGTTCCAGAATAAAGACAAGGCTATGCAGATGCTGAAAGCAAAGCTGTATCTCCTGAAGCAGCAGGAGCAGGAACAGAAGCTCTCCGGCATCCAGGGTGAACTGTCTGATATCGGCTGGGGCAGCCAGATCCGTTCCTATGTCATGCAGCCGTACACCATGGTAAAAGACCACCGTACAAACGAGGAATCCGGCAATGTGGATGCGGTTATGAATGGTGCCATTGATAACTTTATCAATGCTTATTTGAAGTGGATTGCCTTGGGAAATAAGAAAAACAGTTGATAAAATTGCCTGAATGTGCTAATATCTTTTGGAGACATACAAATGTATTTCAAGAACAAACAAAGGGGAAGAAAATGTCGGACAATAAAAGGTATTTTGTAGTAACAGAAAAAGCAGTGCCGGAAGTCCTCCTGAAAGTAGTGGAAGCCAAGAAACTACTGGAATCCAAGAGGTCTGTTACGGTGCAGGAAGCAGTGGAAGCTGTGGGTATCAGCAGAAGTTCCTTTTATAAATATAAGGATGATATCTTTCCTTTTAAAGAGAAAACCAAAGGACAGAACATTACATTCATACTTCAGATGGATGACGAACCCGGGCTGCTCTCTGCGGTCCTGAAGACCATTGCCCAGTATCACGGCAACATTCTGACCGTTCACCAGAGTATTCCGATCAACGGGATCGCCAGTCTGACCATCAGCGTGGAAATCCTGCCCACACAGGGGGATGCGGAGACCATGGTGGATGAAATAGAGCACATTGAGGGCGTACATTATCTGAAAATCTTAGGCAGGGAGTAGAAGCATGATACAGATAGCAGTATTAGGATACGGAACCGTAGGTTCAGGAGTAGTGGAAGTTATCAACACCAATCATGAGAGCATCAACAAAAAGGCCGGCGAGGAGATCAACATCAAATACGTGCTGGATCTCAGAGAATTCCCGGGGGACCCGGTGGAAGATGTTCTTGTGCATGATTATGAGACAATCATCAATGACCCGGAAGTACAGATCATCGTTGAGGTTATGGGAGGCGTGGAGCCTGCTTATACCTTTACAAAGCGTGCGCTGGAGGCAGGAAAATGTGTCTGCACCTCCAACAAGGAGCTGGTTGCAAGACACGGACTGGAGCTTTTGGAAATCGCCAGAGAAAAGGACATCAACTATTTGTTTGAGGCAAGCTGCGGCGGCGGGATCCCCATTATCCGTCCACTGAACTCTTCTCTGACAGCGGACGAAATTGACGAGATTTCCGGTATTTTAAATGGAACCACCAACTATATCCTCACCAAAATGGCAGAGGAGAATGCTGACTTTGAGGATGTGCTGAAAGAAGCGCAGGAGAAAGGCTATGCAGAGCGCAATCCGGAAGCGGATGTGGAAGGCTATGACGCCTGCAGGAAGATTGCGATTCTCTCCTCACTGGCATTCGGATGCCATGTGGATTACGAGGACATTTATACAGAGGGAATCACCAGAATCACTGTGGAGGATGTAAAATATGCCAAAGGTCTTGGTATGAGCATCAAGCTTCTGGCAACCAGCAAGAGGGAAGACGGCAGATTCTATGCCATGGTAAGCCCGGTGCTTGTAGGCCAGGACAGTCCGCTCTACAGCGTAAACGGTGTATTCAACGCTATCTTCATACACGGCAATGTGCTGGGTGACGCCATGTTCTACGGCAGCGGCGCAGGCAAGCTCCCCACTGCAAGTGCAGTGGTGGGCGATGTGGTTGACTGTGCAAAGCATCTGCACAGAAATATCATGATGAGCTGGAGCAGCAAACGTCTGGAACTGATGGACATCAAGGATGTGGAGCATCCCTTCTTTGTCCGCATCAAGGGCAGCATGACAGGCGATATCGGCAGCGTGGAAGAAGTATTCGGAAAAGTAAAGACCGTGGGCGTGCCTGACGTTGCAGGTGAATTCGGTTTTGTCACGGCTCCCATGAGCGAGGCGGAATTCGAAGAAAAGGCTGCCGGGCTTCCGGATATCATCACAAGAATCCGTATGCGTGCATAGAGGTGTTAAAAATGAAATACGTTTTAATATTAGGTGACGGTATGGCAGATGAGCCCCTGGAGGAACTGGGCGGCAGGACACCTCTGGCCTATGCCAATACTCCGGCAATGGATGAACTGGCATCCATGTCGGAGATCGGTATGGTGAAAACCGTACCGGAGGGCATGAATCCCGGAAGTGATACAGCTAACCTGTCAGTTCTGGGCTATGACCCGAAAGTATATTATTCAGGACGTTCTCCTCTGGAGGCGCTGAATATCGGTGTGGATATGAAGGACGGGGATGTTGCCATCCGTGCCAACATTGTCACACTCTCCGAGGAAGAGGAGAACTACGAGGACAAGAGGATATTAGACCACAGCTCCGATGAGATCAGCACAGAGGATGCCGCAGTGTTACTGGAAGCGGTAAAAAAAGAACTGCAGAATGAGATTTTCCAGTTCTATGTGGGAACCAGCTACCGCCACTGCCTGATCTGGGCAAAAGGCGATGTGGTGCCTCTGACACCGCCCCATGATATCCGCGGAAAAGAGATCAAAGAGTACCTGCCCAAAGAGCAGCAGCTTCTGGATATGCAGAAAAAGAGTTACGAGATCCTGGCCCGTCACCCGCTCAATGAAGAGCGGAGGAAAAAAGGCCTGAATCCGGCAAACAGCCTGTGGTTCTGGGGTGCAGGAACAAAACCTGCTTTGTCTCCCTTTGAGGAGAAATTCCACAAAAAGGGCGCCATGATCTCTGCGGTTGACCTGCTGAAGGGAATCGCTGTGGGCACGGATATGTACAACATAACCGTGGAAGGTGCCAACGGCGGCCTGCATACCAATTATGAAGGAAAAGCCCAGGCGGCTGTGGACGCACTGCTGAAAGAGGGATATGATTTTGCATATATCCATGTGGAGGCTCCCGATGAGATGGGCCATCAGGGCAGTGTGGAAAAGAAAATAAAAGCAATCGAATACCTGGATGCAAGAGTGATCGCCCCGGTAAAAGCAGCGCTGGACGCTTCCGGCGAGGCTTACCGCATGTTGATCCTCCCGGACCATCCGACACCAATCTGTGTGAAGACACATACATCGAACCCGGTTCCTTATCTTCTGTATGACAGCCGGAGACAAGAGTCTCATGACTGGAAATATAATGAAGAAGAGGCCATGGCGGGGGGAAAACTGGTGGAAAAAGGGCATGAGCTGATGGGTTATTTGCTTGAATACTGATGAGAAATTTGGCGGAATTACGGCTGTTTAGTCGTGTTTCCGCCATTTTTAATATGTTGTTATTTATGGTGTCGATGCAGGAAAGATTAGATTGTGGATGAGAGAAAAATGAAGTATAATAAAGCAAATAAATGGGTAATTGTTGAGTGCATTTACAGTTACGAGTATAAATCCATATAAAATCATATGAATTGGATAAAATAGAAATATCAATTATAAATTAGATATAGAAAATGGGAGGTGGCAGCAATGGATTTCATTTCGGGTGTCTATATAAGATGCTTTAGAGGAATTAAGTCTTTGAAATTAGAAAATCTGGCACAAATTAATATATTGACTGGAGATAATAACTGTGGGAAAACCAGTGTTTTGGAAGTACTCAGAAGTTTTGAAGAACCTGGAAGCTTTCGGACCTGGCGTTCCATGATCAGGAAAGAGACAAGGTATCCTATTGGATGGGGAATATCATACTATGAGGGATTTTATGATTTGTTCGATATTAATTCATCAGAAAAAGCAGTAGATTATATAATTGAAACAGGAAGTGAGAGGGTAAATATTCAATTGACTGCAGTCGAGACAGAAGAAGAATTTACAGAGGAGGAATATAGTCAATTACAGGGACTTTCTGCATTTAAAGAATATAAAGAAGAAAATCTAACGGAAAATCTGCAGATTGTACCAAAATTGGAAATGAAGATAAAGATTAATGGTAAAGTAGCGGAACAGGATGTCCTGTATGAGGGACAAAGAAGATATATGCCTGTTAGAAAGAAGGATTCAGAAAACTATAGTGAACGCAGGAATATTGTATATATTGCTCCATTTAGTCATACGGACAGTATTATTTTTTTAGATCAAGTATTAAATAATCCCGAATTGTACGAAGAGATGCTGACAGTATTGAGAGAATTTGATGATAACATAGTAAGTATCAATTATAGTAATGATGACAGCAGAGGGGCTGCCAGAGGTGTATATAAAATATTGACAAAATCGCTGGAAAAGGCATTGCCGCTTAATATGTACGGGGATGGCATGAAAAAGGCAGTATTACTAATGAGTGCGGTGATCCGTGCGAAAAATGGTGTGTTATTGTTAGATGAATTTGAGACTGCGATTCATACCTCAGCCATGGATAAGGTATTTAAATGGATCCTGGAAAATTGTATGAAGTTAAATGTGCAGGTTTTTTTGACATCTCACAGTAAAGAGGCGATTGATAAAATGTTGAAATGCGCTCCGGACATAAGAAAGGATATGGCAGTGTATACGCTCTATAAAGAAGGTGCAGAGACATCAGTCCGAAGGTTGTCAGCAGAAAAAGCAATTGAAGTTCAGGATGAAATGGGGTTGGAGCTAAGATAAGATGAAGAGCATAATTTTGTGTGAGGGGTCTACGGATTTTGTCCTATTGCAATACTTTATGAGAAAAGTATATGGATGGGAAGATAAAAAGACGAATGAGCAGGCAAGAAGTAAATATATCAGATATATCCGCACTATGTTTAAAGATGCTGACAGTCTGAGTATCGGCGGATGTGGAGGTTCCAACAGGATACTGCCGGGGTTTGATCATATAATGGAATACAATAGCCTATCAGCAGAATCGGAGTCGTATGATAAGGTTGTTATAATTACAGACCGTGATGAATGTGAGACAGAAAGAGTCTTTATAGAAAAATTAGAAAAAATTCTGCAGGAAAGAAATATGAAAGCGCAGGAGTGTGTAAATAATAAATGGGTTGATTGTCTGTACAAAAATGGGCACGGTAAAGAATGCGTGTTTTCTTTGTTGATTTTGGTAATCCCTTTTGAGGAAACCGGAGCAATGGAGACCTTTTTATTAAATGCAATTTCACAAAATAATAGCTATGATGCTGGTATAATAGAAAATTGTAACACCTTTGTAAGTAATATTGATAAAGAAAAAAGATATTTAACAAAACGCCGTTATATAACAAAGGCAAAGTTTGATGTTTATTTTTCAGTCAGGACTGCTGCGGAACAATTTATGGAACGTCAGAATATTTTGAAAAATATTGAATGGGAAAAATACATAAAGATACAGAAAGATTTTGAAAAATTAGGAGATTTGTAGGAAACATATGTTTTGTCAGCCATCCCAACTTTTATAGGAGTGGGATGGCTTTTATTATATTAGACCTATGGGGGTTAATCCCTCTCAAACCCATTCTGCCTGTAACACACCACAAATAACCCAACAGCCAGCACAGCCTCCACCACCATGATCACAACACTCCCCGCCTGCAGCACACTGCCTTTATCAGCGGCAATATCCATGATCATATCCATAAGTATCCCGGTAAAGAAGAATTTGGAAATGGTGGACAGAATTTCAATAAAATTGGAGAACATGGGAACCATCATGAGTACCAGCAGGACCGGTGTGGTGATCGTACCCGCACTCACCTGGTTTTTGGCAAAAATACCAAGCAGCATACCGATGATACAACTGATCAGAGAAGATAAGATCGTTACCACGGAATACAGCACCAGGTTTTTACCGCTGATAATATAACCGCTGACCGGCATCAGCACATAGTTCAGAATGACGGTTGCCGCGAACACAGGCAGGATGCAGCCGATGAAATACTCCATTCCGTTTACAGAGGAGGTCATCAGGACCCGGAGTGTTTTCTTTTCCTTTTCCTCGGCCAGCAGCAGGCTGGTACAATATATGCCGCACATACCGATGTTCATCACCAGTCCCATGCTCAGCGCATAGGCATTCATGGACTCGGCAGAGGAGCCTCCGTTTGCCATCTTTCCATAGAGGATACGCATCAGCAATGTGAAGCCCAGTGCGAATAACGGCATGATGATGCAGTTTTTCCCCATAAATGCCTTTGTCTTTACCTGGGCAATGGCCATGATCTTGTTCATATGTAAAGTCTTCATGATAACTCCCTCCCTGTGACATTTAAGAATACGCTTTCCAGTGTCGGCTCGCAGGAGTGCAGTGTTTCCACCTGGTTCTCTGTCATCCAATTATGGATCCGGCCTATGTTCTCTTGGTTCTGTTCCAGCAGATGTTCCGTGCCGTCATGCAGCCGCACTGCGTATTTTTTGATTTTATTATGTTTGAGGCAGATGTCTTTCGGCGTGCCGTATTCTACGATAACGCCTTCGTTCAGCAGTGCCACATGGTCACACATTTTTGTGGCTTCCTCCATATTGTGGGTGGTCAGGAAAATAGCCATGCCCTGTCTTTTTAATTCCAGCAGCATTTTATGTATCTCTATGGCTGTGGACGGGTCCAGGCCTGAGGTGGGTTCATCCAGAAACAGTACCCTGGGGCTGTGCAGCACGGCTCTTGCCAGAACAAGACGCTGGGTCTGGCCTTTAGAAAGCTTGCCTGCAGGCTTGTTTTTCTGTTCGTACAGGCCAACCTGTCTGAGCACTTCGTTAATCCTATCCTTTTTTACTCTCAGTATTTTTGCGAAATACTCCAGATTTTTATAGACTGTCAGATATTCATAGATTCCGCTGTTGTCTGTGACGATTCCAATCTGTTCGTAAATGGTTTCATCGATGTCTCTGGAATTGATCCCCAAGATATAGGCTTCGCCGGAGGTCTGTTTTAACTGTCCGGTGATGATTTTTATGGTGGTGGTTTTGCCGGCACCGCTGGGTCCGAGAAATCCCAGGATTTCGCCTTCATGCAGCCTGGCATCAATGTTTTTCAGCACAGGTTCTGTTTTATACTTTTTTGAAATGTGTTCCAGTCTGATATATTCTCTACTCATATGGGTTCCTCCTTGTTTTCTGTTCCGAGAATATCATTTCCGGGGGAGGATTTGTCCTTTCCTTCCTAAATGGTATCCGTTGCTTCCCAAACGGCAGAACTGTGCTGATTCCGCAAAAAAAGAACGCACGATCAATTCATGCGTTCCAGTAATTTTGACTTTTCTTTTCTTGATACTGCGCAGATCTCTCCGCCCACTGTGACAGTATTGTGCCGCAGGTCTACCTTCTCGATTTTATCGATTGCCACCAGGTAAGAGCGGTGGATTTTCATAAACCGGTCATCCAGCTCTTTTTCAATATCGCTCAGACTTCCCAAAAACTCCATTCGTTCATGCTTTCCATGCAGAATCACAAAATGCGGTTTGGAGGAAGTTTCAAAGAAATAAATATCCTTAAGCGGAACATGCCGGATGGTATCGCCTGTCTTAAAGGTATAGTATTCCACCGGGTCAGCTTTTTCTTTTACAAGGCGGCTCTGGATGGAGGACAGGCAGCGGGCAATGGAGGCGGAAAGCCCGTCTGTCATGTCTTTTACAATATAGTCAAAGGCCTCCACATGATACTGAAAGGTCTTGTAAGCCAGATCACCGAAGCTTGTGATATAGATAATGGTGCCATTGGGGTCAAGCTCCCGAATCTTCTTTCCGAGAAGAAAACCGTCATATTCCGGATGCTTCAAATCCACATCTAGAAAGTAAATATTTCGTTTGTCCTGCATCTGTCTCAGTTCCTCCAGCAGGACAACCGGACTGTCGCAGCTTTGTGCTATCTGCATGTCATACTGCATGATGAGTATTTGGTTCTCAATATGTCTGGCTATCTCCTTACGGATTCTATCGTCATCATCGCATAACAATATCTGAATCATGAATGATATCCTCCAATTCTGATCTCCTGGTAAAAACGTCCGCTTTTGCAGAATGCGGCGCAGCTCACATTCTGATACTGCTGTGTGATCTCCTGATAACTGTAAAGTCCCAGTCCACGGCCTTTTCCTTTTGTGGAATATCCTTTTTGAGAAATACGGTTCATGTCAACCTCCCCGGATATTGGGTTGCTGATAAGGAAAACCACTTGGTGATTCTGGGCGGTGAGTATGATGTCAATGTCCCCGCGGGTTTCTTTTACCGCTTCTATGGCATTGTCAGTCAGAATGCCCACACAGCGCAGAAGATCCTGGAGTTTCATGTGGCAGCTTCTGACAGGATACAGAACCTCCACATGGCAGGGAATGTTAAGAGCGTGCATCTGGGAGATTTTTGTCATGAGCAGGCTTTTTAATTCTATGATTTCAATATTCATCATCTGGTTGGCAGACTGTATTTTGGCACCAATGCTCTGATCAAATTCGTCCAGCATGTTGTGCATATACCGCTCCAGCGCCTCTGTTTTTCCCTCTTTTATGTCAAGATACATGCCTGACATCATATTTTTAAAATCGTGGCGGTACAGGCGCACATCTTTCTGGATTTCCTCTAAGTTCTGAATATAGGCGGTCTGCTGGGCAATGATGCTTTGCTGTGCCTTTTCATTTTCATCATGAATGATGTTTTTGGTAAGATAGCGGAAAAATGCGGCGGACAAAAACAGCAGACCAAGTCCCACAACCGCCAGCGTGTTGTTATAATCCAGATGAAGGATTGAAAATATAAGAAGAATATGCGGCGAACCGGACAGAAGGAATCCGATCAGCGCTGCCATAACGCAGTACCGTTTCTTTTTCAGGCAGCGTTCAATGAAGGAACAGGCATCTATTTTCGTGATTATTTTTCCTATAAAATAGGTGAAGATAATCAGCAGTGTGATGGAGATGCACTGGTTTTCCAGGGAACCCAGTGCGTACTGTTTCGGAATGAAAAAGAAAGTGATCAGATACGTCTGGTAGTAAATAAAATATGCAAAGGTTCCGGCAATGGCCGTTTTCGCAATATTGCGCTCAATGACCAGATAAATGGAGATCAGATTGAACAGCAACGCTGTCATATCCAGGAAATAAGACAATATTGTGATCGGTATAAAAGTAAAGATCTGTCCGGCAGCCCCAAGATAAACCATGGGGGAAACAAGCAGGTCCAGGATGAGAGCAGCAAGCAGAAGCTTTGGCCAGGGGACTCTGCGCCCGAGTATTCTGCAGCTCAGATAATGGATGACAACCTCCGTAAAATAGCTGGCTGCAGTGTAAATCATGATTGCGTATATCATATGTATGTTCCTTATATAATTATTTGCTTATCCAGATTCAAGTATATCTGTCAAGATTCAAAGCGTCAATATGTTTTTTATTCTGCTGTCTATGCCCCTTCCCTGCCCATTTGCCAAACAGCGGATTTTGTTATATACAAACCTTGTGGTATACTATAAATATACATAACAAGACACGGAGGATAGCCATGAGATCCAAAATATTAGTTGTAGAAGACGAGGCGGCGATCAACGATTTGATCTGCCTGAGCCTGGAAACCGCGGGATATGAAACGGTATCCTTCCGGGATGGAGGGAAGGCCGGAGTGTTTCTGGAGGATTGCCATGCAGAAGACTGCGATCTGGCACTGCTGGATATCATGCTGCCGGGAAGGGATGGGTTTGAACTTCTGCCCCTCTGCAGACAGAGAAAAATACCGGTTATATTTCTCACTGCCAAGGGGGAGATAAACAATAAAGTGAAGGGCCTGAGAGAAGGTGCCGAGGATTACATAGTAAAGCCCTTTGAAATCCTGGAACTGCTGGTGAGAATAGAAAAGATCCTGGAGCGCTGCCACAAGAAGGAGGATGAGATCCATATGGGCGGTGTGATCATCTATCCCAGGGAGCGCAGAGTGGTAAGGGACGGCGGGGAAGTAGTCTTAAAACCTATGGAGTTTGACTGTATGATGCTGTTTGTGAAAAATAAAAACATTGCGCTTACCAGGGATCAGATACTGAATGAGCTGTGGGGCATCCGTTTTGAAGGGGAGACCAGAACCGTGGATGTCCATGTGGCCAGAATCCGCAAAAAACTGGGGTGGCAGGATATCATCAGGACAGTTCCCAGAATCGGTTACCGGCTGGAGGTGACAGAGTGAAGATTCGGACAAAAATCTGTCTGGTCTGTGTGGCTGCCATGCTGGTTATGTCTCAGTGTTACTCTGCATTTATGCTCCATGTCTCTTTGAAGACTCAGCTTGCGCAGATTTATGCGTATGAGAGCAATACGTTTCATAACAAGCTGAAAGAACTGGATACCCGTATGCGGAATTTTGGTATTGCTGAGACGGACACTGAGATACAGGAGAAAATCATGCAGGATGGCATCAGGCACTATCTGGGACTGGAATATGCGGTTTACCGGGACGGAGAGGAAATATACAACCCCACGCCATATGATTTCGGGAAAAACGGCGACAGCTATCCCTCCTATTATGAAGTACAGATAGACGGGCGCTATCTTTTGATCATGGGCAGCACATACGATCCCGGTGGGGAAAATACCTACGACATTTGGCATTTTAATGATGTGACAGGTATCCATGAAAACAGTTGGAAAATGTTTCTGAAAGGACTGGCAGCCGCATTCCTTTTAACCGCTGTTATTGCGGCGGGCATGGTGTTGGTCATCCGTGTCATTCTGCATCCTCTGTACAGTCTGAGAGATTCGGCAAATGAAATCGCGGGAGGAAATTACGCGTTCCGTATACCAATAAAAAAGATGGATGAGGTGGGGGAGATCAGCGGGAATTTCAACCGCATGGCAGAGAAAATTGAGGAGCATGTGGAGACATTATCCGATACCAATGAGAAACAGAGGCAGCTTCTCGGCAGCCTGGCGCATGAGCTGAAGACGCCCATGACGGCAATCATCGGATATTCTGACATTCTCCTGAAAATGAGCCTTTCGGAACAACAGAAGGAAAAAGCCCTGCAGTATATCGGAAGTGAATCCAGACGTCTGTCCAGGCTCTCCGCCAAAATGCTGGAACTTACAGGTCTGTATGAGGAGGAGCCCGAAAGTCTGGAAATGAGGCATACATCTGTAAAAGTGCTGCTGGAACGGGCAGAAGCTCTCATATCCTTCCGCCTGCAGGAGAGGGGACAGGTATTGGAAATCCGCCTGGCAGATGATGCACTGTGTCATGATATGGATGAAGATCTGATGACCAGCCTTCTTCTGAATTTGCTGGACAATGCCTGCAAGGCATCTGATGAGGGACAGAAAATATATCTGGAAGCGGACAGCCGGGGAATCTATGTGAGTGACTGCGGTATCGGCATTCCCGAGGAGGAGCTGACAAAAGTAGAGGATGCCTTTTATATGGTGGACAAATCAAGAGCCAGGGCGTCAGGAGGTTCCGGCCTGGGACTTGCCCTCTGCAGAAGGATCGCAGAGCTGCACCATGCGGAAATGAGAATAGAGAGCAGGCAGGGAGAAGGGACAAAAGTCAGCATTTTGTGGAAATAAGCAGAGATTGTAACTATTCAGCCAGCTGAATCGTTACGGGTATTCGCCCATTAAAAATCGCTTCGCGATGGGGCGAATACCTGCCGCCACTACTCTTTTGCACGGTCAGCGCAGTAAATGCGCAGACCTGACAGAACAGTTCCAGAGATTTACAAATTGGTTACAAATCGGCGCGGTTTTTTTACATGAAGCAGGTTAATATGGAGTTAGGAAGCAGAGACAAGCAGGA